>Ga0105856_1000688_pt1 | contig 16826 bp, 13 predicted proteins | sample OrgsoiDNA_201060_FD_89681 | JGI IMG/M metagenome (GOLD analysis project Ga0105856, IMG submission 89681) | Permafrost soil microbial communities from the Arctic, to analyse light accelerated degradation of dissolved organic matter (DOM) -... | ecosystem: Environmental > Terrestrial > Soil >...
ACGTGATCCTGGTCGGCGGTCAGACCCGTATGCCAATGGTTCAGAAGAAAGTGGCTGAATTCTTTGGTAAAGAACCACGTAAAGACGTGAACCCGGATGAAGCAGTGGCCATCGGTGCTGCGGTTCAGGGCGGCGTGTTGTCTGGTGATGTCAAAGACGTTCTGTTGTTGGACGTGACTCCACTGTCCTTGGGTATCGAAACCATGGGCGGCGTGATGACGCCACTGATCACCAAGAACACCACCATCCCAACCAAACACAGCCAGGTGTTCTCTACTGCTGAAGACAATCAGTCAGCGGTAACCATCCATGTTGTGCAGGGTGAGCGTAAACGTTCGAGCGATAACAAGTCGCTGGGTCAGTTCAACCTGGACGGTATTCAGGCTGCACCGCGCGGTATGGCGCAGATTGAAGTCACCTTCGATCTGGATGCTGATGGTATCTTGCACGTTTCTGCCAAAGACAAGAACACCGGTCGTGAGCAGAAAATCACCATCAAGGCTTCTTCTGGTCTGAGCGAAGAAGAAATCCAGAAAATGGTGAACGATGCAGAAGCTAACGCTGACGCTGACCGTAAGTTCGAAGAACTGGTTCAGACTCGTAACCAGGCGGATCACTTGATCCACAGCACGCACAAGCAACTGGAAGAGTCTGGCGATAAGCTGCCAACTGAAGATAAAACGGCTATCGAAGAAGCGCTGAAAGCACTGGAAGTTTCTGCCAAAGGCGAAGATAAAGCCGATATCGAAGCTAAGCTTCAGGCGCTGGTGGCGGTTTCTGGCAAGTTAGCAGAAATGGCACAGCAACAAGGCCAGGCTGAAGGTGGCGATAACAGCGCGAAGAAAGATGACGACGTTGTTGACGCTGAATTCGAAGAAGTCAAAGACAAGAAATAATCGCCCTTTAGCGGGCACAGTAAGAGTTCATTACTGAAAACCAGCACGGGCGTCGAGGAAACTCTACGCCCGTGCACGCATGTTGAGGGCAGGAAAAAGCATGGCGAAGCAAGATTATTACGAGCTGTTGGGCGTATCCAAAACGGCCGACGAGCGCGAAATCAAAAAGGCCTATAAGCGCCTGGCAATGAAGCATCATCCTGATAGAAATCAGGGTGATAAAGAATCCGAAAGCAAATTTAAAGAAATCAAAGAAGCGTACGAAATTCTGACCGATGCACAGAAACGTGCTGCCTACGATCAATATGGCCATGCGGCTTTTGAGCAGGGCGGTATGGGTGGCGGCGGTTACGGCGGCGGTGGCGGTGCAGATTTCAGCGACATCTTTGGTGACGTCTTTGGCGACATCTTTGGTGGTGGACGCCGTCAGCGCGCCAGCCGAGGTTCTGATCTGCGCTATAACATGGATCTGACTCTGGAAGAGGCCGTTCGTGGTGTCACCAAAGAGATCCGCATCCCAACGCTTGCCGAGTGTGATGTTTGCCACGGCAGCGGCGCGAAAGCGGGAAGCTCTCCAGTGACCTGTTCGACCTGTCATGGTGCGGGCCAGGTTCAGATGCGCCAGGGGTTCTTCACGGTGCAGCAGGCCTGTCCAACGTGTCAGGGCCGCGGAAAAGTGATCAAAGATCCGTGCAACAAATGTCACGGTCATGGCCGCGTAGAGCGTTCAAAAACACTGTCAGTGAAAATTCCTGCCGGTGTTGATACGGGTGACCGTATTCGTCTGGAAGGCGAGGGTGAGGCCGGTGAGCATGGCGCACCAGCAGGCGATTTGTATGTTCAGGTTCAGGTCAAAGCGCACAAGATCTTTGAGCGCGAAGGCAACAATCTGTACTGCGAAGTGCCGATTAACTTTGCCATGGCCGCACTGGGTGGTGAAATTGAAGTCCCAACACTTGATGGTCGCGTTAAGCTGAAAGTGCCAGCCGAGACTCAAACGGGCAAATTGTTCCGTATGCGGGCTCGCGGTGTGAAATCAGTTCGCGGCGGTGCGCAAGGCGACTTGCTGTGTCGCGTGGTGGTTGAGACGCCGGTTAGCCTCAACGAGAAACAGAAGCAATTATTGCGTGATCTGGAAGAAAGTTTTGGTGGCGCCTCGGGTGAAAAGAACAGCCCGCGCTCCAAAAGCTTCCTCGATGGCGTGAAAAAGTTTTTCGATGACCTGACGCGCTAATCCGCTGTTGTCCTTCGGGACATGGATTAACAGACGTGAAATCCCCGTTCGCCTCGCGGCTGCGGGGATTTTTTTATGCTATGGACTGATATTGAATTCGTAAAAACCGAACTATAAAGCAGTAATAATCGATTTTTTCCGAGCCATTGAATGGCATACACTGACGCCATCCGCGCAGATAATGTATGCGCCAATGTGTTTAACAGGAGGTTTAACGTGTCGAATATTATTCGTCAATTTCTACGTATGGAAGCGGCGGGCGGAATTGTGCTGATTATTGCCGCACTGGTGGCACTGGTAATGGCAAATACGCCGTTGCAGGGTTTATATCATGCCTTTTTAAACATTCCGGTGACGCTGCGCTTCTCCGAGTTATTGATTGATAAGCCATTATTGCTGTGGATAAACGATGGGCTGATGGCGGTATTTTTCCTGATGATCGGCTTAGAAGTTAAACGCGAACTACGCGAAGGTGCGTTGGCAAGCCGTGAACAGGCGTTGTTCCCCGCCATTGCGGCGATTGGCGGCATGGTGGCCCCGGCATTGATTTACCTGATGTTCAACGGTGCAGACGAGGTGGCGCGTCAGGGCTGGGCGATTCCTGCCGCAACAGATATTGCCTTTGCTCTTGGGGTGATGGCGCTGTTAGGTTCGCGCGTTCCTACGGGTTTGAAGGTATTTCTGCTGGCGCTGGCGATCATTGATGATCTTGGTGCAATTATCATCATCGCGCTGTTCTATAGCCATGATGTTTCGATGATGGCATTGGGTCTGGCTGCGTTGTCGATTGCAGTGCTCGCTTGGCTGAACTGGCGCGGTGTCGGAAAACTGACGCCTTATTTGTTGGTCGGTGCTGTACTGTGGGTGTGTGTGCTGAAATCGGGTATTCACGCCACATTGGCCGGCGTGATCCTTGGGTTCTTTATTCCCTTAAATACCAAGCAAAAGGTGTCGCCTGCACGCCGGCTGGAACATGGCATTCATCCTTACGTGGCCTGGTTTATTTTGCCCGTTTTCGCCTTTGCTAATGCGGGTGTCTCTTTACAGGGCGTGTCGGATAATGGTCTGTTCTCGTTGTTACCGATGGGGATTGCGGCGGGATTATTGCTGGGTAAGCCGATTGGCATCATGATTTTCAGCGGGCTGGCGGTCAAATTGGGCGTTGCGAGTTTGCCGCAGGGAATTAACTTTAAGCAGATTGCGGCGGTATCTGTGTTATGCGGTATTGGATTCACGATGTCGATTTTCATCGCATCGTTGGCCTTTGCTCATGCTGCACCCGAGGTGCTGACCTACGCCAAAATAGGTATTTTACTAGGTTCAACCGTCTCTGCTGTTATAGGTTATCTACTGTTGAATAAGCTTTTACCGAGCAAAGGACATCGTCAAGGGGAGTAAGACGAGAAACTTTGTCATGTGTGAACGCGGGCCTACAGGGAAGAGCAGGAATGTCACATATCAATTTTAATCATCTGTACTATTTTTGGCAGGTTTATAAAACCGGCTCGGTGGTGGGTGCCGCGCAAGCGCTGTACCTCACGCCGCAAACCATCACCGGGCAAATAAAATCACTGGAAGAGCGCTTAGGTGGCAAACTCTTCAAACGTCAGGGGCGAGGGTTAGTGCCCTCCGAGCTGGGACAACTGGTGTTTCGCTACGCGGATAAAATGTTTGCGATGAGCCAGGAGATGCTGGATATCGTGAATTACCGCAAAGAGTCCAGTTTGTTGTTTGATGTGGGCGTGGCGGATGCGCTTTCTAAAAGGTTGGTGAGCCGTGTATTGGATGCTGCGGTTGCCGACAACGAAAAGATCCACCTGCGATGCTTTGAGTCCACCCACGAAATGCTGCTTGAACAATTGAGTCAGCATAAACTGGATATGATTTTGTCGGACTGCCCGGTGGACTCAACACAGCAGGAAGGGCTGTTCTCGGTCAAGCTAGGTGAAAGCCCGATCAGCTTCTTTTGTAGCCAGCCCGCTCAGCTCGGCACATTTCCCGCCTGCCTTGAGAAGCGTCCGTTATTGATCCCCGGCCGGCGTTCGATGCTCGGACGAAAGTTGCTGAACTGGTTTAACAATCAGGGGCTGAAGGTGAAAATTTTGGGGGAATTTGATGATGCTGCGCTGATGAAAGCCTTTGCGCAAAATCATCGCGCCCTCTTTGTTGCGCCATCGATCTATTCGGCAGAGGTTTTTCAGGGTGACAATATTGTTGAAGTGGGGCGGGTCGAAGGGATACAGGAAGAGTACTACGTGATTTTCGCGGAAAGGATGATCCAGCATCCATCAGTACAACGGGTGTGCAACACCGACTTCTCAGGACTGTTTAGTCTCTAATTCGCTAAAAGAGAGATATAAAAAAACCGGCAGAAGCCGGTTTTTTTATCAAGCAGACAACGAAATGCGATTATTGCATTGCGTTGATTTGCGCGGTCAAATTTGACTTATGACGCGCTGCTTTGTTCTTGTGGATCAGACCTTTGCAAGACTGACGGTCCACAATTGGTTGCATTTCGTTAAATGCATTTTGTGCAGCAGCTTTGTCGCCTGCTGCAATAGCCACGTTTACCTTCTTAATGAAGGTACGCACCATAGAACGACGGCTCGCGTTATGCTTACGACGTTTCTCTGACTGTATAGCGCGTTTCTTAGCTGATTTGATGTTAGCCAAGGTCCAACTCCCAAATATTTTTCTATTGAGGACAATTCGAAGGCCGTGGAATATGCCTTTTCGGTCTTCTTTTGTCAATGGATTTGTGCAAATAAGCGCCGTTTATCTATTCAAAATCTGTTCAAAACGGATTCGAAATTTAATCGACGCTTGTTACGTTGTGATGGCGCAGGATTTTAACAGCTTCCCACCTTGGAATACAGTCTTTCGCAATAAAATTCGAGAGGAGAGTGGTTATTCAGCCAACGCGGGCATTAACGCTTTGTTTCTGCGAAAAGTCACGCATTGAGTGCATATAAAATGAGATTTTCCTCGGCGAGGCCGCTTTTGCGCCGTCAGATCTGCCGTATGCCGAAGAGAATGAGGTGATCCAGTGAATCGCTGGTTAACCTTGGAGGCTGTACAAGGTATAATCCGCCGATTTCCACCGTCATGAGTCAGCTATGGATTTGAGCCAGCTATGGAGCTAATTCGCGGGATACATAATATACGGGCGCGCCATCAGGGCTGCGTTCTTACTATTGGCAATTTTGATGGCGTTCACCGTGGTCATCAGGCATTGATTGAACAGTTAAAGCTGGAGGGGCAGAAACTTGGCGCTCCGGTCATGGTCATGATTTTTGAACCGCAACCGCTTGAGTTGTTCGCCGGAGATAAAGCCTCGGCAAGACTGACCAGTTTGCGAGACAAAGCAAAATATCTCGCTGAATGTGGCGTCGATTACTTACTTTGCGTACGTTTCGAACCGCGTTTTGCCGCCAATATGGCGCAGGCCTTCATTTCGCAACTGCTCGTCGAGAAGTTGGGGATTAAATTCCTGACCGTCGGTGATGACTTCCGTTTTGGTGCGGGTCGTCAGGGCGATTTTCCGCTGTTGCAAAAAGCCGGAGCGGAATATGGGTTTGAAGTCATCAGTACGCAGACTTTCCGGGAAGGCGGCAACCGCATTAGCAGTACTGCCATTCGCGATGCATTGCGTGACGATGATCTGGCATTGGCCGAAACTCTGCTCGGGCATCCGTTCAGCATTTCTGGGCGCGTGGTTCATGGCGATAAGCTCGGACGTACCATCGGCTTCCCAACGGCTAACGTACCGTTAAAGCGCGTGGTGTCTCCAGTGCGCGGTGTTTACGCTGTCGATGTGCTGGGGTTAGGTGCAGAACCGCTGCCGGGGATCGCCAATATTGGCATTCGTCCGACCGTAGGTGGCGTACGCAAGCAGTTAGAAGTTCACCTGCTCGACACCACATTAGATTTATACGGGCGCCACATTGATGTGGTGCTCCGCGCAAAATTGCGCAATGAACAGCGTTTCTCCTCGCTAGATGCTTTAAAGCAACAAATAGCGAACGATGAGGTGACGGCCCGAGAGTTCTTTGGGTTAAAGACACCACGCTAAACTTGTACTGACAGGCGTGCAACAAGCCTGAAATCTAGCCGAAAAACGGAACCGAGAATCTATGAGTGACTATAAGAACACCCTGAACTTGCCAGAAACAGGGTTCCCGATGCGTGGCGATTTGGCCAAGCGAGAACCTGACATGCTGAAAAACTGGTATGAACAGGATCTGTACGGGATTATTCGCGCGGCCAAAAAGGGTAAGAAGTCCTTTATTTTGCATGACGGCCCTCCGTATGCGAACGGCAGCATTCATATTGGTCACTCAGTTAACAAAATTCTCAAAGACATTATTGTTAAATCCAAAGGCATGGCGGGTTACGACTCACCGTATGTGCCGGGCTGGGACTGCCACGGCCTGCCGATCGAACTGAAAGTTGAACAACTGATCGGTAAACCTGGCGAAAAAGTCACGGCGGCGGAATTCCGCGAAGCGTGCCGCAAATATGCAGCTGAACAAGTTGAAGGCCAGAAAAAAGACTTCATCCGTCTTGGCGTGTTGGGCGATTGGGATCATCCTTACCTGACCATGGACTTTAAAACGGAAGCCAATATTATCCGTGCGCTGGGCAAAATCATCGGCAATGGTCATCTGCATAAAGGCGCTAAGCCTGTGCACTGGTGTACCGATTGCGGCTCATCACTGGCTGAAGCGGAAGTGGAATATTACGACAAAACGTCCCCGTCTATCGACGTGACGTTTAATGCCGTCGACTCGTCCGCAGTGGCTGCGAAATTTGGTGCCAGCACAGTGAACGGCCCCATCTCATTGGTTATCTGGACCACCACGCCGTGGACTATGCCGGCCAACCGTGCGATTTCACTGAACGCTGAATTTTCCTATCAACTGGTGCAAGTTGAGGGCCAATGCCTGATTCTGGCGACCGATTTAGTTGAGAGCGTGATGAAGCGTGCGGGTATCGCTGAGTGGACCGTTCTGGGTGAGTGCAAAGGCGCTGATCTGGAGCTGTTGCGCTTCAAGCACCCGTTCCTGGGCTTCGACGTTCCTGCGATTCTGGGTGATCACGTGACTCTTGATGCCGGTACGGGGGCTGTACATACCGCACCGGGCCACGGTCCAGATGACTTTGTTATCGGCCAGAAATACGGTCTTGAAGTGGCGAACCCGGTTGGCCCGAACGGCTGTTATCTGCCGGGTACCTATCCGTCTCTGGACGGCAAATTTGTCTTCAAAGCCAATGACATTATCGTTGAAATCCTGCGCGAGCAGGGTGCTCTGCTGCACGTTGAAAAGCTGAACCACAGCTATCCGTGCTGCTGGCGCCATAAAACACCGATCATTTTCCGTGCCACGCCGCAGTGGTTCGTCAGCATGGACCAGAAAGGCCTGCGTGCGAAATCATTGGAAGAGATCAAAGGCGTGCAGTGGATCCCCGAGTGGGGCCAGGCACGTATCGAAAACATGGTGGCAAATCGTCCTGACTGGTGTATTTCCCGTCAGCGTACGTGGGGCGTACCTATGTCCCTGTTCGTACACAAAGACACTGAACAGCTTCACCCGCGCACGCTTGAGTTGATGGAAGAAGTCGCCAAGCGCGTTGAAGTCGACGGTATTCAGGCGTGGTGGGACTTAAACCCCGCTGACATTCTGGGTAACGATGCCGCCGATTACGTCAAAGTGCCAGACACACTCGACGTGTGGTTTGACTCAGGCTCAACCAGCGCTTCTGTTGTCGGCGTTCGTCCTGAGTTCAATGGCCATGAAGCGGACATGTATTTGGAAGGTTCTGACCAACATCGCGGCTGGTTTATGTCATCACTGATGATCTCCACCGCCATGAAGGGCAAAGCACCTTACAAACAAGTTCTGACCCACGGCTTCACCGTCGATGGTCAGGGCCGCAAAATGTCTAAATCTATCGGCAACACCATTGCGCCTCAGGACGTGATGAATAAGCTCGGTGGCGACATTCTGCGTTTGTGGGTGGCATCGACTGACTACACCGGCGAAATCGCCGTGTCGGACGAGATCCTTAAGCGTGCCGCTGACTCTTATCGCCGTATCCGTAACACCGCGCGGTTCCTGCTGGCGAACCTTAACGGTTTCGATCCGGCAACAGACTGCGTGAAAGCAGACGAGATGGTGGTGCTGGATCGCTGGGCCGTTGGCCGTGCGAAAGCCGCGCAGGAAGAGATCATCGCCGCTTATGAGCGCTATGATTTCCTCGGTGTGGTACAGCGTTTGATGCAGTTCTGCTCAGTTGAAATGGGCTCGTTCTATCTCGACATCATCAAAGACCGTCAGTATACCGCGAAGAGCGACAGCGTGGCTCGCCGCAGCTGCCAGACCGCGCTGTATCATATCTCTGAAGCACTGGTTCGCTGGATGGCGCCAATCATGTCCTTCACCGCCGACGAAATCTGGGCGTTCCTGCCGGGTTCTCGCGAGAAGTTCGTCTTCACCGAAGAGTGGTACAACGGCCTGTTTGGTCTGGCTGCTGACGAATCGATGAACGATACTTTCTGGGACGAGTTGCTGAAAGTACGTGGCGAAGTGAACAAGGTGATTGAACAGGCGCGTGCGGATAAGCGTCTGGGGGGATCACTGGAAGCGGCGGTCACGCTCTTTGCTGACGATGCTCTGGCCGCTAACCTGCGTGCTCTGGGCAACGAACTGCGCTTCGTGTTGCTGACCTCCGGTGCGAGCGTTGCGTCTCTGGCGCAAGCCGATGAAACGGCGCAGTCCAGTGAACTGCTGAAAGGCCTGAAAATTGGTTTGGCAAAAGCAGAAGGCGACAAGTGTCCTCGTTGCTGGCATTACACCACTGACGTGGGTCAAAATGCGGAACACAGTGAAATCTGTGGTCGTTGTGTCACTAACATTGCCGGTGACGGCGAAGAGCGTAAGTTTGCATAATGAGTAAACCTATTTGTTCCACCGGACTCCGCTGGCTTTGGCTGGCGGTTTTGGTCGTCATCCTCGATCTCGGCAGCAAATTCCTCATCATGGGGAATTTCCAACTGGGTGAATCGATGCCGTTTATTCCGCATTTGAATCTGGCTTATGCCCAGAATCATGGTGCCGCTTTCAGCTTCCTTGCAGATAAGGGCGGCTGGCAACGCTGGTTCTTCGCCATTATTGCACTGGTTATTGTCGTCGCGTTAATCGTGATGATGTACCGCGGCAGTGCGAAACAACGGATCACCAACATCGCTTACGCCATGATCATCGGCGGTGCGTTGGGTAATCTGTTTGATCGCATGTATCACGGATTTGTGGTCGATTTCATCGACTTCTACGTGGATAGCTGGCACTTCGCGACGTTCAATCTGGCCGACAGTTTTATCTGCGTCGGCGCTGCGCTGGTGGTACTTGAAGGTTTCTTAGTAAAACCGAACACTGCGGCAAAGAGCAAAGGATAATCCATGTCTGAACAGGTGAAACACGACAGCGCGGTATTAGTACATTTTACGTTGAAGCTTGAAGATGGCTCGACGGCAGAATCTACACGCGGTAACGGCAAACCCGCGCTGTTCCGCCTTGGTGATGGAAGCCTGTCTGACGCGCTGGAAAACGAACTGCTGGGCTTGAAGGTGGGTGATAAGCATGCCTTTAGCCTGGCGCCTGAATCGGCCTTCGGGTCTAAAAGTCCCGATCTGGTGCAGTATTTCTCACGTCGTGATTTTCAGGAAACCGGGATCCCCGACGTCGGCACCATCATGTTATTTACCACCCGTGACGGCAGTGAAATGCCTGGCGTGGTACGCGACGTGACCGAAGACTCGATCACCGTTGACTTCAATCATCCATTGGCGGGCCAACATATCGATTTTGATATCGAGGTGCTGGAAATTGACCCGCAACGGGAGGATAAGCATGCAAATATTGCTGGCTAACCCACGCGGGTTTTGCGCGGGCGTTGACCGTGCTATCAGCATCGTCGAACGTGCGCTCGAACTGTACGGTGCACCGATTTATGTCCGCCATGAAGTGGTGCATAACCGGTATGTGGTCGACAGTTTGCGTCAGCGTGGTGCTGTGTTCATTGAGCAGATCAGTGAAGTTCCCGACGGGTCGATCCTGATTTTCTCGGCCCATGGCGTTTCTCAAGCGGTGCGTGCAGAAGCCAAATCGCGTGATCTCACCATGTTGTTTGATGCGACATGCCCGCTGGTGACCAAAGTCCATATGGAAGTCGCGCGCGCCAGCCGTAAAGGCACTGAAGCGATTCTGATTGGTCACGCAGGACATCCAGAAGTGGAAGGCACGATGGGCCAGTACAGCAACGCCAACGGTGGAATGTATCTGGTAGAGTCGCCGGCGGACGTCTATAAACTTCAGGTGAAAGATGAAGGTAACCTGTGCTTTATGACCCAAACCACGTTGTCAGTGGATGATACGTCGGAAATTATTGATGCCTTGCGCGATCGTTTTCCAAAAATTATCGGCCCACGCAAAGATGATATTTGCTACGCCACCACTAACCGTCAGGAAGCTGTGCGTCATTTGGCCGACGGGGCGGACGTGGTGCTGGTGGTTGGTTCGAAAAACTCCTCAAACTCAAACCGTCTGGCAGAACTGGCGCAACGCGTTGGCGTGCCTTCTTATCTGATCGACTCTGCGGCTGATATTCAAGAAGCCTGGTTGAAAGGTGCCAAAAGTATTGGCGTCACTGCGGGCGCGTCCGCACCAGATATTCTGGTACAGGATGTGATAAGCAAACTGAAAGCCTTTGGTTGTGCAGAAGTGATCAATGTGGAAGGGCGCGAAGAGAATATTGTCTTTGAAGTGCCGAAAGAACTGCGGGTTGATGTGCGTCAGGTTGACTGACCACGTAAGCAGCCAGAACAAGTCAAAAGCGGTCAGTGAAAACTGGCCGCTTTTTTTATGGCGCCGATCAGTTCAGGCGGAAGAGATTTTGCGGCGTGCCGGTGGTGTCGGTTTGTACGTGTAACAATGCGCCATCGAGCGCGGTAGGAGACGTAAGCCCCTTGCGTGCTGAGGTGATGAATAACTCACTCATGTCAGGACCACCGAAGGTGCAGCAACTCGGTTGTGTCACAGGCAGGGGGACGGTGTCCAGCGTCAGTAATTCGCCCTGATTGATTTGTTGGCGCAGTAGACAACTTCCGCCCCAGCAGGCGGTTAGAAGCATACCGTCCAGAGATACTGCTGAACCGTCCGGGGTTTTATCACCGGAGGAGAAACAAGAGATTTTCACGGGATTAATGCGTCTGGCGTTGGCGGAATAGAAGCGTTTCTTCATGCTATCGGCAAACCACACCTTGCTCTCATGCCACGCGAGGGTATTGGGAATGCCGACGTTTTCCATCATGATTTCGGGTTGCTTGTCGCCACTCTCATAGCGATACCATGCGCCTAGCGTTTGCTGTTCTTGCAAATCCATCGTGCTAAACCACAGCGAACCGTCGGGTGCGATAGCGGCTTCATTGGTTCTTGTTCCTTCCGCGCCAATATAATCACACAGCTTTTCAGTTTTGCTGAACGCGTAGTCATACAGGTGGAGACCGTCTTGCGACACCAGTAAAAAACGGTTGAGCGAACTGGTCAGCAGTACGGCGCTGGTTAATGTCGGTAATTTACGTATTTCGGTCTTATGTTGCGAGGGCCAGTAGCGCAGCAGTTTCAGATTGAGAATATCTACCCACAACAATGACTGCGTACGTTGGCACCAAACTGGGGTTTCACCCAATTCAGCACGGTAGTCGTCTATCGCTGTGATCGGCGAACGTAGAAAGGCGGATGACATCTTAAGACTCTCCTGCAAGCGGTTAACGCTGAATCAGTTTCTGATAGTTAGTCTAGTCGGGCTTTGGTTGGAGAGGATAGAAGAATAGGTGTAAAAATAATGCTAAAAAGTGGTCGTGCGTCGTTAAAAACAGACAAAATAGCGCCATAAGCCGCGTTATATTAACGGGACAAGGCGTCATTAGGGGAGAAAGCGCTCTCCGCTGTCGGAAAGGTTATGCGATTTTTTGAATTTTTATGCGAAAGGCAATATGAGCTTATTTAGTGGGAGTCTTGCTGTATTAACGATCGTTTCGGCCCAGCTTGACCCGACAAGTAACATAAAAATAGCCGTTGAGTAACCTTTGAGCTGATGTGTTTTACTGATGTTAACTCGGCTCTATCATAATTTTCTAATTATGCCGCAATTTTGCTGGCTCCCGTGAAGAGGGGCCGATAACCTGCTTCTGCTGCAACGCAGAACACATTTATATAGAGAGAAATTATGAGTAACGCTGATATCCGCATGGCAATTGCGGGCGCGGGTGGGCGCATGGGTCGCCAGCTTATTCAGGCCGTTTCTGAGGCTGAAGGTGTGGTGCTTGGCGCGGCACTTCAGCGCAAAGGATCTTCACTGGTGGGGACGGATGCAGGCGAACTCGCTGGCGTGGGTCGCTTGAATGTGAAGGTCAGCGACAGTCTGGACGATATCGTGAATGATTTCGATATCCTGATCGACTTTACCCGTCCTGAAGGCACGCTGGATTACCTCGATTTTTGCCAAAAACATCAAAAAGGCATTGTTATCGGGACTACGGGCTTTGATGACGCCGGTAAGGCAGCAATTAAACAGGCTGCGGAGTCAATTCCGGTGGTTTTTGCCGCGAATTTTAGCGTGGGCGTGAATCTGGTGCTGAAATTACTGGAGAAAGCGGCGCAAGTGATGGGCGAGTATACCGACATCGAAATTATCGAAGCGCATCATCGCCATAAAGTTGACGCGCCTTCAGGTACTGCATTGGCCATGGGAGAAGCGATTGCCGACACGCTGGGCCGTGATCTCAAAGAATACGGCGTTTTCTCGCGGGTGGGCCATACCGGTGAACGTGACCCGAAAAGCATTGGTTTTGCCACGGTACGTGCTGGCGATATTGTCGGTGAACACACCGCGATTTTTGCCGATATCGGCGAGCGGGTTGAGATAACACATAAGGCTTCCAGCCGTATGACTTTTGCAAAAGGCGCGATTCGAGCAGGCCAATGGTTGTCTGTTAAGAAAACAGGTCTTTATGACATGCGTGACGTGCTAAATTTGGACAATATTTAATTTTTTCATACCATCGTGATGTGGTTGTTTTAATCATAATGTTTTGATTTAAGGGCGGTTCCTTGGCTGCCCTTTTCTTTTAATTGTAGAAATGGTGAGTTTCTTTAGTTTTAGAATCTAAACCTTATTTATGTGGTATTTTCATCTATTTTTAGCGGCTTAGTGGTAAGAAAGCGGCCATGCCAACAGATCCGATGTGTAACATTTCCCCATTCCTCCCTTTTTTCCAGACAAATCCCCTCGCAAACGTTTACTATGATGACTTAGGCCCTCTTTTTGTGGCTGTGAGTCAGCGATTTCGATGAGTAAGGTATAAAACAGAGAAATATTGGTGCTTTTGGTAGACAAACCGAACAGCCATCATTAGAATGCGCGCAATTTGCCGAAAATTGGCTTCGAGGGCGATTTTTGCATTGATTTAGATCGGCTTATCTGAATTAATATGCAAATAATGTGATTGATTATTCTTGGAGGGTATTTTGATAAAGTCAGCGCTATTGGTTCTGGAAGACGGAACCCAATTCCACGGTCGTGCCATCGGGGCAGAGGGAACGGCAGTGGGGGAAGTGGTCTTCAATACGTCGATGACCGGTTATCAAGAAATCCTTACTGATCCTTCCTATTCCCGCCAAATTGTTACTCTTACTTATCCCCATATCGGCAATGTCGGCACTAACGCCGCTGATGAAGAATCTTCCGCAGTACACGCTCAAGGCTTGGTGATACGCGATTTACCCCTCATTGCCAGCAACTACCGCAGTACTGAAAACCTTTCTGATTACCTCAAACGCCACAACATTGTTGCCATCGCCGATATTGATACCCGTAAGCTGACTCGCGTGTTGCGTGAAAAAGGTGCGCAGAACGGCTGCATCATTGCGGGCGACGCGGTGGACGCGTTACTGGCGCTGGAAAAGGCCAAAGCTTTCCCTGGCTTGAAAGGCATGGATTTGGCGAAAGAAGTCACCACCCAGGAAGCTTACAGCTGGCAGCAAGGTAGCTGGACGCTTGAGGGTGAATTGCCGGAAGCCAAAACAGCGGAAGAGTTGAAATTCCACGTAGTGGCCTATGATTACGGCGCAAAACGCAACATCCTGCGCATGCTGGTTGATCGCGGTTGCCGTCTGACGGTGGTTCCGGCGCAAACCCCTGCCGAAGAGGTTTTGAAGCTCAACCCAGATGGCATCTTCCTGTCCAATGGTCCGGGTGACCCTGAGCCTTGCGACTACGCTATCGACGCGATTAAAGCTTTCCTTGAAACAGACATTCCGGTCTTCGGTATCTGTTTGGGCCACCAGTTACTGGCACTCGCCAGCGGCGCGAAAACGCTGAAAATGAAACTGGGCCACCACGGTGGTAACCATCCGGTAAAAGATCTCGATAACAATGTGGTGATGATCACTGCGCAAAACCACGGGTTTGCGGTCGATGAAAACAATCTGCCGGCTAACTTGCGCGTCACTCATAAATCGTTGTTCGACCATACGGTTCAGGGGATTCACCGCACGGATAAAGCCGCATTCAGCTTCCAGGGACACCCTGAAGCCAGCCCAGGCCCGCACGATGCCGCACCGCTGTTTGATCACTTTATTGAACTGATTGAGCAATACCGTTCTAACGCCACTCATACAGGCAAATAAGTCAGGAGCAAGAAAAATGCCAAAACGTACAGACATAAAAAGCATCCTGATCCTCGGCGCTGGCCCGATTGTTATCGGTCAGGCTTGTGAGTTTGACTACTCCGGTGCGCAGGCGTGTAAGGCCCTGCGCGAAGAGGGTTACCGCGTTATTCTGGTTAACTCCAACCCAGCGACCATCATGACCGACCCAGAAATGGCCGATGCAACCTACATCGAGCCGATTCACTGGGAAGTGGTGCGCAAAATTATCGAAAAAGAGCGCCCGGATGCCGTGCTGCCGACCATGGGCGGCCAGACCGCACTGAACTGTGCACTGGAACTTGAGCGCCAAGGCGTGCTGGCTGAGTTTGGCGTCACGATGATTGGTGCCACAGCTGATGCTATCGATAAAGCAGAAGACCGCCGTCGCTTTGATATTGCAATGAAGAAGATCGGCCTCGATACCGCACGTTCAGGTATCGCGCACACCATGGAAGAAGCGCTGGTCATCGCCGCTGACGTCGGCTTCCCGTGCATCATCCGTCCTTCCTTCACCATGGGTGGCACCGGTGGCGGCATCGCCTATAACCGCGAAGAGTTCGAAGAAATCTGCGAACGTGGTCTCGATCTTTCCCCAACCAAAGAACTGCTGATTGATGAGTCGCTGATTGGCTGGAAAGAGTACGAGATGGAAGTGGTGCGCGATAAGAATGACAACTGCATCATCGTCTGCTCGATTGAAAACTTTGATGCAATGGGCATCCATACCGGTGACTCGATCACCGTCGCCCCTGCGCAGACTCTGACCGACAAAGAATATCAAATCATGCGTAACGCCTCGATGGCGGTACTGCGTGAAATTGGCGTCGAAACCGGCGGCTCAAACGTTCAATTCTCCGTGAACCCGAAAGACGGTCGCCTGATTGTTATCGAAATGAACCCGCGTGTTTCTCGCTCGTCAGCACTGGCTTCTAAAGCCACCGGCTTCCCGATTGCCAAAGTCGCGGCTAAGCTGGCAGTAGGTTATACGCTTGATGAGCTGATGAACGATATCACCGGCGGCAAAACACCGGCTTCGTTCGAGCCTTCAATCGACTACGTTGTGACGAAAATTCCTCGCTTCAACTTTGAAAAATTCGCCGGTGCCAATGATCGTCTGACCACTCAGATGAAGTCGGTCGGTGAAGTGATGGCGATTGGCCGCACGCAGCAGGAGTCCCTGCAAAAAGCCTTGCGCGGTCTGGAAGTGGGTGCCAGCGGTTTTGACCCGAAAGTGAGTCTGGATGACCCGGAAGCGCTGACCAAAATTCGTCGTGAACTGAAAGAAGCCGGTTCTGACCGCATCTGGTACATCGCCGACGCTTTCCGTGCTGGCCTGTCGGTTGATGGCATCTTTAACCTGACCAACGTTGACCGCTGGTTCCTGGTGCAGATTGAAGAGCTGGTGAAGCTGGAAAATGAGGTGGCCGAAGGCGGCTTCAACATTCTGACCCCAGAATACCTGCGGATGCTGAAACGCAAAGGGTTTGCTGACCTGCGTTTGGCAACCTTAGTGGGCGTTTCAGAAAGTGAAGTGCGCAAATTGCGTCACAAATACAACCTGCATCCCGTCTATAAACGTGTGGATACCTGTGCGGCGGAATTCTCTACTGACACCGCCTACATGTATTCGACTTACGAAGAAGAGTGCGAATCCAACCCGACCAACGACAAGCCAAAAATCATGGTGTTGGGCGGCGGGCCGAACCGTATCGGTCAGGGTATTGAGTTTGACTACTGCTGCGTTCACGCCTCGCTTGCGCTGCGCGAAGACGGTTACGAAACCATCATGGTTAACTGTAACCCTGAGACGGTTTCAACCGATTATGACACCTCTGACCGCCTGTACTTTGAGTCAGTGACGCTGGAAGATGTGCTGGAAATCGTGCGTATCGAGCAGCCAAAAGGCGTGATCGTGCAATACGGCGG
>Ga0105856_1000689_pt1 | contig 16823 bp, 14 predicted proteins | sample OrgsoiDNA_201060_FD_89681 | JGI IMG/M metagenome (GOLD analysis project Ga0105856, IMG submission 89681) | Permafrost soil microbial communities from the Arctic, to analyse light accelerated degradation of dissolved organic matter (DOM) -... | ecosystem: Environmental > Terrestrial > Soil >...
AAATCTTGAAATCTTGAAATCTTGAAATCTTGAAATCTTGAAATCTTGAAATCTTGAAATCTTGAAATCTTGAAATCTTGAAATCTTGAAATCTTGAAATCTTGAAATCTTGAAATCTTGAACCAGCATAATCCCGGAATCTTATAATCCCATACTAATTTCTTGATGCTATCCCCCTGCCCTCTCCTGCTTTTAACGACACTTCAACAATAGATAACTTATTGAAAATTAATAAAAATAATAAAAATAATATAATCCTGAAATCCTAGGATAAGAAATACATGGGGTGTTATGATGTCATGATTCTGCAATCCCATGATTATAGGTGGTTAGGATGATGATAGTGGAAGGATTCAGAGATACGTACAGACGGGGATTGTACCTTCCGTAATTCAAGGATTTAGGCATCTCAGGATTCTAGGATTATCTAATCTTAAGATTTTAATTCCGCAGTAATCTAAGGTATCTTCACACTGGGGCCGACTGAAAATTAATGCTCATCTGCAATATTTACGATTCATCGCTTTATGAATCCTGAAATCCCATAATCCTGAGATTTAAAAATCCTAACATCCGGTGATATTGAAATCCTTGCGTCCAATCATTATAGTATCCCGTACTTATGAGATTATTGGATTTTATAATCTCATAATCCTAAGATTATAAGATGGTATAATTCGTTCATCTCATGACTTTAGGATTCTGAGATTTCAGGATTCAGTGATTCCGTTATCCATTACCAAGAGGTTGTTATGGCAGCGAAAATAATTTCCTTCCTGAACGGGAAGGGCGGGGTAGGGAAGACCACAACGTCCATTAACATTGCAACCTGTCTCGCAAGACAAGGACACAAAGTGGTGATGGTGGATACCGACCCGCAAGGCAGCATCAGCAATTGGTATGACGAAAGCAAATGTAAGTTTGACTTAGCTGAAGCGGCTTCGGAGAAAGAAGTCTATACCGTCAGAAAGCAGCTGAAAGAATATGACTACGTCGTCATTGACGGTGCCGCCGCCATTTCTGCCATTTCATCAGCTGCGGTGATGGTCAGCGATCTGGTTTTAATCCCCGTCACACCCTCGCCATTGGACTTTGCAGCATGTGGGGCGATCCTTGCTGTAGTAGAGGCACGCGAGAACCTACAGCCCGTTATAGCGCGCTTTTTGATCACCAAAAAAGTTGCCTCGGCTAAAATGTTAGAAGTGTTGAAAGAATCCATAGCCGACACGGGGGTTCCAGCCTTGCGGACCGGGACTTCTCAACGTCAGGTATACGTTCGCACCATGATGGATGGTGGAACCGTGTTTGACACGACCGACGGCAATGCAAAGGGTGAGATTGAAATTATGACGAAAGAGATCGTGGAGTTGCTGAAATGAAAATGAAATTAGGCCAGCATCGGCAGCTAGATACGGCTCTTGAAGCAGTATCGAAAGCGCCGTCGAACGTTAAGAAGCTGCAAACCAATATCGATGAAGATTTGCATAAACGTTTTAAGACCAGCTGCTTCCTGCAAGACAGGGAAATGAAAGATGTGCTAACTGAGCTCATCGAAGGTTGGTTGATCCATAACGAACGTGCCTGAATCCTCACTTGCACGCCTGTCAGCCTTGGCTGGCGTGCCTTCATGCTGATTTTATCCTGCGGATCTCTACGCTCTGATCACCTCTTTTTTTCTTTAAGGATCAAAGATCCAATAACTCTTTTGTTTTCTTTTTAAGTTTAGATCTTTCTCTTTAAGGGCTCTTTTTCACTATAAATATCAATAATTTACACGCTGATATGTGGAGTGATTTCATGCTTCATGTGGAGATATTTCCTGTTATACGTGGATCCTTTTCCTGTTATATGTGGAGTTTTTTCCTGTTGATAACTTCTGCAGGATCAGGAACTTGCCTATGTGGAAGGATTTCCTGTTGATAACTTTCTCCAGAAGGGGCGGTAATCTTTTTCAGCTTAGGGAGTACCGTTGATCATTGTTATAAACGGTATTACTTACTGAAGATACTAAAGAAAATACGAAAGGTGGAGAGATTTCCTGTCAATCACATCGGGAATGTTATGTGGAGGAATTTCCTGTGACAGCGTCACTCACCCAAAATGATTGCCTGCCAAAACTTTTCAAACGTGGAAACATTTCCTGTTCACCTCATGCCAAATATTCCTAAAAGCATAACTTCATCCAGTAATGGACTCATGTAACGACAGTTGAGCGATATCATTAACTTAAACAGATAGTGACGTTGTCACTATTTCATATGTGGAAAGATTACCTGATCAGATTACTGGGGCCGAACGTGGAAACATTTCCTGTTGCCTGTCGTAGCAGTGCCTAAGTAGAGGGTTGCGTAAGGGAAAGGCGTATATGTGGAAGGATTATCTGTTCATCATCGAAATCTATATGTGGAAAGTTTTCCTGTTGTTCTGTGAATGTATATGTGGAGGAATTTCCGGTTAGTATCCTAAAGTGGACTTAGACCCCCGCAGATCCTGCTTTGCGAGCTAGATCACAAAACTTTCTGAGGTCATTTAACGTCTATACGTGGAAAGATTTCCTGTATAACGCGGAGTAGGGGGCTGATCTTCTCACCAGCAAGTGCGTTATTGGCAACTAACCTACTGTGGAGAGATTTCCTGTTCTTTTCGGTTGCCCAGAGCATGAGGATCCTTACTTGAGATCGCACATAAAAATCCTTATGTGGAGTTTTTTCCTGATCGACATTTTCCTGAAGTCATGTAATACATTGATAAATAATAGATAATTTATGTTTATTTTTGCTTTACGTCGCTATTTTATATGTGGAATAATTTACCAACATTCCACCTAAGGATCCTGCAGCATGGAACTCAACAAACTGACCGTGGTTCAGGGAAACGATCTCCTTGAAGGTGCCTATAGCGTCACGCTGGATGAGATGCGATTACTTCATTTGGCTTTGGCACAAATCGACAGCAGGAAACCCCAGCCGGAAACCCTCTATCGACTTTTTCCTCAAGATTATCAGCGTATTTATGGGGTAAATCCCACGAGCAGTCACAGACAACTGCGTGAAGCTGCTGAAAGCTTGATGAAAAAGCCGGTCACTATCTACAAGCCCGATGCCAAAACGGGCAAAATTCGCACCGTTCAGCTCTCGTGGTTCTCGCGTCTTGAGTATGTCAGCAGTGATGATCACAGCGCGGTGGTATTACGTTTTGGTCAAGACGTAGCACCTTATCTCTATGAATTAAAAGAATCTTTTACCAAACTTAATTTTGCCAATATTGCGAAACTGGATACGCCTTTTTCGGTGAGATTGTACGGCTGGCTGATCAAAGCCAAGAACTTGTACGGCCGTCGCAGTGGTAAAGCGATCGAAGTGACGCTGGATTTAAACTGGATGCGCGAGAAGGCCGGTCTGGCAGGGAAGTACGAGGATTACCGAGATTTTCGCCAGAAGCTGCTTGAGCCGACCATTAACCGTATCAACGCCAATACGGATATTTCGGTGATCTGGGAGCCTGTGAAGAGTGCACGAACGGTCGTTTCCATCAAGTTTTCCTACATGGATGAATCGACACCTGAGGCCAGCAAACCAATGCGGCCACGCTTACCCCGTCGCCCGCGTGCCCTCGCAGGTTCACAGCTAGAGGGGGAGTGGGCGCGCCGGTGCATCGCCATTTTTGAGGATTATCTCGTTAAATTATCAGCTTACGATGCGGAAGAGAAAGCGACGATGCCGGATCTACGCAAACTGGCTGGCTGGTATAAAGTGATCGGCGATAAGAACAAGCAGAAAGCCACGATGGCTGAAGTCACCCTGCGAAGCAAAAAATCCTCGACCAAGTGATCCTCACGGGTGGGGGACAACCTATCCCGTCAACTTCTTATCCTTTCTGAATACTCTTCCTAAAACTCTTAAATGCTTTTTAATGGCACTTCATCATGGTCAGAAAGTTAGTAAGTACTTACTGGGTTAGTACAGGAAATTATTCCACCTTTAACACCTCTGGGTATTTCTCCGTGGCGGATTCATGGAAAATGTCGCCCAAATAAGTGGCAATTTCATGCTCTTCAATAAAGTTGGGGATCGACACCTCATGACTTGGCGAATACTTTCTTTCGGGCAGGGTGACATTGAAGGCTTGCCAGCGGTCAGCCACTTTCTTCACACCCAATAAACGCCCAAATACGTTGAAAATCATCATGAGGTTCTCCTTTGTAATGACGCTATTGGTTTCTAACTGATTTCACACTTAAGCATAACCTGCTGCCTATTTCATCCCATGCAGCGCATCGCCAGTACAAATTAGCTATAAGCCATGCTTTTTCGTTGTTAGACAAGCCGAAAACCCGACCTTACTCTTTGTCACGTTTTGTAAATTATTATACGAATACCTTGATGAGGAACGTCTTTTGGCAAAATCTCTACACTATTCATCGTCACGCGGGCTGCCGCGTTTTGCTCCGCTAAAACTCGCACTGCTATGCAGCTCTCTTTTATTCTCGTCGCTGTCTGTCGCTGACGAATTGCTTAAGGAGGGAGTCACACCCGCCACCGACGCCAGCCAGATCCCAGCCGCATCCAAACTTCGTAAAGATACGGTGGTTGCCGGTATCTCTGAACCTCAGGGTATTTTCAACCCCTACTTCTTCGTCAATGGCTGGGATGAGAACGTCACTAATGTGATCTTCGCTCGCTTGATCGACTGGAATAGCCATGGTGAATCGGTGCCAGGTTTAGCCCAAAGCTGGACCGTCTCACCTGATGGCAAAACCTATACCATCAAACTGCGTCCAGATCTGACGTTTAGCGACGGCTCACCGCTCACCGCAGAAGATGTGGCGTTTACGTTGACTGTGCTTTATGACCCGAAATATGACGGTGATACCAATATTTCACTGGCCCATATTGTAGGCGGTGATGCTTATAAAGCCGGAAAAGCAGACAGCGTCAGCGGCCTGAAAGTGATCGACCCACATACCCTGCAAGTGAGTACCACCGAAGCCGGTGCGACGACGCTGCAACAAATCGGCGGTCCTGTTTTATCCAAGGCGTATTACGGCAAAGGTTACAGTCGCGGCAACCTCGACTACCTACGTACATTGCACGGCAAACCGCTGGGCAACGGCCCTTATGTGTATGAAAAATACATTCCTGGTCAAGAGATCCGTTTTCATGCCAACACGCATTACTACAAAGGCGTACCGCCAACGCCTCGCTTTATTTATCGCGTAACCAACCCGTCCACCAATTTCCAGTTATTCCAGACAGGGGAAACGGATTATGACGCTTTCACCTCGCGCCCTGACGATATCGAACAGCTAAAGCTGCTCGGTTTCGCCAACATCAACCTGTACGGATCCAGCGATTACAGCAAGATTGAATTCAACGTCCGACGCCCAGCGTTGCAAGACGTAAAAGTTCGCCAGGCGCTGATCTATGGATTGGATCGCCAGAAGCTGATCGACGTGGTGTATCAAGGTTACGGCACCGTCGCTAATGAACCTATCGCGCCAATTTCATGGGCCTACAACGCCGAAGGTGTTAACCCGTATAAATACGATGCGGCACAGGCGAAAAAATTGCTGGATGAAGCGGGCTGGAAAGTGGGTTCCGATGGCATTCGTGAGAAAGACGGAAAGCGTCTTGAGCTGACGCTGTTGGTGAGCAAGAAAGTGCTCAATGATGCACTGATCCCGATTGCGAAAGAGAACTACCGCCAGATTGGCGTGCTGCTCAAACCTCAGGTTCTGGACTTCAATGCGCTGATGTCACAACGCAAATCTGGCAACTACGATTTGGCTTCCTTTAGCACCAGCACGTTGAACGATCCGCATGATGGTGTATGGGATTTCTACAGCACCGAAGCGGCCACGCAGGGCGGTTATAATAACCCGCAGGTTGATGAGCTGATTCATCAGGCAAATGCTGAGTTGGATATCGAAAAACGCAAACCGATTTACCATAAGTTGTACCAGGTACTGGCCAACGATCCGCCGGTGATCTTGCTGGCAAACCGAAAAATTCTGTCCGCCAGCAGTGCGCGCGTTACCGGTTTCAAACCGGATATTTATAACGGTCTGACCGGCAGTCTGCCGGATGTCAAAATCGCTAAATAAACAACGCTAAAAAAGCTGCCGGTCTTTACCGGCAGCTGCAATGAGAAAGTCATGAGAAATTTTATTCTGCGACGATTGCTGCAAACTATCCCGATGTTGTTCTTAGCCTCGCTGCTGATCTTCATGTTATTCGCCCTGACTCCCGGTGACTTTATCGATGGCAATGTGACGCTAACAGCACAACGCGCCGCCGAACTGAAAGCGTTGTATGGTCTTGACCAACCGGTGCTGACGCGTTACCTGCGCTGGTTGGGCCAGCTTTTACACGGCAATCTGGGTTTTTCGCTGCAATATCAAATGCCTGTCAGCCAATTACTGAATCAATACATCTGGAACTCTTTCTTGCTGGCTGTCATTTCAATGGTGCTCTATTGGGGCATTGCGCTGGCGGTCGGCATTGTCTCTGCATTGAAGCCTTATTCTTTGTTTGATCACGTGGTGAGCGTGGTGATTTTCGCTGCGATGTCCTTCCCGACTTTCTTCCTGTGTCTGCTGTTAATCAAATGGTTTGCCGTGGACTTACATTGGCTACCGGTTGGCGGCATGACCAATACCGGCAGTGAAGCCACAGGGTGGGCATGGGCGATGCAAGTCGGCGCGCATTTAATTCTGCCCGTGGTGGCGTTAGTGATGTTGCAGGCGGGCAGTCTGACGCGGTATTTCCGCGCCAGTATGCTGGACGTCGTCAGTATGGACTTCATCCGTACTGCCCGTGCTAAAGGGCTGCGCGAACGCACGGTGATCTTCAAACATGCACTGCGCAATGCGCTGTTGCCGCTGATCACCTTGCTCGGGTTCGAATTGCCGGCGCTGTTTTCCGGTGCCCTGATCACCGAGAAAGTCTTCAACTGGCCGGGCGCAGGTCACATCCATATTGATTCCCTGGCGGCGCGCGATTATCCGGTGCTGATGGGCTTCACGCTGTTTCTGGCAGTGCTGACCATTTTGGGTAATTTGATTGCCGACGTGCTTTACGCCTGGGCAGATCCACGCATTCGGGTGAAATCATAATGCTGAGTTCTCTTTTTTCCAGCCAACGCCGGTTACGCAAAGCGCAGATCCCCGCACTGGCGCAGGTAACGCCATCGCCACTGCATCAGGCCTGGACAGCGCTGCGCCGTAATCGGCTGGCAATGTTCTGCCTGATGTTACTGGTGGTGATGGGGTTGTGGTGTATTTTCGGCCCGATGTTCTCGCCATGGCGCGATGAAGCCACCGATGCTCTGATGATCAACAAAGCGCCCAATGACCAGCACTGGCTGGGAACGGACTTTTTGGGGCGCGATATCTACACCCGGCTGTTACTGGCAGGGCGCATTTCGCTGATCATCGGACTGCTAACCATGTTGCTGTCGGTGACGCTGGGTTATTTGTTGGGCGCGCTGTCCGGTTATGCGGGCGGAATGACTGACAAAATTGTCATGCGCTTTGCTGATTTGATGATGACGATCCCGAGCTTGCCGCTGTTGATCGTGATGGGTGCGATGCTGTCAGAGCTGGATTTTTCGCCGGACTCGCGCGTTTATATGGTGATCATCATGTTGAGTTTACTGGAGGCGCCGAAACTGGCGCGACTGGTGCGTGGCCAGATCCTGTCACTGCGCGAACGTGATTTTATGCTAGCGACACAAGTGCTTGGGTTGTCATCGCGTCGACGCATCTTCGGCCATTTGTTACCCAATACCGTGCCTATTTTGGTGGTCATGGCAACAATGGCGGTCGCCAATGCCATTCTTAGCGAATCGGCACTGAGTTATCTCGGGTTGGGCGTAGTGCCGCCGATGGCCTCGTGGGGCAATATGATGGATGCCGCCAATAGTTTGATCGACTTCCAGCGCCGTCCGTGGTTATGGATGCCACCGGGCATTGCCATTTTTCTCACCGTGGTGGCGATCAACGTGTTGGGCGACGGCCTGCGTGATGCCCTTGATCCAAAAATGAAACGGGGTTAACGCATGTCACAGCCTTTAGTTCGTTTTAATCAGCTGTCGTTATCGTTCGCCAGTGAGCAGGGCAGAGTGCGCGCAGTGCAGGATGTCAGTTTTGACGTTATGCCGGGCCAGACGGTCGGCATTGTCGGCGAGTCCGGTTGCGGGAAAAGCGTCACTGCGATGTCACTAATGGGGCTGTTACCGCCACAAGCCGCACGCATAGATGGCGGTGAGATCCTGTTTGAAGGCCAGAACCTGCTGGCTTTGCGCCCATCACGCATGGCCGATTTACGCGGTAACCAACTGGCGATGATTTTTCAGGAGCCGATGAGCGCGCTGAATCCCGTACTGACCATTGGTGAGCAACTGGTGGAACCTTTGATCCGCCATCTTGGTGATTCACCTAAAGCCGCCTGGACCAAGGCTACCGCACTGTTGAGTGAAGTGGGGCTGGCGCGTGCTGACAGCCTGATGAACAGTTATCCGCACCAGCTTTCAGGCGGTATGTTGCAGCGCGTAATGATTGCCATGGCATTGAGTTGTAAGCCAAAACTGCTGATTGCCGATGAACCTACCACCGCGCTGGATGTGACGGTCCAGGCGCAAATTCTCACTCTGTTACGCGAACAGGCGCAGCGCCAGCAGATGGCGTTAATGCTGATCACCCATGACCTGGGCGTTATTGCCCAGATGGCCGACCACGTGGTGGTGATGTACGCCGGTAAAATCGTCGAACAAGGGCCAACGGCCGATGTACTGCGCAATCCGCTGCATCCTTACACGCAGGGCCTGATAGCGTCGCGACCGGTTCCCGGCGAACGCAGACGCCGCCTGTATTCCATTCCCGGTCAGGTGCCCGATCTCGCCGCATTGCCGCCGTACTGCGCTTTTACCGAGCGCTGCGCCAGAGCCACCGACCGTTGCCGTGAGGGCATTCCGCTTCTCGCCGGAAATACGCGTCAGGCTGCCTGTTTCTTTAGCGGTTTGGCGCAAAGCGAGCTAACTGCCGTTCCACAGCCAGAGCCACAGCAATGAATAACGAATATTTGGTCGAGGTCGATGGCCTCAAGAAACATTTTCCAATCCAAAACGGCCTGTTTGGTCAGGAAACCGGGCAACTGCGCGCCGTCGATGGCGTAAGTTTTAAGATCCGCAAAGGCTCGATTTTCGGTCTGGTAGGCGAGTCCGGCAGTGGCAAAACCACCGTCGGCAGAACATTACTCGGACTGTATGAGAAAACGGCGGGTAGCGTGAAATTCCGTGGCGACGATCTCGCGCAACTTAAGCCCAAACAGCTGAAAGCATTGCGGCCGAAAATTCAGTTGGTCTTTCAGGACCCCTACAGTTCGCTCAACCCGCGGATGCGCATAGGTGACGCCATTGGCGAAGCGATGCTGGAACATAAGTTGTGCTCGCCCGCGGAGTTGTACAGCAAAGTAGTCGAGGTAATGAAAATTTGCGGGCTATCGGCGCAGCATTACAACCGTTTCCCGCATGAGTTTTCTGGTGGTCAACGCCAGCGGATTGGCATCGCGCGAGCGCTCATTCTGCAACCGGATTTCATCATTGCCGATGAGCCGATCTCTGCGCTGGACGTGTCGATTCAGGCGCAAATTATCAACCTGTTTTCTGACTTGCGTGATGACCACGGCGTGACGTTTTTGTTTATCTCGCACGACTTGGGGGTGGTTGAACATCTGTGTGATGACGTGGCGGTGATGTATTTGGGGCAAATCGTTGAAACGGCCGACCGCGACACCTTATTCCGCCAGCCGCTTCATCCGTACACGCAGGCGTTGCTGGCGGCGGTGCCGACACTCGACCCTGACAGCGGTCCGGTGGCGATGGCAAAAGGTGAAATCCCTGACCCGTCACAACCGCCCACGGGTTGCCGCTTTAACACTCGCTGCCCGCTGGCGACCGAGCGTTGCCGCGTTGACGTCCCCGCGTTGCGCGAAATCGGGGACGCCGGTCATCGTGTGTCCTGTCATTTAGTGTGAATCTTGTGAGGCTGCAATCTCAGGATTTCGTGATTCTGAGATTCTACCATCTCGCACCACCAGCAAATAAGTGAGAGTGAAAGAGAGCACCAGCGCGAGGGTGACGCCCATCAGGATGTAGATGAAATAGGGGCCGATGTAAGCGGGCAAGCTGAAAATACTCGACAGAATATAGCCATACAAACGAACCCCAAAGAAGGCGATAAAGGCGGAAGCGATTGAGCTGCTGATGGTGGTGGCGATAAAGGCTTTTTTATAGCGAGTCAATACGCCAAATAGCGCGGGCTCGGTGATGCCCAAAAGACCGGAGACGGCGGCGGAGATCACCACCGTTTTTTCTTCACGCGTTTTCACGTGGAAATAAATCGCGAAGGTTGAGCCAGCAATCGCCATGTTAGCCATAAACATCATCGGCATCAGCATATCCCAACCCTGATCGGTGAAGTTCTGCAGGGCAATGGGCGTCATGGCGTGATGCATACCGGTTAAGATGGCTACCGGACGGATCGCGCCGACGATAAATCCAGCGAACACCGATGACACATCAAACAAGCCCTGAATGAAGAACGCCAAGAGTTTGCCGAGATAAATCCCCGCCGGTCCGATCACGGACAGCGACACCAGCGCCGCGATAAACAACGTCAGCGTGGGCGTGAAGACCGTTTTCAGCACGTCGGGCATGAATCTATCCACCCAGCGATGAATATAGCTGAGGGCCAGAACAGAGAAAATTACCGGTATGACGCTAGCGGAATAGTTAAAGACCGACACCGGAATGACGTCCATAAAGTAAATCGCGCTGGCGGCGCCCGGCGTGTGGCTGGCGAGGGCCTTTGCGGCGTCAATTAACGTGGGATACATCAGGCATGCGGCCACGGCGGCGGCGAGGTATTCGTTGGTTTTGAAAATCTTTGCGGCGGAGACGGCAAGGAAGAAGGGCAGAAAATAGAACACACCGCTGGCAATCAGGTCGATGACCATCACGGTGTCACTTTTGGCTGAAATGACTTTCAGTGCAATCAACCCCGCGAGTAAACCTTTGATCATCCCGGCACCGGCGATCGCCGGCACGATAGGGCCGAACACGCCCGATACCGTATCCATAAACAGAGAAACCAGCCCCTTACGCGCTTTCGGTTTGTCGGTTTGAGAAACCGAAACCGGCGAAAGTTTGCTAACAATCACCTCGTACCACTCATTGACCTTCGGGCCGATGATGATTTGCACCTGCTCACTTTGACTTTGTGCACCCAGTACGCCGGGGAGTGCCTTTATTTCATCCCACGCCACTTTATTTTCGTCAATTAAATCGAAACGCAGTCGGGTCATGCAATGCCAGACTTTATTAATATTCTCTGGTCCACCGACAAGGTGAATAATTTCCTGCATTGCCTCTGTCTTAGTCATAAAACCCTCACTGCGAACAATTATTATTATGGAGTCGATATGATCGTATTAATAGCCTGAGATACTAATAGCCCGCAGTTGGAAAAACAAACCAATAAAACATGATGCACATCACATAACTCAGCCTGTAGTCACTGTTAATCCTGGATTGTAAGGAATTGGTCTGGTTTTTAGGTGGGTAATGACTCCCTTGGTGAACCACATAAAATGAATAAAATTTTAGGTTTACAACAGTAGGTAAAATAGGGTGAAATTAATTTATAAGATTATTTCCCACGATAATCACTTCGCGAAAAAATGTATTTTCTTACGACATTGATTCGGTTGTGAAAGGAATCGATTATGCAACCTACGTTGATTAAAAATATCGAATGCCAGATAACCCGTCCCGATCGCCATAATTTGGTGGTGGTGACCATTGAAACGGATAAAGGTATCACCGGACTGGGCTGCGCGACTTTCCAGCAGCGCCCGCTGGCGGTTAAATTGATGGTAGATGAATATCTCAAACCGCTGTTGATTGGCCGTGATGCCAATCATATTGAAGATTTATGGCAGATGATGACGGTCAATGCCTATTGGCGTAATGGCCCGGTGATGAACAATGCTATCGCCGGTATCGACATGGCGCTGTGGGACATCAAAGGTAAGCTAGCCGATATGCCGCTGTACCAATTATTCGGTGGCAAGTCGAAAGACGCCATCACCGCTTACAGCCATGCGGCCAGCGATACACTGGAAGGATTGTACATCGAGGTTGATCGCCTGTTGGCGGAAGGGTATCGCCATATTCGCTGCCAATTAGGTTTTTATGGCGGTAACGCGCAGGATTTCCACAGCACCAAAAATCCAACCGAAGGTGCGTACTACGATCAGGACCAGTATATGGACAACACGCTGGCGATGTTCAAAGCGCTGCGTGAAAAATACGGCAATCGCTTCCATATTTTACACGACGTCCATGAGCGTTTGTTCCCGCAACAGGCGTTGCAGTTTGCAAAACAGGTTGAGGTTTACCGGCCTTACTTCATCGAAGACATTTTGCCACCGCATCAAAATGAGTGGCTGGAGCAAATTCGCAACCAGACGGCCGTTCCGCTGGCAACGGGAGAACTTTTCAATAATCCGGCCGAATGGAAGGATTTGGTGATCAATCGCCGAATTGATTTTATTCGTTGTCATGTCTCGCAAATTGGGGGCATCACACCGGCTTTAAAACTGGGCGCTTTTTGCCAGAGCTTTGGTGTGCGGTTGGCGTGGCACTGCCCGCCAGACATGACGCCGATTGGCGCGGCGGTGAACACCCATTTGAATATTCATCTGCACAATGCGGCAATTCAGGAATTTGTGGCTTATCCGGACAATACCCAGCGCGTGTTCCCTGATGCGGTGGCGCCGGAAGGCGGCTATTTCTATCCGATTGACAAGCCGGGGATCGGCGTGGGCTTTGATGCCAAGGCGGGGGCAGAATTCCCGGTGGTTTACCGTCCACACGAATGGACGCAAAGCCGCTTGCCGAACGGTGTGATCCATACTCCGTGAAGGGCCTATTACAGCCGATACCCTGAGTCAACGTTATGCCATTGCTCGAGGGTTTCGCGTGCATGTACTGATGCTCAGCGCCCGTGCGTCAGCCTGTCTGGAATGGGCGCGGGCCTTTCACGAGGCTGGATGGACCGTCAGCGTCGGCGATTCGTTGAGTTTGCCCCTCAGTCGTTAAGCACTACGTCTGGCGAAACGCCAGATTATCCTGATTGAACGGGATCACATAAGTGCAGGAATAATCGATATCAATAATATCGCTGAAGGCGTAAACCCGACCGTCGTGCAGCATTCCGCGATTGAGAATGTGCATGGCGGCGACGCCTTTTTTGCAGCCCAGCAATTCGGCCTGCGCTTTGCTGACATTTACCGCGTCGTAATGCGTCAGGGAATGCGAAATGCGGTATCCCTTGCTCAGTACGTACTGCTGAATCGAGCTTTCAATCACTTTCTGGTTTAAATCGGCAAAATCGCTGAACGGCATTCTGGCCTGTTCAATCTGCACATGACGCTGATTGACCGCGCGCAGCCGGCAAAATGCCCAGATAAAATCGTTTGGGGTGAGGCCAAAGATCTGCTGCTCTTCCTTATCTGGCCGACGTTTATGCAGGTTTAGCATCCGAAAGCTGATTTCGGCGAATTTCCTCTCAGTAATCGAGTTGTACACCAGCGGATTATTACTGATACCGGGATTAATAAAGATCCCCGACCCTTGCACAATGCGCACCGCGCCGATATCCACCAGCTTTTCCAGCGCCTTACGCACGGTAAAACGTGACGCGCCATACTCTTGCGCCAGTTGGCGTTCTGGCGGCAATTTTGTTGGGCGTTCATCTTGTGGCAGCGCGTTTCGCTGATAGATTTTACTCAGCAGATCTTGTGCGATAAATTCTTTCTTTTTCATCCATCGCTTTCCTTATAAATAACCATTAATCAGCGTTTTCATGCTGAGCGTTATCTCTTCCACCAACCGACTTTTCGGGATCTGCGGGGGGAAAACGGCCAAATAAGCGATGCTCAGCGCTGGTTCAAAGGGTTTAATCAAAATCTGGCTTTGGTGATTTCGCGCTGTGATCACGTCAACCAATCCGATGCCTAAATTGGCCGCTGCCATGGTACAGCAGTGATTCAGCGAGGTTTCAATCGGGTTGTTCATGTACAAATCTTTGCGGCTCATCACGTGGTCAAGCTGCTCGCGCAGCGGAGTCTGGCGGCCGGGAATAATTGGCCGATGACGGGTTAAATCTTCGGCGGTGATAACGGTGGCCTGCGCCAGCGGATGACGCGGGGACAAGACGGCGACCGCATTGGATTGCCCCAGCGTTTCGGCCTGCAGCCCTTTGACATCCGGTTTGCCGAAAATAAAGCCAACGTCGTACTGATTGCTGGTGATGACATCGGTGATGTGCGTTGTACTTTCGACATCCAGAAAGAGGGAGATATCCGAGATCCTTTCGATCAGCGGCGGCAAAATCTGCCCGACACATAACGAGGAAAGTGCAGCCACGGTACCAATACGCAGCACGCTGCCTTTCGAGTGCCGAATTTCACCGGCAATTCGCGAGATGTGTTCCAGACCGAGATACAGCCGCTCGACTTCACGATACAGCTTGATAGCATCGTCACGCGCAATCAACCCGCGTCCGTCGCGGTCGAACAATTTCAAGTTCACCGCATATTCAAAATCACGGATCAGCCGACTCACCGCGGGTTGCGTGATGTTCATCAGATTCGCGGCTGCGGTAATGCTGCCGGTAAGGATCACTTTATGAAAAGCTTCTACCTGTCTGGGATTAATGCGCATAATTTGTCCTGTTTCATTCATAACATTTGGTTATGAATGAAACACAAAATACAATTTTCAATTATTTTGTCCACCCCCTAGACTCGAATTTACGATCTGAAACACATTGCCTGAAAATCAATAAAAACGAAGGGTTAAATGATGAGAAAGACCAGACTTGCCGCGTTATTCGCTACCTCAATTCTTTTGGCTAACACAGCCTTCGCTGCGGACCTGAACATCGGTCTGGCGGCTTCTACAACCTCAATGGATCCGCAGTTTTACGTCGGCGGCGCAAATAGCGCGATGGCACGAAACATTTTCGATGGCCTGGTCAATCAGGACCAACTACAGCACATCACGCCTGCCCTGGCGGTATCGTGGAAAATCATTGATGACAAAACGTGGGAATTTACCCTGCGTCCAGGCGTCAAATTCCATGATGGCAGTGATTTCACTGCCAAAGATGTGATTGCCAGCATCCACCGGGTGGCGCTGGCGTCTAAAAATAGCCCAAGCGCCTACACGCCTTACGTAAATGACATTGCCGAGGTCAGCGAAATTAACCCGCTGACGGTGAGGATCACCACCAAAACGGCCGCACCTTTACTGCTCAATAACCTGAGCCGCATTGCGATTTTGCCTGCGCGCCTGGAAACCGTGCCGTCGTCTACGTTAAACGCCGGGAAGGACGTCATTGGTACCGGTCCGTTTAAATTTGTCAGTTGGACGCCTGACGACAAAGTGGTGTTAGCCCGCAATGACCACTATTGGGGCGAAAAAGCCCAATGGGATAACGTCACGCTGCGCGTCTTTAAGAACAGCAGCGCTCGCGTGGCCGCCATGCTGTCTGGCGATGTCGACATGATCGAAAGCGTGCCAACGGCAGATGCCCGCAATATTGCGAAGCAAGCCAGCCTGCACAGTGAATCGGTGGCCGGTAATCGTATTTTGTATTTGCACCCTGATCAGGATCGCGACGAGTCACCGTTCGCCAAAGGCCCTGATGGCAAAAACCCTCTGAAAAATCAGCAAGTGCGCGAAGCGATGTCACTGGCGCTTAACCGTCAGGCGATCGTTGACCGGGTGATGGATGGGCAGGGCGTTGCGGCCTCGCAGTTGGTGCCAAAAGGTTACTTTGGTTATTCACCGAATATTGCCGCCCCGGTGTATGACCCGGCAAAAGCCAAACAGTTATTAGCGCAAGCGGGTTACCCGAACGGCTTTACGCTGACTTTCCATGCGTCAAATGACCGTTATCCGAACGATTCAAAAATCGCCCAGGCTATCGGCCAGATGTTCAGCCGTGTGGGGATTAAGACCGACGTGGTGACCATGCCGGGCAGCGTTTATTTCTCCCGTGCGTCGCAGCGTGAATTCAGTCTGATCATGGGCGGTGCGGCAATTGAAACCGGTGAAGCGTCCGGCGTGCTTGGGCCTTTACTGGAAACCTTCGGCCCTAACGGTGGGCAAGGCAATCGCGGGCGGTACTCCAGCACCCAATTTGATCACACGCTGAATCAGGCGCGAGCCACGCTCGATGATGCTCAGCGCGAAAAACTGCTTGTGCAAGCCACAGATATTGCGATGAAAGATCAGGGCGTTATTCCGCTGCTGTTCTTGTCGTACAACTGGGCAATGAAAAAGAATTACAGTTACGTGGGCCGTTCCGATGGTTATACCCTCCCTTATTACGTCCATACGCAGTAACAAGTGAGGTCGGGAAGTATCACGTAGCCGTAAAGGGCGCGTCTAGCGTGCCAACACCAGGAAAGTTGTAAAACAAAAGAGAGAGAAGCCATGACTTCTTTTAGCGGAGTGTTTCCCTATCTGGTTTCGCCGGTTACTGCCGACGGCCAGATAGATAAGCCGGTGCTGGTTGCGCTGGTGGAACATCTGATTGCCAGCGGCGTACATGGACTGACGCCACTTGGCAGTACCGGTGAATTTGCTTACCTCAACGCAGAGCAGCGCGCCGAGGTGGTAAAAACCGTGGTGGAAGCCGCACGGGGCCGCGTACCGGTTATTGCCGGCGTGGCGTCGACCACTATTGACGA
>Ga0105856_1000691_pt1 | contig 16790 bp, 20 predicted proteins | sample OrgsoiDNA_201060_FD_89681 | JGI IMG/M metagenome (GOLD analysis project Ga0105856, IMG submission 89681) | Permafrost soil microbial communities from the Arctic, to analyse light accelerated degradation of dissolved organic matter (DOM) -... | ecosystem: Environmental > Terrestrial > Soil >...
TTATCACCTTTAATGATGCGCTTCATAATGGACTCCGCCTTAGACACAACTGTCAAAATGAGGAAACATTAATCACTTGATACGCTTCGCTTTATGCGACGCTTATTCGAATCACTTCTTTGCAACTTTGTTACAGATTGAGTATCTCTGCGGTTTTCTTTATGCGCAAGTTTTACTTAACAGGAAGCAGACCATGGCCGCACGCAGTGGCCTGTGGCTGGCAGCATGCCAGAGCCCCTGCTCGCTGATGATTTGTGCAGACCAGGAGGTTTTATCAGGCAGTTCAGTTGCGTTGAGACTGATATTATTGGCGCAAATAATCGGCCAGGCGTCAGAAGGGTTATTGCAATAATCTTTGCCTTTTACGCCACCGTACGGATACCACTTATGAGGTTCTTCGCCGGTCAGCAGGGCAATGCTATGGTTCACTTCACTGTCGTTCTCTTCAGACCATCTAATCATCTGTTATTCCATCCTATGCCGCTGTTGCCTTGAGCCTACGACAGAATTAAGACATTTTTATGAATGCATAAGCACAGATAAAGAAAAGCCCGCTGTAAGCGGGCTCTCATCTGAAGCAAAATTATCTTTCGGGGATGAACCCGCGCAGACTGAGTGCAGAGTCATCATCCATGGGCTCGGCAGGCGATTGCCCTTCAACCTGTCCGGCTAAAATTTTCAACAGCTCCGTTTGTTGGCGCTGATGATCAGCGATTTCCTGCAAAAGCTGAATCTGCTGATTGGCCCTGACACTGGCCCGATTGACAACAAACCACAACAGCAAGAAAAGCAAAACAAAAAGTACACACAGCACCAATGAGGCCAGGCTGGATTGGCCCATTGCGAGATCAAACATTGACTACCCTACTGCTTAATTTTTCCGAACGACTATCTTACCATTCCGCCACCATCAGGGAAGCCATCTGCAAAAATACAGCTTTTCCGTGTGACGCAATCCTGCCTATCACCAGGGAATAAAAGAAGTCACGGAACAGACACCAAGGTCAAAATTTCCGCCCTGGTCACAGTAGCTGTTTAACGCAAGAAGATATAACGCGACACAAACAAGCAGAAAAATCACGAACATCGCAATTTTCCTGAAGTTAAACACGGGCCTTTTCAGTTTGATAGCATCTCGCTTACGGTTTAACACGCGTTTATTGAGGCTCAAAGTCTGCATCCAACACGTTAAGAATAATGCTTTTATCCTACGCCATCTACCTTAAACAAAATTATAACAAAGCCTTCCTCATACACACTATCAGCACGTATTCCTTAACGAAAACCACTAACAGGCATCCTGATGACAAGTCATTTTACGTTGAAACATTCATCTGCACTAACTTTACACATTAAAGCCTTAGTGATAGTTTCTCTAAGTTATTACTTTGGGTTTGTAACCCATCCAGAAAACAAATGCATTAGCAATAATATAATTATTTAAATGATTGATTTTATTTTTCAGCTCTTCAACCCGAAGTCCCATTCAGTACACCGCGCAGATAAAACGCTTTCTAAATAAATAAAATAAATAACAAAAATATTCCCTAATAGCATCAATAAAAACGTTCCATTTTTTTTAATTCATCTCAAGCATTCGGAAAGAAAAAACAAACACTGTACTTACATTTTCCATTTTCTTTATCGTACAGCTTAAGCCCTACTGCCTAACCCCACAAATTTCATAGCAAAGTGAATTAAACAGCATGAGATAATAAAGACGGGTTAGCTGTGTAAAATTGAGCATTAGTTTCCCATTATCCAGAAATAAATTGTTCTTCCTGACCACTTTTAAGAAAAAAATAAAGAAACATCAAACTATTAATTATCAATCGTGACAAGTTAAACTCTTTAGAACTCACGCAGCCATAAGTATTTTTTAAAATTTATAGTTGAATAAAGAACCTTCATAAAATATGATTTCTGCGTCGATCAGATGGTCTTCATTCACACAAATGAAAATGGAAAAGCCTATAAATTAGTGACTCACTAATTTATGCGCACGGATATATTCTGTTGAGGGATTAATAAATGCTCGCACGTAATAAAAACTTTTTCTTGTCTAAGCTGGCGCTAGCTTGCGCGGTGGCTGTGTCTGCACCTGCACCTGCAGCGATGGCGAGTGACATTTCAGGCACCGTTTACGACACATATTACCATGACAGCGCACTTGCAGGTCACATAGGTTATCATGGTTACGTGGACAATGACGGGGCCAATAGCAGTTATACCGGCGGTGATATTTACTCGAATATCAATAGCGCCGTTGTTAACGGTATTATTTCTACGTATTACCTCGGTTTCAATAGCAATGCCAGCAACACGCTCAACATCAGCAATACCACGGTCAACGGCATGATCTCATCTCAATGCCAGGTCACTGACTGTGGAGATAGCCGCAATAATTACGATCAGTCACCTCTGCAGTTAACCATTGATAATTCTACCATCAATGACACTTACGAACATTTCGATTACGACGTCAGTGACGCCAATAAGGTTCGTGATTACGAAACTATTAAAACCTATGATCAGGGGGTTGCAGTAACTCTAGATCAGGAAAATAACACCCTCATTAAAAATAACTCACACGTGGCGGGCATTGCACTGTCACAAGGTTATGAGTGGGCTGATACTGACATTAATAATAGCAATACTTTCGATAACATCCTGACCGTGAATGATTCAGTACTGACTTCAGGTTCGTATACCGAACTGCAAACCAGCGGTTTCTACGGTCAATCCGACAAACCAAGCGATTACGGTAATATCAGTGCGACTGGCACCGCAGCTGACGATATTGCCCTCTCTGTTGTTGCGAGCGCAACGGCCGATAACGCAATGAAAACCAATGCTACCTTTAATAACTCGACCATTACCGGTGATGTCGCTTTCACAAGCTCCTTTGATAACAACTACTCTGTCGGCGGTCGTGACAGCAACGGTGATGGCGCTCTTGACACCAATGGCTGGGATGACACTGATGAGCTGAACCTGACACTGAATAATGGCAGCAAATGGGTCGGTGCAGCCATCTCAAATGTTGAATCTGATTCCCATCTCTACGATCGCAGCGCTAACAGCATCTGGCCGACCTCCGTATTTAATACCTCCAACGGTTATGTAACCGGTGCCAGCATTTATCAAAGCGGCCTGTTTAATATCGTACTGAACAACAGCTCTGAGTGGGATACCACTAAAAGCTCAAATATCGATATGCTGACTCTTAACAATCAGTCACAGGTCAATGTGGCAGATTCTGATCTGATGGCCGACAGCATCTCCCTGGATAACGAATCGAGCATGAAAATTTCCGCTCATGGTAACGTCCTCACAGATGCCCTGAACCTGAACTCAGGCAGCAAAGCGACATTGACCGAAGAAACCGCTCATCTGTATGCCAATACCATTACCGTGGGTGACATCTCTGAACTAAACGTAGGTTTGGGTCAGGCCGATACACACAACATGGTGCTGACAGATAACGGTACATTAAACATCGGCAGCCGCGAATATGTGCTGAACTCTGACATGAACAACGCCCGCGACAAAACTGCCGCAGACTATGTTTACGATCAGGGAACCATTGGTATGAACTCTGATGGCCATCTGGCTGTTAATGGCGTGTCGAATGGTAACTATCAGGTTCGTATCGATAATGCCACCGGTCAGGGCCGTATTGCTGATTACGAAAACAAAGAGCTGATCCGTACCTACGGTGGTAATGCAGCCTTTATCAACGCGAACACTGCTGACCTGGGTGCTTATCAATACCAGGCTGAACAGCAGGGTGATGTCGTTATCCTCTCTAAACAGGGCATTACCTCTTCTGCTAATGCAGCCCTGAGCCTGCCTTCTTCCAATGCCACAACCTGGCACATGGAACAGGATACCTTGTCTAACCGTCTCGACAGCACTCGTCATACTCAGGGTGGTGATAAAGGTGGCGTATGGGTTAACTACTTCGGTGGTCACGCCGATACAAACAATGATGTTGTTGATTACGATCAAGACGTTAACGGCATCATGGTCGGTGTTGATAGCGTCACTGAAGGCGGCAGCGATCGTGAGTGGCTGGTCGGTATGGCTGCAAGCTTCGCGAAATCAAGCCTGGATATGGATAATGCCTCTGCGGACACAGACAGCCAGTCAGCACGTGTCTACTCCAGCCTGAACTTCAAAAACGGTGCCTTTGTTGATACCTCGTTAAGCTATAGCCATTTTAACAACTCTATAGATAGCTCCATGAGCAATGGCAAGCAATCTTCCGGTGACAGTACTAACAACGCTTGGGGCTTCGGTCTGAAAGCAGGTTATAACTGGGCATTCGCACCACAAGCTTACCTGACTCCATATGCAAGCATCAGTGGCGTGTTCATCGGTGATGATTCTTACACCATGAGCAACAACATGAGCGTGAGCGATCAGGCGTATGACAGCATGCGGTATGAAGTAGGCGGCAACATCGGTTACACCTTCGATTTAGGTGCTAATCAGGCGCTGTCTCCTTACGCTACATTGGCTTACGTCTATGAAGATGCGAACAACGATGCCAATATTAACGGCGACCGCATCAACAATGGTGTTGATGGTTCTGCCGTACGCGTAGGTCTTGGTGGTCAGTTCGACATGAGCAAAAACTTCACCGTTTATGCCGGTGCCGACTATCTGGGCGGCAGCGATGTTGACCAGCCATGGACTGCGAATCTGGGTGCGAAATACCGCTTCTGATAGCTAAGCAATTTATCACTCAACGTTAATTTGAATGGCCCAGCAGAGGGCCATTTTCTATACATTCTGCCGCCGCTAAGAATTACCTGTATTTTACAATAAGGGATAGCGATGAAATATTCATTACATCTATACTTCTCAACATCCTGAGGCCCTCAGGAAATACAATAAGAGGAATACTGCTGATGAGTGTAATCAAAGCCATCATTGTACTGGCGATTATTTACGCCGTTTTTCTGTTTACGGGTTATGGCGTGACGGTTGGCAGCAGTGAAAATGCCGCAGGTTTGGGTCTGAAGTGTCAATATTTGACCGCGCGGGGCATCGTTGATTCACAGTATATTCACAGCGACAGTGGGATCGTTGGTGTGGCCAAATGTCCGATTTTCAAACAGATTGACGAAGTGGTTGATAAAAAATAATTATTTCCTAAAAATGAGTACTCAGGATGCCTGCAGGTGCGGGCATCCTCTTCTGTATTTAACACTATTTAACACTATTTAACACTGACCAATCAGCTATCGTGCTTCGTGAATTTGAGATCAATAAGAGAGATGGCTTTTTGAATCGCACGTTTGGTCACCGGATCCGAACCCGCCGGGTGACGTGAAAAATCAATACTCTTCAACTGATGCGACATTTTGTCACGCACTTCCGTCGGCGCAATCACATCGATGACATCCAGAATTTGCTTAATCACTAACTGACATGCCACCAGATCGGATTCAAATTCCTGCTCTTTTGTTAACAGCTCAGACATGCGGGCTCCTTATCTATTCCACTCGTCATAAAATTACGGCCGCCAGAATAACATGTCGTTCGCTATTTTTACCCCGTCCCGTTCGTGATCTCCAACCCCACCACGTGAGTATGCTCAAAGATCGGTCAAACAGACCGGCCCGGCTGTGGTTATAAGCGCAAATCTTCTATGCTTAACAGAGCGGAGCGATAAGGGGACACTATGTTCGCGCTTGTATTAACCATTTGTTATCTCGGTGGTGGTTGTGACGATTTAGCCATCGATGCTTTTGATACCAAACAGCAATGTATGGTGGCTATGCGCCAGGAAGGTTTGCGGCATGCGAAATGCTACCCGATAGAAGATTTCATTGATGGTTACTGGTCACCGGCTCAGGAAAATGCCGACTTCTGAGACCCAGATCCCCTATTTTATTCTGTTCTTGGCTCTTGCTTAACATAAATGTAACTAAAGTATTGCCAAAGGTGACAAGCAAAGGTATCACTACCCTGTTACTCATTGATATTTAACTATATTGACAGGGCAGGAAATGGCAATGACGATGCAAAGACGTAAAGCGGTTTTCAAAAAAATTCCTCTGGCTCTCTTTCTTTCCGGTACTTTCCTTACTTCTCTTCCCGCGTTTGCCGCACAGGTACCGGCGGGTGTTGAACTGGCTGCTAAGCAGGAAATAGTACGTAACAACGGCAGCGAACCCGCTTCCCTCGATGCCCACAAAGTCTCCAGCGATGTCGAATTCAATATTATAGGAGATCTGTTTACCGGCCTTATCAGTATTGATGACAAAGGTAATCCACATCCTTCTCTGGCCGCCAGCTGGGACAATAAAGACAATAAGGTATGGACCTTCCATTTACGTCCGGATATTAAATGGTCTGACGGTTCGCCTATTACCGCTCAGGATGTGGTTTTCAGCTGGCGTCGCTTAGTCGACCCTACTATCGGTTCACCGTACGCGACCTACCCCGGCAGTATGCACATGCTTAATGCCGTTGATATCGTCAACGGCAAGAAGAAACCGGATTCGTTGGGCGTAAAAGCGCTGGATGAACGCACGGTTGAAGTCACGCTCGATCAACCTATTTCTTACTTCCTCGGTATGCTGGCTCACCCGACACTCTTCCCGCTCAATGAAGCTGCCATTACCAAATACGGCGATAAGTGGACGCAGCCGGGCAATTTAGTCAGCAGCGGTCCTTTTAAACTGGATACCTGGACGGTCAACGAACGCGTCACCGCCGTGCGCAACCCTAATTACTGGGACAACGAACATACCGTCATCAACAAAATAACCTACCTGCCGATTGTTTCCGGCACTGCGGATGTGAACCGTTATAAAGCCGGTGAAATTGATATCACGTCAACGGTTCCTGAAATACAGTTTGCTTCGCTGAAAAAACAGCTTGGCGATCAGGTTCACGTCGGCCCAAAACTCGGTGTTTATTACTACTCCCTGAATACCTCCAAACCGCCTTTTAACGATCCTCGGGTGCGTTTAGCCCTCAATCTCGCCTTAGATAAAGACATTATTGCTGGCAAAGTCTTGGGTCAGGGGCAAAAACCGGCGTGGAATATCGTTCCGGATAATACGGGTGGTTTTGATTTTAAGAAAAATAAATATCAGCAAATGACTCAGGAACAGCGTGTCGCCGAAGCGAAAAAGCTGCTCAGCGAGGCCGGTTACGGTCCGGAAAACCCCCTGAAATTTAATCTGCTTTATAACACCTCAGAATCACATCAGCGCATAGCTATCGCAGCGACATCCATGTGGAAGAAAAATCTGGGCGTTGACGCCACACTGCAGAATCAGGAGTGGAAAACCATGCTAGATACCAAGCGTCAGGGAAATTATGACGCCATCCGTTATGCGTGGATTGCTGATTACAACGAACCCTCCACCTTCCTCAACACTCTGCGTACGGGTGACAGCGAGAACTCATCGAAATTCAGTGATGCAGCTTATGACAAAGCGCTGGATAATGCCTTAGATGCGACCGATAAAGTGCAGGTAGGACAGTATTATCAACAGGCCGAAGATATTCTGAGCACGCAGGTTCCGGTGATCCCACTGTATCAGTATGTCAGCGCCAAACTGGTGAAACCTTACATCGGCGGCTATGACAACCAAAGCCCGCTGGGCTATATTTATGCCAAAGATCTCTATGTGATCAAACACTAAGTCCTTTGCATTGCCCACAGTATCCGGACAATTTAGCCTTCGTCCGGATACTGCATTAAGCCTCTAAACCCCCCTCGCGTCATTTCCATAGCCTTTCGTTTTCAGGAAGGGATTTGCCACAACGCGCTCTAATGTTAGATTGGTTGAAAATCACACGAACGGGAGAAAAGATGAAATTCTCGGAAAGTGAGATTCAGCCATTATGGGATGAAGTCTCGCGCATCATCGGCGACGCCGTCATTCAGCTGCATCACCACGGCAAACCTTTTACTGCGGAAGAACTGGTGGGATATCTCAACCACCAGCTTGGTGAAACAGACCAGGTCAAACGCCGCGTCCTATTGGGCGCTGCGATCAATATGATGAAAACTAACCGCGTTCGTAATTGAAAGCCGCCCTGAAGCTAGGCTGGAAAAGTAATTTCTGGCGAAAGGGTTCGCAGACACTTTTCGAGCACCACGTAGCTGCCTTTATCGCCATAGAGATGGCCGTTAATCACCATCCAGTGCAGGGTTGCTTCAAAATCTGCGATCAGTTCCCGCGCATCCAGCCCCGTCTCTGCGACCTTTTCGCCCGCAGAATCAATAAAGAAATAATCGTAATTCGCCACGGTGACGAAAATACTGCTTGGAGCATCAGCATTGGCTTCTTTGCTGATACTCCATCCCACAACGCCTTCCCCAAGCTCACCCTGTGCCAGAGACGCGTTAATAATGGCCAGCGTGTCGAATTCTACAGGTCGGGGTAATGACTCAATCATTGTGGCCCGGATGGATTTATAAAACAGGATAAAATTTTGCATGACCACCTCAAATATGCACGCACTTAACCTCCGGCCACACGCGTGGCCAGACGATAATTGTCTGTAACTGTTGTCCGCAAACTAAAGTAACCATTCATACCCACAGGGGCGACGCTTTCCCCCCGACAGATTGCCGGCTATTTAGACTGAGCGGCCCTTCCCTGAGCAAATAGAAATATCCGCTGCGTAATATCATCGGCGCCGAGAATATTGCCTTTTTGCTGCAGATTAGCGCGGGCATAGGCAATATCATGGGCCTGATCAACCATACTGATCACCCTGTCACGGGTATTTTTATCAAGATTCCCCAGCAACGTGGTCAGAATGGCCTGATAGGCATTAGAAGCATAAAGAAGCTGTTTCTCACGCTGTTCAAGGGCGTCAATGCGCGCAACCAGAGACTGCAAAAGGTCATGATCAGACATAGCGGCATCCTTCTGTTCTGGTAGAAATAACCCTGATGTCATCTCAATAACATAGAGTTTGATAATAAGTTTAGCAGAAACAAAAAAAGGCCTCCGGCGACGACGCTGAATACTTATCGGCTATAAATATCCGGCTGATAGCGCTCCATGAAAGTCTCAGGTTTCGTCAGCGGTGAAAAACCAAACTGCGCATACAAACCGTGCGCATCGCTGGTGGCCAATGTAATACGACGTAAGCCCTTTAGCTCCGGTGCTGCCAAAATGGCCGCCATTATCGCCTTGCTAAATCCCCTGCCGCGATACTGCGGCAACACAAAAACGTCGACCAGATTCGCAAAAGTCGCGAAATCGGTGATAACACGGGCAAAAGCGATTTGCTTGCCTTGCAGATATCCGCCAAAGCACAAAGAACCTTCGATAGATTTTTCCACTACCGTGCGTGGGATCCCTTTACCCCACGTCGACTCTCTGCTTAAAAAGTGGTGGATAGCCGCCACATCTAAACGTGCCTTATCCGTCGAAATGACGAGTTCCTGCATCACTACCCCCCATATGGAAAAATGAACACCCGCCTGGCTTGATAGATCATCCAAACCGGAATCATTCATTAAACCAATATTCAACCAATTAACAAGTCATTCGATTGATATATTGAGTTGTAACTGCGCGGCAGCGCTTTACGGACAAACCAACGCCCGCGCCTACTGGCTTACTGCCATATAGCGAAAAATGCCGTAATAATCGCATCATCTGGTTACAGATGGGCCGGTAGTATATCTGAGCGGGTTGTGACATTTTCGCCATTAACTTATCGGGTAGATGTCCTGCATTTTGAGGTGAGATTTATGGCAAGAAATACGGTGTATACAGTGGCTTTGGCGCTGATGTTGTCGGCAAGTTCACTGGCTCACGCAGCAGGTTGCCTGAAAGGTGCTGTCGTCGGTGGCGTGGCAGGTCATCTTGAGCACCATGCGGTTTTAGGCGCAGTGGCGGGTTGTGCGGTAGGTCATCATCTGGCAGCAAAAGCCAAGGCAGAACAGGCGCAAACGGCGGCGAAATAATCGTCTGCCGCTGTAAAAATTATAACTCGATGGTCTTAAACCGACCGCTGAATAACGGCTTGCAGAGGATCTTATACCCGTCGCTGTCAAAATGGGTGGAGACCTTCTGCAAGATATTCTCGTCCTCCAGCGAACTGACCGTCCCAAGATAGAACCAGTCCTGCACGATGTGATATTGGGTAAAAGATGCCCCTTCTTCGACAATGGCAATTCTGCCTGGCCAGCTCCAGCAATTAACCCGCAGGGATTCCAGCGCCAGCAGCAGCCTTTCATGATGGGCTTCGCGGGTTTCGGCCCCGCAGCACGCCCCGGCACAACGCTTCAGGCTAAAGCGGAAACAGGCGCGGTGCTTGCTGACCTTCTCAATGCCCAATAAGCTATAACAAAGTTTCTGTTCATCGGCGAGAATGCGAAGCTTCTCCAACGCCACGGTACGGTTGGCAAAAAGACCAAACAGCCCCGGCGTGTTGGAGAAATCAATATCTTTGGCATAAACCACTTCAACATTGCCGTCGTGAACATGCAGTGAGCAGAGTTGTTTAGAGCGGCGCAGCCGTTTATTAAACAGCGGCTGCTGCTCTTTAATCATGCGGGCTTCGGTCAGTAACGCGCCCAGTTCACCTGCCGTTTCCAGATAGGAGATACGGGTAGTCTGGCGTAATAATTTTGCCTCGTCTTTGGCGCGAAAATGCGACATCACCCGGCTGCGGATATTGACGCTTTTGCCAATGTAAAGCGGCAGCTGATCGCTGACGCCATGGAAGATATATACGCCTGGAACCGAAGGCAGCCCGGCCAGAGAGGCGCGCAGATGCTCCGGGTACTGATAAATTTCAGCGTCAAACTCGCTGCGGGACACATTCCTCAAACTGATTTACTCGCTCATTTCATCACATTTTATGACGGCGATACCACTCGGTTACGCCCTTCCTGCTTGGCACGATACAATGCCTCATCAGCTTTTTTCAGAACGCGTTCAGCCTGATTCTTGCCTGAACTGCCCGCCGCCACCCCTAAGGAGATGGTGATCTTATCCGCCTGCGGAATCTGCATCTCTTCCACACTTTGGCGCAAACGCTCGGCAATCTGGGTCGCGACGTCCTGCGAGGTTCCCGGTAATACCATCAGGAACTCTTCCCCACCGTTGCGGCAAAGTATATCGCTTTCACGCGAACCCGCACGAATCTGCTGGGCCAGCAGTTTTATCACTTCATCCCCCACATCGTGCCCGTGGGTATCGTTGATCTTTTTAAAGTGATCGATATCCAGCGCAATCACGGAGAAGCTCAGCTTCATTTGCTGAATGTACTCCAGCGCCGTCGCCAGCCCTCGCCGGTTGAACAGCCCGGTCATCGGGTCGGTCTGTACCTCAAACTTCAGTTTGCCGATTTTCTTTTGCAGCAAACTGATACCAATCAGCAGGGCGCGCTTAAGTTGCGTCGCTTCGAAGTACCAGTCAGGGATCAACCGGATACTGTTGGAGATATCCGGTTTATCCATATCGTTGGCGCTGCGGGCCAGCTGGCGCAGTGGCCGTGCAATCAGGCGCGACAATATCCAGACACACAGCAAAGTCAGCAACGCCAGCGGGGTCAGATGACGCAACACTTTAACCATCAGCCCCTGCAATGGCTTAAGAGTCGAGTCCGTCGGCCTGAGCGTAATAATAGCCCACCCCGTAGAAGGCACCACTGCGTAGCCAGCCAACACAGGTTCGCCGACGTTATTGACCATCATCAGGCTGCCATTAGTGACACTTCTTACTGCGAAAGTGAGAGGTTTTGGTGCCTGCACCTCACCGATACGGGCCGGATCCTGGTGATAGAGAATTCGTCGGTCGTGATCGAGCACCACAATGTAAGAACCATCGCGGTAATAGTGCTCACCTAATAGTTCGTTAAGGATACTTTTCTGGCGCAGATAAATAGTGCCGCCGATATAACCAAGATAGCGGCCGTCGGCAGCGACAATCGGCGCGGAAATATTAATCACCAAATTGTTAGCAGCAGAAATATAAGGTTTGCTGATCACCGGGCGGCGCAGCGTCAAGGCTTCGACAGCTCCCGGCGTGGTCAGCTTACGGCCCATCAATTGCAAGCTGTCCGGGGAAGTTGCACGGACAATACCCTGCGAGTCGGTGATCGCTACTGAATTGAAACTGTCGCTCTGATATTTCAGCCGCGCCGTTTCCGCCTGCAATATGGCGTTATCATCAAAATTGGCGGCAGCAATGCGGCTGCTATATAACAGCTGCTTTTGCATGCTGTGAATCACAAGTTCAGTACTGGATGCCAGTTTGGTGGCATAAACCCGGTTCGCCTCCAGCGTATTGTCGATAAGCAACTGCCGCTGCACGCTGTAGCTGGCATAGAAGCTGTTTGCCAGTGTGACGAAGGCACTGGTCACGGCCAGAATCAGGATCAGACGGCGTAAATCGAGTCGAAAAAAGACGCTGAAAAAAGATGAACGTGACAAGTAAATAACCCCGGAACAAAAAGTCGCTAATGTTTACCACCGTCAGCTCTTGTGTACAAGAAGACGGACAAAAAACGTCTAATATTATACCGATGAGCGAGATAACCGGACGATTTTAGGCAATAAAAAACGGGAGCTTCTTAGCTCCCGTTTGGGCAAACCTGCAGATCTGAATTACATATTTGCGATCATTGCATCGCCAAACTCTGAACATTTCAGCAGCTTAGCGCCGTCCATCAGACGTTCGAAATCGTAAGTGACAGTTTTAGCCGCGATTGCGCCTTCCATGCCTTTAACGATGAGATCTGCCGCTTCGAACCATTCCATATGACGTAACATCAGAACAGTAAATCAAAGATAACCCGATGATTATAAAAAAAAGTTACCACTTTACGTCGATAAAAACGCGATAAAAAGTCACTTTGCAACTGCATGATTTATCTAGAAATAAAATTAGTTTTGCAGAAGGGTTTTAATTCAACAAAACAAATATTACTGTATGCATAACCAGTTAAATTTATAGAGGGTTATCTATGTTCGTTGAGCTGATTTACGACAAAAGAAACATGGCCGGTGTCCCGAACGCCAATGCGCTGATCCTTGATGAATTGACCAAGCGTGTGCACGGTACCTTTCCTGATGCGGAAGTGAAGGTGAAACCGATGGTGACGAATAGCAGCATCAATACCGATGCCAGCAAAGCACAGAAGGCGGTTCTGGCCGGGATAGTTGAAGAGATGTTTGAGGATGCCGGTAACTGGCTCGGTGTGGAATAAGGGGGATTTATGCGTGTTGAAGTGACTATCGATAAAACCAAGCAACTTCCCGCTGGCGCGGTCGAGGCGTTCAAAGCTGAGTTTGAGAAAAGGCTTGAAATAAGTTATCCAGAGGCCACCTTCAGCGTGCGCCGAGCAGGAAGTGATGGAATGTCAGTGATGGGCGGAAGCACCCACGACAAAGAGGTTATCGACGTGATGCTTCAGGAAACGTGGGAAAGCGCTGATGACTGGTTTCAGCCTTAAGCCCTCCTCAGAGCCGGATATCTCTCCGGCCACTCCCCCCTGATTTATCCCCAGTATTTGTGTTACACACCTTTCAGACTATGATGTTTTGATAAATTTAAAACGTTCAACCAGACAGCAGCCAGTTCCGTGAGTGGTGGCTGGCTTATGGAGCTGTGTCACAGGGATGTGGACTGAGGGCGTTCGTGTGTGTAATGAGGTCGCAGAGATGCGGCCTTTTTTATTGGATGGATGTACTAAATGGCAATCTGTTGACCACTATTACGACGTTCTGTTTATTGACTGCAACCCGAGTTTTTCCCTCTATAACCAAATTGCGCTGGCTGCCATAGATAAGCTTATCCTTCCCATTATGGCCGATGATTCCTCCCGCAGGGCGATACAGAACGCATTTTCATTGATATACGGCTTGAAGCTGCCATCAGATATTTATGCATCGTATGCGTTTGCCAACAAGCTCGTAGCTGTGGGAAGGCCATTACCTAAAGTTCATCTAATAGTAAAAAACCGACTTACTCAATATATGGGGCCGGCTTCAGCATATGCTGCCGTTTTGAATTCCATTGATAATGATGTTATGGAGTTGATGCAAAGTCACCCCGACATATTTGTTTTTGATCAAATTGACGACGGGATTGTCAATATTAAGGACTTTCAGACTACAGGTGTTGTCGCCTTCGCCAAGGGTTGCCCATTTTCAATTCTGCCAACTGGCAGCGGAAGGGTTATGAATAGGCGGGTGAAAGTTAATGGGCCATATCGCCAATCATGCCTTGAGGCAATAGATAAAATGGTTGTAAAACTCTAACCTTCCATAACCCGGTCACCGAGCCGTTTTTTTTGTGCCTGTAATATGTCGTAATAATATCTATAAAACCATTATATGTGCCTACATCTATCACTTTTAACCAAAACTAAACGCATAACTCACTATCTTTGGATGCCGGGCAAGATACCCACATTAGATGAAAGGGAAAGGGTACTATCTAGTGTCTGCGCAAAATACAGACAATGTGTATTTCCCTTAAATTGAGACTTGACTGAGTTGCTCGCTCCCCTGCGGGCATTTTTTTGCCTAGGCTATAGAAATTTCCACGACCTGAAACTATGCTCAATTCAGCTGACATAAGAACAGCACACCAGCTTTGACTACCTACCTATAGCCCGCCGTTAACGCGGGCTTTTTTTTGACTGTGATCTTGCAAAATCACCGCGCTGCGCTATCATTTTTTTTAGCTGACTAAGAACAGCAGGTCCGCCAAGACCATGAGTACCTACCTACTGATGGCCCGCCGTTAACGCGGGCTTTTTTTTTGCACTGCCTTACATACACGGGCTGCCATCAAACTCATATTTCTGTATATTGCTTAATCGTACCGGGTTCATAATTTCACGGCTGAGAAAAAGATGAACCGTGGTTGGGTTCTCAGGCTATTGTAAGCATCTGGGAAAAGAGACTGCGCGCGCGGATCGGGTTGTGGATAGAGCCGATTACCGATCCACTAGTCTAAACCTTCACCCTCATCAGGTCGCTGAAGCGCGTGGTATACGCGGGAGAAAGCATCTGTCGTTTCATCTCCCAACTCTTCTGGATCCCCTGCCCGGCAAACCATACACGACCTTTTCCACTGTGATTTATGCCGTCGAGCACAGCCATGAGCTGCTCACTGTTAGAGCGTGGCTTGTACTCGTCAAATAACCCCAATTGCGCGACACCCTGACTGTAGAAATCCCCGAGCATCACACCACACTTCTGGAACCGGTGTCCGTCCTGCCAGATAGCATCGAGACATGATGTGGCCGCCGCTACAATGTCACGACTGTCCTGCGTGGGAATTTGAAGTTTTGTGCCTGCCGTCTTGCCGTAGTAAACCTCGTTCACAGCAAACGGACTCGTTTTGACGAATGCCGAGATGTGCCGACAGAACTGACGTTCTCCACGTAGCTTTTCTGCAGCGCGTACCGCGTGGCTGCAAATAGCTTCACGCATCAAATCATATTCGGTAACGCGGTCGCCGAAGGAGCGGGAGCAGACTATCTGCTGTTTGGTTGGTGCAAACTCTTCCAGCTCTAAACATGGCTCTCCACGTAATTCTCTCACCGTGCGTTCGAGCACAACATTGAAATGCTTTCGTATAAGTCCAGTAGGAGAGTCGGCCAACTGCAGTGCGGTTTTGATGCCAATGTCATTCAACTTTTTAGATATACGACGACCGACGCCCCAGACTTCTCCAACCTCGATCAGCGCCATGAGTTTTCTTTGGCGCGCCAGCAGCGATAAATCAACAACACCTCCTGTTTTGGTCCATTTCTTGGCACTGTAATTAGCTAATTTTGCTAATGTTTTTGTCGGTGCAATGCCTACCCCCACAGTCAAACCAGTCCATTGGAGAACCTTAGCTCGCACTTCCCGCCCGAAATCCTCCAAGTTGATGCAATTACTGACGCCCTGCAAGTTCATGAATGCCTCGTCTATGCTATATATTTCCACAGCAGGCGACATTTCTTCCAGAACAGTCATGACCCGCGATGACATATCAGCGTAGAGCGCGTAGTTGCTGCTAAAGGTGACAATTTGGTGTCGCTCAAACAAGTCGCGCATTTTGAAGAATGGATCCCCCATCTTGATCCCAAGCTTCTTTGCCTCCGCACTGCGGGCGATGACACAGCCGTCGTTGTTACTTAAAACGACAACGGGCCTCCCTTTCAAATCAGGGCGGAACACAGTCTCACAACTGGCATAAAAACTGTTCACATCCGCAAGAGCAAACATTATTGGAATCCATTAATGCTAAACGTCACCACGCCGAACACTTCAAGGTCCTCTCCGCCGTCATGCAATATAATGGGAGGGAAGTCAGGGTTCATTGGTTCAAGCATGAAAACCGGGTGCGTACATAGCCGTTTGACGGTGTATTCACCTGCTAAGGCCGCGATAATGATATCCCCGTGCTTTGCCTGCAGGCTGCGGTCAACCACAAGCAATGATCCCTCATAGATGCCCGCATCTACCATACTCATGCCCGTTGCCATTACAAAGTAAGTCGCTGCGGGGTGATTTACACAAAGCTCATTTAAATCAATGCCTTTCTCAATATAATCTTGTGCTGGCGACGGAAATCCTGCCTGAACTTTATCCTGGAAAAATGGTATGAAAAGCTTGAGTGGCTCTGGTATTGGGTAAAAGATATTCATAATGCACATCCATAATCGTCACGGTAGGAATGCCCGTTACCGGGCACCCCCCGTACAGATCCCGGCGTGCGCGATTCGCGCACCGGGCTCCTGCCTTGGGTGTTTGGCGGTAAAGCGCTCTACCGGCCACGGATGAAGAA
>Ga0105856_1000693_pt1 | contig 16708 bp, 15 predicted proteins | sample OrgsoiDNA_201060_FD_89681 | JGI IMG/M metagenome (GOLD analysis project Ga0105856, IMG submission 89681) | Permafrost soil microbial communities from the Arctic, to analyse light accelerated degradation of dissolved organic matter (DOM) -... | ecosystem: Environmental > Terrestrial > Soil >...
CCGTTCTGATCGGCGAGCGCCATCGTCTGCTCGACCTTGGTATCCGCGATCTCGAAGGTATAGACGCCCGCCACGACGTACCCGTGGGTGTGCGCGTAGAGCATGATCCTGGTCGCGTCCGCCTCGGTCTTGGCGAACACCTCCTGCAGCACGAGGACGACGAACTCCATCGGCGTGAAGTTGTCGTTGTGCAAGAGCACTTTGTAGAGCTTGGGTCGCTCGAGCTTCGGCTTGGCCTTGGCCTTCGGTTCCGCGACGCCCACGTCGCCCTGCTTCTTGGTGCTCACGACCTCGCCTCCGGCTTCGCCTTGAAGATGGGCGACTCCCGCGAATAGCGCAAAATGCTCTCTTCCCGGGCGGGTGTTTCGGATAGTAGGTGTTCGCGCAGGCCGCGGTCGAGCCGCGGATCCAGGAAGGCGTGCGCCGAATAGGTCAAGGACGGCAAGAAGCCTCGCGCCAGCTTGTGCTCCCCGCCCGCGCCACCCTCGAAGACTTCCAAGCCGCGCGCGATGCAGCCGGCGATCGAATGGTAGTAACAGACATTGAAATGCAGGAATGGCAGCTCTTCGTAGCAGCCCCAATAGCGGCCATAGAGCCGGGTCTTGGAAGAGACATTGAACGCGCCGGCGATGATCGCGCCTTCCTTTTCGGCGATGACCACTTCCATGGCATCGGGCATGCCGGCGAAGACCAATTGGTAGAACTTCTCGTTCAGCCAGCGGCGGCCCCACATCAGCTTGTCCACCGTGTTGCGATGCAGGTCGTGCGCGACCTTGGCCCAGCGAGAAGTGTCTCGGGCCAACTCCTCGCCGCGGACAGTGCGGATGCTGACGCCCTGCCCCTCGGCCGCGCCCATTTCGCGCTTGAGCATGTGGCGGCGCTTGGAGTTGAAGCGCGCGAGGAAGTCGTCCATCGAGCGGTAGCCCTCGTTGGTCCAATGGAACTGGAACGAGACCCGCGAAGCGAGCCCGGCGCTGGTAAGCTCACCCGCGCCGGGCGCGTCGGGAAAGAGGGTCTGGAAGGTCGCGTACTGCTCGTCCGCGCACACCTTCTTTGCTGCGTGGACGATGAGCTCGGTGGCCGTCAAGCGGTCCTCGCCGGGAGCCACCAGGATGCGTTCGCCGGTGCAGGGCGTGAACGGCACGGTCATGGTCAGCTTCGGGTAGTAGCGCAGCCGCGCTCCCGAGGAGGCCGAAGCGAGGTCCCAGTCGCGCGCGAAGTCGCCGTCGCTGTCGTCCTTGGCCCAAGCTGGCGCAGCCGCGACGAGTTGGCCTTTGCGCCAGACGGTCAAGTGTCGCGGCGCCCAACCTGCCCGGGGGGCGGCGCAGCCGGAGTCTTCCATCGCGGAGAGCCAGGCGAAGCGCATGAAGGGGGTCGAATGGGGCGACAAAAGCGCGTCCCAACGCTCTTTTCCGATGTCGTTCAGGTTGGCAAAGACTCGCACCTCGTCGCCGGGCATCCCTCTCCTGGTAGCGTCCAAATCGCGTTTTCGCAATGCGGGCGGTCTCCTCCGGGCAGAAAGGACGGGCTGCCTTTCGCTTTCCGGCTCGCCTATGATGCCCGGATGACCTTGTTCCTGCTCGCATTGCTCCTCGCGCAAGCTCCGCGCGAGGTCCCGGCCGCTCCTCACGCCGCGCGGCTCTTCGTCAAGGCAGCCCACCTCATCGACGGCCGCTCGGACACCGTCCGCGACGGCCTGGGAGTGCTCATCGAGGACGGCCGCTTCGTCGAAGTGCGCTCCGACGCTCCGGCCGGGGTCCGCGTACTCGATCTGGGCAACGCCTGGCTCTTGCCGGGCCTCATCGACGGCCACACCCACGTGCTCCTGCAGGGCGACATCACCGCCGCCGAGTACGACGCGCAGCTCTTGAAAGAGAGCATTCCCTATCGCGCCATTCGCGCAACGGCGGCCGCACGGGCGGCGGTGATGAACGGCTTCACCACCATCCGCGACGTCGAAACCGAAGGCGCCATGTACGCCGACGTCGACGTCAAGAATGCCATCGCCCACGGCGTGATTCCTGGGCCGCGCATGTACGTCGCAACCCGCGCCATGGCACCCACCGGGATGTATCCGCTCGCGGGCTACAACTGGGAAATCCAGGTCCCCGAAGGCGTGCAGATCGTCGACGGTCCGGAGGGCGTGCGCAAGGCGGTGCGCGAGGAGGTGAAGTACGGCGCCGATTGGATCAAGTTCTACGCCGACAGGAAATACTATGCGACGGGCGACCCCAAGCGCCCGCTGCGCTCGTGGGTGAACTTTACCAAGCCGGAAATGGAAGCGATGGTAGAGGAAGCTCACCGCCTCGGCCGCAAGGTCGCGGCGCACGCGATGGGCTGGGACGGCATCGACGCGGCGCTCGCCGCCCACGTCGACAGCATCGAACACGGCGACGGCTTCACCGACGACCTCCTCGAGCGCGCCGTCAAGCAGGGCGTCTATTGGTGCCCCACCTTGTATGTCGGCGTCTGGGTCGCTCCGGGCCGCGGCGGCCTCTGGCCGGAGATGGTGGAGATGTCGCGCAAGGCCATCGGCAACGGCGTCAAGCACGGCGCGCGCATCGCTTTCGGTACCGACGCAGGCGGCTTTCCCTGGACCGAGAACGAGGCCAAGGAGTTCGCGCTGATGGTCCGCGGCGGCATGACGCCGATGCAGGCCATCAAGGCCGCCACCAGCGTGGCCGGGGCGATGCTCGATCCGATCTGCCCGCCACAGGCCGTCTCCTGCCTGGGCAGCGAGGTCGGCAGCATCGAAAAGGGCAAGCACGCGGACCTGGTCGCGGTCGACGCCGATCCCTTGAAGGACGTGACCGTCTTGGAGCACGTCTCCTTCGTGATGAAGGATGGCGAGATCGTGAAAGCGCGTTAAAACAGCGCCGGAATGATGCCCAACAAACCGGCTCAGCCGGCGAGCTTGCGCGAGCGGGCGCGGCTCACGCTGCACTATCTGCGTTATCTGCCCCGCACCTTCGCGCTGGTGCGTGATTCGTCGCGCGCTTTCGCGGTGGGCATCATCGTGCTGCTGCTCGGGCAGGCGGCGCTGCCGGCGTCGATGGCCTGGGTTGGCAAGCTGATCGTCGACGCGGTGGTTTCGGCGGCGCGCAGCGGCGATGCGTTGCAGCGCTGGCACGTGCTGCGGCTGGTGACTCTGGAAGCCGGCTTGATGGTGCTCTCCACCGCCATGTCACGGGGCCAATCGCTGCTCCGCGATCTCATGCGCGCTTCCTTGGGCAATCACGTCAACACCCTGATTCTCGAGAAGGCAGCGACGCTGGAGCTTCGCCACTTCGAGGATGCGGACTTCTACGACAAGATGCAGAACGCGCGGCGCGAAGCCGCCAACCGGCCGCTGTCGATGGCGCTGGAGACCGCTTCCCTGATTCAGCAGCTGCTGATCCTGCTCTCTTATGCCCTGCTCTTGACCCGCCTTTCGCCCTGGTCGGTGCTGCTCATCTTTGCCGCGTCGGTGCCGTCGTTCGTGGCCGAAGCGAAGTTCTCCGGCGAATCGTTCCGGCTCAATACCTGGCGCGCTCCGGAGGGCCGCAGGCAGAATTACCTGGAATGGATCCTGACCCGCGATTCGCACGTCAAGGAAGTGAAGCTCTTCAACCTGGGCCCATTGGTACTCACTCGCTATAAAGCCCTGTTCAGCAAGTTCTACGCCGAAGACAGATCTCTCGCATTGCGCAAAGGCGCTGCCGGCCTGGCCTTGGGTTTTCTCTCCCTGATTGCCTTCTATGCCGCCTATGCGTGGATGGCCGTCCGCGCTGCCTTGGGCGCGATCAGCCTCGGCGATCTGACTTTGTACCTGTCCGTCTTCCGGCAAGGTCAGACTGCCATTCAATCGGCGCTGGCTTCGGTGGGCAGCCTCTATGAAGACGGCTTGTTCATGTCCAACTTGTTTGCCTACCTGGACATCGGCACGGGCGGCGAAGCTCCGCGCAGCAATCCGCCCTTGCGGCCGGCGCTCGCGGCGGCCCAGACCATCGCATTTCGCGACGTGTCGTTCCGCTATCCAGGCAGCGCCAAGTGGGTGCTGCGCGGCGTGAACCTCGAGCTGAGGGCGGGCGAGAAGCTGGCCATCGTCGGCGAGAACGGCGCCGGCAAGTCGACTTTGATCAAATTGCTCATGCGCCTGTACGACCCCAGCGAAGGCGCGATTTTGTACGGCGGCGTCGACCTGCGCGACATGGACCCGCGCGACCTGCGCGACCGCATCGGCGTGCTCTTCCAGGACTTCGTCCGCTATCAATGGACCGCGCGCGAGAACGTCGGCGTGGGCTGGGTGCCTTCGCTCGACGACGTGCCGCGCATCGAAAAGGCAGTCGACGACGGCGGAGCGCGATCGGTCATCGATCAATTGCCGCAGAAGCTCGAGACCATGCTGGGCGGCTGGTTCGAAGAAGGCCAGGAGCTCTCGAGCGGCCAGTGGCAGAAGCTGGCCATCGCCCGCGCCTTCATGCGCGACTCGGAGGTGCTGGTTCTCGACGAGCCCACCGCCGCTCTGGACGCCGAAGCCGAGCACGAGCTGTTCCTGCGCCTGCAACAACTCGCTTCATCGCGCACGGCGATCCTCATTTCGCACCGCTTCTCCACCGTCCGCCGCGCCGACCGCATCGCCGTCCTGCAAAACGGCCGCATCTCGGAGCTGGGCACCCACGAAGAGCTCCTCGCCCAGGCCGGCAAGTACGCCCACCTCTTCACTTTGCAAGCCGCCGGCTACCGCGGCTGAGGTGCGAATGCGCCGGGCGACCTGGATGAGCTGGTCTCTATTTCAATACTCAGATAATCGTCGGACAGGATGATTGTTTGATGGTAATCCCCGCAGTCCGATCGTCTCGTCGCGTTAGCCGAAACAATGCGCAATGCGACTGGAATGCCCCGCACCGACCGAGCAGGGCAACCAAGCGCAGGCCACCGTTCGCGCCGGCCAGCCGAACGTCGTCGATGGAAGCAGCGGCCCCATCGAAGGACGGCCGCCCGGAGCGATGGGCGCACCAAGGCTGGACGCGCTTCCCGGCCAAGGTCTCCATTGAAGTCAAGCAGGCTGGAGCAATCCAGACCGGCAACCCGTTGTGCACGGCGACCCTCACCAGCAACTGCTACAAGCCGGGCGTCGCCGAGCTTGGCCGCGCAGCGCAGGTTCCTCCAGCGGGGCTAACGAGGATCCGCGCAAGCGGAAACCGCGTTAGCCGAGCTCGCCGCGGGCCAGGTGGTGCTCTACCTCGAGCACGGCGGCGCCTTCGGAGGCGATGGCGGCTTGGTAGTGCTTCTTGGCGTTTTCGGGGTCTTTCAAGGCGGCCCAGAAATGAGCCGAGGCTGCGCGGCGGGCTTCGAGGTCGGAGTCTGCGTAGCCTTCTTCCACGAAGGACTGCGCGGGGATGTGGCCCAGCAAAAAGCCGGCGACGGGTCCCGGCCAGATGCGCGCTACCTTTGGCTTCCAGCTCTTGGTTAGAAGCCGGGTGCCGCGAAGCACGTAGCGTTCGTCGTTCATGCGCGTGCCGGCGTAGATGAGCAGCGCGGGGGGCTTGAGACGGCTGGCCGGACCTTCGTAGCCTGCGTCGAGCGCCAGAATCCAATGCTCCACGCCTTTTTCGCGCTCGCCGGCCAGCCAGCGGGCGGCACCGGCAAGCTCCAACAGCGTGCCGCTGTGGGTGAAGTCGGGCGCGCTCTCGAAGGTGGTCGCTGCCTGCTCCCAGCGCTTCAGCTCCAGGAGCGCGAGGCCGCGCCAAAGAGGGTGATCGTCGTGGGCCAGCTCCTCGAAGCGGCCTTCCTCTAGCAGTTGGCGCGGGTCATCCATCGCAACGCAAGATGGGGATGGTACTTGCCGCGCGCAGGCCTGAGCGCCCGATTTGTCGTGCAGCAAACAAGCGGCCGGGCGCTGTTCGCTTCGAGAACGCGGCGGAGGAGGCGATATAAGCCTCATGGTCATTCCGCGCCTGCGAGCCGTACCTTGGTGCGCGCTGCGCGCCGATCTCGCGCTGCCGGCCATCGCGCGAGTGCTCGAAGGAGCGGCGGCGGAGCGGGAAATCGATCGCACGCTGCGCGCCAACCGGGGACTGTCGCCCGAAGAGCGCACGGCGATGGTCGAGGCGATCTTCGGCGTGGCTCTCTGGCGGCGCAGGCTCGCGTGGCATGCCGGATCCTCCGAGCCGCCGGCGCTATTGTCGGCTCTGCTGCTGGAGCTGGGCGGCGTTGGAGGCGGCACCCAGGAAGCGGTGCCGCCGCGGATGGCCGATCGCTGGTCGCTGCCGGACTGGCTCGAAGAGCATCTGGAAAGCGAGCTGGGAGACGAAGCCGATGCGTTCTGCGCGGCAATCTCCGAGCCTGGCCCAGTCTGCCTGCGCGCCAACCGGCTCTTGTGCACGCGCGAGGAGCTCGCCGAGCGGCTGCGGAGAGAGGGCATCGAGACCCGTCCGGGCTTGAAGGCGCCGGACGCGCTCATCGTCTCCCCGCGCGACGCGAACCTCTTCGGCTCGCACGCCTGGCGGGAGGGCTGGTTCGAGCCGCAGGACGAGGGCAGCCAGCTCGTGGGCCAGCTCGCGGAGGGCGCTGAAGTCCTCGACCTCTGCGCGGGCGCGGGCGGAAAATCGCTGCTGCTCGCCGCAAAGGGTGCCCGCGTCCTCGCTTACGACCTCGACCAGCAGCGCCTTGGACGCTTGCGGACCCGCGCCAGGCGAGCACGCGCCAACATCGAAGTCGTGGAGCGGCCCTGCCCCGCCGAGACTGTCTTGGTGGACGCGCCCTGCTCGGAGCTGGGAACGCTGCGGCGCGGTCCGGACCTGCGCTGGCGCATCGATCCCGACACGCTCCGAACCCTGCCGCAGCTGCAGCATCAGCTCCTGGAAGCCGCAGCCCCGCTCGCCCGGAAGCGGCTCGTCTATGTGACTTGCACGCTCAACCGCGCGGAGAATGAATCGCTGGCCAATGCCTTCGAAGCAAACCATCCGCAGCTCCGCCGGATCGACACCATGAAGCTGCTCCCCCACCGCGACGGCACCGACGGTTTCTTCGCCGCGGTCTGGGAGCGCGCCTTGCTATAGTCGAAGGGCGATGAGCGACGACAAGCCGTGGAACAACCCCTTCGCGGGACTGCAAGGCAAGCTGCAAGATCTGCCCAAAGGTCCCGAGCCGCAGGCGAAAGAGCCCGCCAAAGGCCCGGCGCGCGCGGTCGTCCGGATGGAGCGCAAAGGACGCGGCGGCAAGGAAGTCACCGCGGTCGAGCAGCTCGGACTCAAGCTAAAAGAGCTTGAGCTCTGGCTCAAGGAGTTGAAGAACGCCCTCGGCTGCGGCGGCGTCATCGAAGAAGAAGCCATCGTGCTGCAAGGAGATCAGCGCCAGCGGCTGCCGGCAATCCTCACCGCTCGCGGCGTCCGCAAGGTCATCGTGGCCTGGTAGTGGCCGAAGCCTGCTCGCTGGCGCGCCACTCCTGCAAGTCGCGCCGGCCGATCTTGCCTTCCTCGGTGAGCCGCTTCTCCCAGATCTTCTTGTAGGGCCGCAACGCCTCGAGCAGGCTGCGCGCGATCACCAGGTTGCGAAACCACTTCGCGTTCGCCGGCACGACGATCCACGGAGCTTGCGGCGAGGCGCACTTGCCGACGACGTCTTCATAAGCGCGCGTATACGAGTCCCACAGCTCGCGATCCTTCCAATCCTCGACGTTGAGCTTCCAGGCGTCGGCCGGATCTTTCTCGCGCGCGAGCAGCCGCCTCTCTTGCTCTTCTTTGGAGATGTGCAGGAAGTATTTCAAGACGATGGTGTTGGCCTGCGTCAGCGTGCGCTCGAACGAATTGATCTGATCATAGCGGTCGCGCCAGACCATGGGCCTCGCCAGATTGCGCACCCGCACGACCAGCACGTCTTCATAGTGCGAGCGATTGAAGATGCCGATTCCTCCGGCCTGCGGCGCCTTCTTGTGCACGCGCCAGAGAAAGTCGTGCTGCCGCTCTTCTTCCGTGGGTACACCGAAGCTCGTCACCCTGACACCGCGCGGATTGAGCGCGCCCACCACGTGCTTGACCGAGCCGTCCTTGCCGGCTGCGTCGCGGCCCTGCAGCACCATCAGGACCGAGTGCGTCTTCGCGCCCCACATCAGGTCCTGCAGCTCGAAGAGCTCGTCGTTCAGCTTCGCGAATTTCTCCTTGGCTTCTTGCTTCTTCCAGTCGTGCGGCGGGTCGTGCGGAATGCCGTCGAGCTTTACATTTTTCGACGGAGTGTCGAAGCGGTGGAAGTGCATGATTGCGCCCTAGCTCGCGTCGCTCCCCAGGTCAAGGTGCGAGCAGTTCCCCGATTTCGTTCCATCTGTTAGATTCCGCTCTTCTCCCGCAACGGAGGCCGCACCGATGATGGACCCCTCCACCGTCCTGGTCGTGCAAGCTGGAGATGCCGAGCGGCTCCTCCAGCGTGCCTTGTTCACCGACGCTGGCATGTCCGTCTTCGAGGCAAATAGCGGAGCGCAGGCGCTCGAGTACCTCGCCGCGCATCGGCCGGATCTCATCGTCCTCGGCCGCGCGCTGCCCGACATGGACGGCCTCGAGCTCTTGCCGCGGCTCAAGACGGGCGAGCTCGACTTCATGCCGGTCCTGGTGGCGACCGATCGCGGCGAGACGTCCGAGCGCGTGCGCGGCCTGCAGCTGGGCGCGGACGACTATCTCGCGCTGCCTTGCGACCCCGCCGAGCTGCTCGCGCGCGCCAAGGCCCTGCTGCGCAACAAGCAGGCTCACGACAAGATTCGCAAGCTGAAGGTCCACTTGGAGCAGATGGTGGTGAGCGACCCGCTGACCAGTCTGCACAACCGCCGCTACCTGATGGACCGGCTGACGCAGGAGATGCAGCGCTGCGACCGCCACGGCGAGCCGCTCGCGTTCGCGATGATCGATCTCGACGGCTTCAAGCCCATCAATGACCAGTTCGGGCATGTCGTCGGCGACAAGGTGCTGCGCGCGGTCGGCAGCGCCATCGCGCGCTGCGTGCGCGTCTCCGACGTGGCGGCGCGGTATGGCGGCGACGAGTTCGCCATCATCCTCCCGTAGACGCCGTCCGAAGGGTCGATGCGCGTTTGCGAGCGCATCCTGCGCACCATTTCCGAGCTGCAGATCGAAGATGAGCACGGCATCACCTGCAACGTCACTGCCTCGCTTGGGCTCGCGTATTACCCGGCCGACGACGTCGAGACGCCGGAAGATCTCGTCCACTCCGCCGATGGCGCGCTCTACGGCGCAAAGCGTTTGGGCAAGAACCGCTTTACGACCGCGCGCCCGTTGTTGCCGCTAGCGACCGCGTAGCCTTTCGCTTCAAGAATCCGTAGATGTCACAAAAGGCCTGCTCGCGCTGGCTTCAGGCGTTGCGCGTCTTCTCCTGGACGATCTCGCTGATCTTGAGGTTCGGATCCTTTTTGTCGGGCCGGGCGGCCGCATTGCGAAAGTGGGTCGCGGCGGCGCGGGCCACTTCGAAGCGCGTCTCGGCGGCCATGATTTCGATGCGACCGACGTGCCGGCGGTCGACCTCGCCGCGGCGGCAGATGATGGGCAGCAGCCAGCGCGGATCGGCGTTGCGCGAGCGGCCGATGTTGATGCGGAACCAGACGCCGCCCGCCTTTTCACGGCCGTGCTTCGGCGCATCGAAGTCCTCGCTCGCCGACTGCGGCTTCACGAACGCCGTCTGCGATCGATCGCAGCGCGGCTTCTCGCCGGCCGTCTTCTCGAAGGTCGTCTTCTCGAAAGGAGCGCGCCCCGCGGCCGATGGGTCTTTCTTCTTCGCCAAGAGCGCGGTCAGCGGCAGCTCTTCGGGAGCCGGCAGCGCTTCACGCTTGAGCTTGACCAGCGCGGCAGTCAGCTCGGTTGCGTCGTGCTCTTTCAACAAGAGCCGCGCGAGCGCGAGATCGTCCTCGGCGGGATTTACGGCCAGCTTTTCGATGTCGCGCATCAAGCGGTCGCGATCGTGGACGCGAATGACGTCCGCATCCGGCGGCGGAGTGAACGAGACCTTGGCGCCTGCCCGGCGCAGCATGGTCTCGACCGCCTTGCGCGCGCCAGGCGGCACCAGAATCGCGCAGAGACCCTTGCGGCCAGCGCGACCGGTGCGGCCGCTGCGGTGCTGCAGCACCTCCGCGTTGACCGGCGGATCGGCCTGGATCACAAGCGAGACGTCGGGCAAATCGAGGCCGCGAGCGGCCACGTCCGTCGCCACCAGAACGCGCGCCCGGCCGTCGCGCAGGGCGTGCAGCGCGCGAGTGCGCTCGGCCTGCGACAGCTCTCCCGAGAGCGGTACGGCGGCAAAGCCGCGCTCGAGCAGGTTCTGCGTCAGGTGGGTCACGCCGTCGCGAGTGGCGCAAAAGACGATGGCCGCCGGCGGATCGTAGAAGCGCAACAGGTTCACGACCGCGTGCATGCGCTCTCGCGGCGCGATCGGGTGCGCCTTGATCTCGATGTCCGCGTGCGCCGTCGAAGTCGGGCTGAGGGCGAGGCGCTGCGGGTCTTTGGTGTACTTCTTGGCGAGCTGCTCGATCTCCGGCGGCAGCGTGGCTGAAAACATCAGCGTGCGGCGGCCCGCCGGCGCGCTGGAGAGAATGCGCGTCAGCTCGTCGCGAAAGCCCAGATCGAGCATCTCGTCGGCTTCGTCGAGCACCAGCGCCTTCAGGCTGCCCAGATTGAGAGACTTGCGATCGAGGTGATCGCAGAGCCGCCCCGGAGTGCCGACCACGAGGTGCGCGCCTCCTTTGAGCGCCCGCAATTCCTGCCCGACGTCCGCGCCGCCGACGCAGGTGGCGATGCGGCCACTCGAGTAGAGCCAGGCCAGCTCGCGCGCGACTTGGTGGGCCAGCTCGCGCGTGGGGGCAACCACGAGGCAGAGCGGCGCACCCGGATTCTGCAGCGGCAAGAGCTGATGCGCGAGCGCGAGACCGAAAGCGACCGTCTTGCCGGAGCCGGTTCGGGCGCTGACGAGCAGGTCGCGATCGGCGACTTTGAGGACCGCTTCCTGCACCGGAGTCGGGGTTTCGTACCCCCGCGCCGCCAGCGCGGCAGCAAGCGGCTCGGGCGCGCCGAGCGCGGCAAACGCGTTGGACATGGCCTCTTGTGCTGTTTGCGGGGCGTTGCGTCAACATCTATGGCAGTCGCTTGACCGCTCGGCTGCTGGTGCACAGCTTCCCGGCATGCGGTGCGGATTGCTCGTGGCCATGTCGGCAATGTGCGCGTGCGGGGGCAGCGGCGGCTTTGCGAGCATCGTTGCGGATGCTGGCGGCACCAGCGATCCTGGCGTGACCGACGCAGGTCTGGCGGACGCAGGAACTGCCGACGACTGCACCGGCATCGTTCCGGCCGTGCCCGCGTCGGCGAGCGCCTTCGACATCGGCGCGAGCGGAGGCCAGAGCTGCTCCGTCGCCTTGACCGACAGCAGCGGAGTCATGGCAGCCGAGAGCCACACCGGCACGGCTTCCGGCGCTGCAGCTCAAGTCGACTGGCACGAATTCGACGCGCGCGGAATCAGTGCCGGCTCGTTCACTGGAGGAGTCTCGCTCTCCCCGCAAGCGGTGGGCTTTCTCGGCCTGCAAGGCAACGCCGGCGCTTTGAGCTTCGACTGGTGGAACGGCTCGGGCACCTTGAAGAACCTGACGCCCGTCGGCGACGGCACCTTCGCTATAACCATCGCGACCGGCTTCCCCAGCGGCGCCATCGTAGTGCGCAACACCAGCAACAACGTGCTGGTGCAGTCGTTCGACGCCAACGCGAACCTCGTCAACTCCGTTCCGATCGCGACCACTTCCGCCGTGCTCGCGGCCGCGCAAGATCGAAGCGATCTTCCGGCCGGACAGGGCTTCGCGCAAGCAGGGGTTCTCGTCGTTCTCGCCAACGGCCAAGGCGTGTGGGTCGATCTGGTGGCCGGCTCGAGCGGCACACCCTTCGCAATCGGCACCGGCGCCACGGCCATCGCTCGCGCGCTCATCGGCGGCGGCGTAGCGGTGCGCTTCGACGGTCGTTGGACCACGGCCGTCTCCACATCCAACACGCTGTCGCCTCCGCCGCCGTGGCTCACCGACGGCAGCGACTTCGTCATTTCTCGCGGAGGAAAAGCCTACGCGGTGACCACGCCGGGCAGCAACGTCATCCCGCTCGCGGTGGGCCGGACCACCTGCGGCTCGATCACGCTGCAGGGAGCGACGAGCGTCAGCGTTGGAATCGAAGGCACCGTCATCGGCTCGTCCGGCAGCGGCGGCTGCGGCAAGATCTTCTGGTCTAAGCTGCTTCAATAGCAGCAGGCCGGTTTGGCGCCAGCGTGCGGATGACCACGGCGAGAATCACGACGCCGCCGCCGATGAGCGCCCACTTTCCCGGCCTCTCGCCATAGCCGAGAAAGACCCAGAGCGGATTCAACACCGGCTCGAGCATGCTGATGAGCGACGCCTCGCCGGCCGGTATGTGGCGCACGCCTTTGATGAAGAACAGATACGCAATTCCCAGCTGCACGATGCCGAGATAGAGCAGCACCATCGCGCCCATGCCGGTGAGCTGAGCGTGGATCGCGAACGGCAGCGTGCAGACCGCGGCGAGGAGATTGCCCAGAGTGGTTGAAGGGAGCGCGTCGCCATCGCCCCGCTTCGCATCGCGCCGCAAGAAAATGAGAGTGAAGGCGAAAAAAATTCCCGAGAGCGCGGCGAGCCCGTTGCCGAGCATTTGTCCCTGTTCAACCTTGCCGACGAAGAAGAGCGACATGCCCGCGAGCGAGAGCGCGACGCAAGCAGCGTCGATCAACCGAAACGGCTCTTCGAGCAACCACGGCCCGAGCACCAGCACGTAAGCCGGGCCGGTGTACTGCAGGAAGATGGCGTTGGCGGAGGTGGTCAGCTTCGTCGCCGAAACGAAAGTGACGATGCAGGCCGCATAGGCGATGGCGGTGCTGAGCTTCGCCGAGCGCAGCCGCGGCCGGAGCAGCAAGAGGTAGAAAACCCCGGCCACGAGCGAGCGGCCGCCCGCCACCGCGAGCGGGGGCAGCGGCGCCAGCTTGATGAACAGACCGCCGCTCGACCAGAGCAGCGCCGCCGCGGCAACGCAAAGGATCGCTCTTCTGCTGGTCACGGCCCCTTATACCAATCGGCTGCCTGCATGCCCGAGGCTTTCACCAGGAGGAGACGCGCCCCAGCTTGTCATTCAAGGAGACGACTCCATGGCGAAGGGCATCAAGGACCGGAAGCACAATCCAGAGAACCAGGATCCGATCTCGCACACGCCCGGCTCGCACCCGCTTGGGGTCGGCGCCGGAGCTGCCGGCGCCGGAGCTGCTGGAGCGGCAATTGGCGCGGCCGTGGGCGGACCTCTCGGCGCGGTCGTCGGCGCGGCAGTCGGCGCGGTGGCCGGCGGACTCGGCGGCAAGGCAGCGGCGGAGTCGGTCAATCCCAGCATCGAAGACGCCTGGTGGCGCGACAACTACGGCAATCGCCCTTATGCGGCGCACGGCGTCCCTTATGAGACCTATCGCCCTGCTTATGAATACGGCTGGCAGGCCCGGATGATGCATCCCGGCGCCGAGTGGGAGCAGATCGAACCCGCCCTCGGCAAGAGCTGGGAGATGGATCGGCCGGGCAAGACCAAGCTGCATTGGGACGACGCAAGGCACGCGGCCAAGGATGCCTGGGACCGCGTCGGCCCGCCTCTCGGCTCGACAGAACGGCACTAGCAGTTCCGCGGTAGAAGAGCGCATGCACTTGATGCTTGCGCTCTTGCTCGCAATCCCCGCGCCTTCCAAACCGCGCCTGGCGTTCATCGATTTGACGCCGGGCGCTGAGGTTTCCAAAGAGGTCGCGCAATCGACCGGCGACCTGCTCGTGGTCGCGCTCAGCGAGACCGGCAAGTTCGACGTCATCAGCAAGAGCGACGTGAAGGCCATCCTCGGCTACGAGGCGCAGGCACAGCTTCTCGGCTGCGCCGAGGCTTCGTGCATGGTCGACCTGGGCGGCGCGTTGGGCGCGGCGTATCTCGTCTCTGGTTCGCTCTCGCGGCTGGGCGGACAGCTGCAGCTGGTGCTCTCGTTGATCGACGTCGCCAAAGCCACCGTCGGCCGCCGCGTGGCGCAGCCGGTCTCGGGCGAGTCGAGCCTGCCGCAAGCGGCGCGCGAGTCGGTCCAGAAGCTGACCGGCGAAGTCGTCGCCTTGTCCGATGCGCCCGACGCGTGCCCATCTCCACCCTGCGCCCGCGAGGCCATCGCGGCTTGCCGGCGCTGGTGGGAAAAGGAATGGGACGGACTGACGGTCGTGGGCATCGTTCCCGGCGGTCCCTATGATCAGTTCCTCCACGAGCACATTCCTTCGCGGCAGTTTCCCTTGATTGTCCGTACTCGCGCCCGCAACGGCGCGCGCGGCGAGTATTTCGCCAGCGTGAGATTCAAGAAGGTGGACGGCGACTGGTACTTCGACGAAGCGGGAATGCGCCATCTCCGCGAATTGCCGATCGTGCCCGACGATCCGCCCGACGAGGCGGCATTGCGTTCCTTGGTTTCGGATTGGTATTCCGCCGCTCACGCAGGAGCGAAAGTCGTGAAGTTGGCATTGGACAAGCGCCCCGATTACGACGCCGCAACCAACTCCTGGGCTTATCGAATCGACGTCACCTACAAAAGCGCGGACAAGACGCAGATCTGCCCCAAGGCCGAGGGCAAGATCGAGCACACCGCGCCCGGGAAGCCGTGGCACTTCACCGCCGGCCGCGACCTGAACTGCGAACAAGTCCTCGACGCACAATAGAGCTAGGCTTGTAGCGTTGCCTTGACACTCATCGGAATTTTGAGTGCGTTCGACATCGGGCAGCCGTTTTTGGCGTCTTCGGCGGCCTTGGCGAAGGCGGCCTGATCCATTCCGGGGACTTCGCCTATCACGGTCAGGGTCGAGGACTTGATTTCAAAACCACCGCCCCCGGCCTTGGGGCCGAACTCGACGACGCAGGTCGTCTCCAGCTTCTTGGCTGGGTGCTTCGCGGTGGCGAGCCCGTGCGAGAGCGCCATCGAGAAGCAGCTGGCGTGTGCCGCAGCCAGGAGCTCTTCGGGGGTGGTGTGCCTGGCCGCGCCTTCGGTGCGCGCCTTCCAGTTCAGGTCCGCCGCGAACGTGCCGCTAGCTGCCTTGGTCGAGCCCTTGCCCGACATCAAATCGCCTTCCCACTGCGCCGTTGCTTTGCTCTGCATCGCTGCCTCCCTTGCACGAGAAGCGCCTGGTCTAGCAAATGATCTCGAACCGGCTTGACTGAACACATGTTCAGACGCACGATAGTGGCCATGTCGCTGTCGAGGCCGCTCGCCAACCCGCCCAACCCTTGGCTCTCGACGGAGGTCGAGTACCTGGAAGATCCGCCCGACGCGCGGCTCGAAGTCTACGAAGACCATACCCGGCAGATCCTCGCCTCCAACGACAGCCCGGACCTTGGTTTCAGCTTCAGCGTCAACCCGTATCGCGGCTGCTTCCACGGCTGCGCGTACTGCTACGCGCGTCCCTCGCACGAATATCTCGGACTCGGCGCGGGGACGGACTTCGACCGCAAGATCACCGTCAAGCCGCACGCGCCGGAGCTCTTGCGAGAAGCGTTCGAGAAGCCGTCGTGGAAAGGCGACCTGGTCGTCTTTTCCGGCGTCACCGACTGCTACCAGCCGCTGGAGGCGAGCTACCGTCTCACCCGCGGCTGCCTCGAGGTGTGCGCCGAATACAAGAATCCCATCGGCATCATCACCAAGGCTCCTTTGATCGAGCGGGACCTCGACGTGCTGCAGCGGCTCGCGGCCGTAACCCGGGTCAGCGTGACGATCAGCATTCCCATCTGGGACCGCGCCAATGCCCACGCCATGGAGCCGTTCGTGGCCACTCCGGAGCGGCGCATGACGACGATTTCGCGGCTGGCGGCAGCAGGCCTGGAGGTCTGCGTGAACGTCGCGCCGGTCATTCCCGGCCTCTCGGACAGCGATCTGCCGCGCATCTTGGAAGCAGCCAAGGCCGCGGGAGCAAAACGTGCTGGATATACTTTTTTGCGATTGCCAGGATCGGTTGCCAAGGTCTTCGAAGAGCGGCTGCGCGAAACCCTGCCACTGCGAGCAGATCGAGTGCTCGCGCGCGTACGAGAAGCGCGAGGCGGCAAGTTGTATGACGCGCGCTTCGGCATGCGCGGCACGGGCGAAGGTCACTATGCCGACACCATCCGCGCGCTCTTCGAGCAGACCGCGCGCAGGTTAGGGCTCAACGAAAGAAACTGGGGCTCGGACGGCGGCTTCGAAGCCGACACCTTCCAGCGACCGGGGAGAGGACTGCAGCTGCCCTTGTTATAAAGGCGGCCATTGGTCCCCTACCACTTTGGTCATGCAATGCCTTCCGACGACGGCGAGATCGCGACCTGGATATCGGTATTTCGCCGGGATAACGACAGTGTGTGGCTAAATCGAACGACCGACGAAGGATTGCGCTGTTCCAGGCCTATCCTGCGACAAGCGCCGTAATTTAGCTGCGGCCGAGCGCGTACCAAGCGCGGGCCGGAAGTGAGAAGCGGCCGGAGGGCGATCCCAGACGCGAGCGAAGCTCTTCGCGGAGCGCGTTACGCGCAGCCTCGTTGAGTGAGGCGCAATAGACGCCGGCTGGACCGACGCCGCCAAGAAAGCCAGCCCAGAGATCGTCGAAGTCTTCGTACGCAGCCTCGACTTCCAAAGCGCCCGAAACGACACTGCTGAGCTCCGCGCTCTCGAA
>Ga0105856_1000700_pt1 | contig 16637 bp, 15 predicted proteins | sample OrgsoiDNA_201060_FD_89681 | JGI IMG/M metagenome (GOLD analysis project Ga0105856, IMG submission 89681) | Permafrost soil microbial communities from the Arctic, to analyse light accelerated degradation of dissolved organic matter (DOM) -... | ecosystem: Environmental > Terrestrial > Soil >...
ATAGCCAAGAAAGCGTGTGTCGAGGCCCTCAGCCGCTTTGACAAGCTCTTCGCGCAGCGGACCGTCGCCGGCGATCAACAATGTGCAGCCAGGAATGCTCTTCAAAGCCTCGAAGAGCACGCGGTGGCCTTTCTCGATTGACAGCCGCCCGATGACCGCGACGCAGAAGCCGCTGACCCGGAAACCCGCGCGCGCTCTCGAGCGCTCTTCCGCCGAAATGGCCAGGGGCGGCGGCAAGCCGTTGGGCACGAACGAGACCGGCACGCGAAGCACCGAGCGGCGCAGCTTGCTCTCGAGCGTGCGCGAGACCGCGACGACCCCGCGAGTGAAGTTGCCGAGAAAGCGCGCGAATCCTTCGTAGACCCGGACCGTGCGGGTGTTGCTGGTGTCGCCGTGGAAGGTCGCCACCACCGGGATGCGCGCGATCAGTCCCGCGATCAAGCCGACGAAGAGCGCTTTGAAGTCGTGCGTGTGCAGCAGTTGAACGCCGTGTTCTTTGGCGGCCTTGGCGACGGCGCGCGCGCAGGCCAGGTCGAAGCGGCTCTTGCTGTCGAAACGAATCGCGAGCAGTCCGCGGCGGCGCGCTTCGTCGCCCAAGGCATCTGGCGTTCCGGGGCGTGCGATGGCGCCGACCAAGGCCTGGTAGGGAGCAGCCGTGGCCGAGCCGAGCGCGAGCATTGCCCGGTCCGCGCCGTACAGCGCCGTGCCTTGCCGCAAATGCAAGACTGGAATCACGAACGCTCGCGATAGAGCGCTTCGTAGGCATCCACCATCGGCTCGATCGAGTGCTTTTGCGCCCGCTTCCGCGCTTCCGTGCCCAGCCGCGCGCGCAAGGCGGCATCGGTTACGAGCTTTGCCAGCGCCGCCGCGAGCGCCGCGCGATCTCCGAGCGGCGCAAGCAACGCGGTGACCTCGTTCTCGTGGATTTCGCGGATGGGCAGGAGATCGTGCGCCAGCGTCGGCAATCCGGCGGCCATGGCGTCGAGCATCGAGAGCGATCGGCCTTCGCTCAAGGAAGTCTGCGCGTAGACGTCGAGGCCAGGAAGCAGGCTCGCGGCGTTGGGAATCAATCCCGTCAAGTGTACGTTGGCGTGGCCGACGGCGGCGCGGCGCAGCTCGGGCTCCATGGGACCCGTGCCAATCAAATAGAGCCGGACATCGGCGCGATCGGCAAATTTGTCGAGAAAAGCCTGCAGCAGCTTGTCGGGGCCCTTGATCTCACGCAGGCCGCCGACATACCCAATCGCGACCGCGCCTTCAGGAACCTGCAGCCCGGCGCGGGCAGCCTGCCGCTGCGCTGGGGTCGATTCGCTCAGCGGCACGCCGTTGGCAATCACCGGCACGCGCGTTCCACCGGGCGCCCAGCCGAGGATGTCCTGGCGCACTTTGTCGCCGCAGGCCACCAAGGCATCGCTCGCGCGGGCCGCCACCGACGCGGCTTTGCGCTTGTTGCCTTCGGGCGTGCGCTGCTCGTGAAAGGTCGCCAGCACCCGCGTGCTGGGCCGCAGCGCGCGAACCGCGGCGGCATTGAGCCAGGGACCCAGATCGTGCGCGTGCAGGTGCGTCGCGCCGCGCTTCTCCAGCGCTCTCCGGATGCCGAGAAGAGCTTGTAGGGAAAGCCCCGCGACGGGCAACAGCTCCACGTCGAGGCCTTGTTTCTGCGCAAGCTCCCGCACCGGACCGTCTTCGCCAAGCGCCAGAATCGAAGATTCGATGCCCCGCTTCTGCGTCCGGGAGGCGAGCTGCACGACCAGCTGCTCCAGCCCGCCCAGGCTGAGACCATGAATGAGATGCGCCACGCGGACAGCCATACGGCGCAATGCTAGCCACGCAAGCAAGCGGCGGCTAGCCCTCGTCTACGCTCTGTTGGGCCTTGGCGGCGAAGAGCAGCAAATCGACCAGCTTGTCGGCCAGATCGCGCGTTCCGGGCAGCGCTTCCTGGTAGGTGCGCCGCACTGCCTGCTCGCGGCGCGGGTCGAGCACGGCGCGGCCCGTCTGCCGCTTCGACTCGCCGATGACTCGCGCCACTTACAGACGGCGCTGCACGAGCAGGCCAAGATCGTGATCGATGGCGTCTACCCAGGCTCGCAATTGAGCCAACGGCAGCTTCGCATTGGGTTGCAGTTGCAGCGCCCGGGCCAACTCGGCAAAGCGCTGCGGCACCAACGCCTGCTCCGCGTCGGAGAGAGCTCGCGCCGGATCGTCGTGGACTTCGACGATGAGGCCGTCCGCGCCAGAGGCCCAGGCGGCTCGGGGGAGACCTTCGACCAGGTCCGCGCGGCCTGCCGAGTGCGACGGATCGGCCATCAACGGCAAGTGCGTCAACGGCCGCGCGGCCAGCATGCCGCCCAGGTCCAGCGTGTTTCTCGTCGAGGTCTCGAAGGTGCGGATGCCGCGCTCACAGAGGATCACGCGCGGCTCGCCCGCGGCCATCACATACTCGGCCGCGCCCAACCACTCGTCCACCGTCGCGCCCGCGCCGCGCTTGAGCAGCACCGGCCGGCCGCCGCGCCCGACGGCTCGCAGCAGGTCGTAGTTCTGCATGTTGCGCGCGCCGATCTGCAGCACGTCGGCCTTCTCGGCCACGGCCTTCACCTGATCGACCGCCATCACTTCGGTGACGATGGGCAGCCCGACAGCCTTGCCGGCCGCCACCATCCAATCGAGAGCCTCGAGGCCGTGACCTTGGAAGGCGTACGGATTGGTGCGCGGCTTGAAGATGCCGCCGCGCAAGGCCGTCGCGCCGCAAGCCGCCACTTCGCGCGCGATGCGCATCATCTGGTCCGCGCTCTCCACCGAGCAGGGGCCGGCGATCATCGAGCGCGCGCCGCCGCCAACCTTGAACGGACCAACTTCGACGACGGTCGGAGCACGCCGCGCGGTCGCATGCGGCAGCGACTTCACCACCGGCTCCGTGCCCAGCTTGGGCGGCGTCATCTTCGCCGCGTGCGCCGCCGGCATGCCGAGCGAAATGACCTGCACGTCGCGGACCGGCGCCAGCGCTTGCAGGCGAGCCGCGTCCGCGCCCAGGACCCACATGCGGACGGGGAATTCAGCCGAGCCCGCGAGCGGCAACAGCGTCGCGCCGGTGAGCACGTCGAGGCGGCCGGTGGCGGTCATCGAAGAGGTGCGCAGGAACGCGAGCGAGACCTGCGCCCGCGCGTGATCGGCCATGCGCAGGTGCGCGAAGCGGGTGCCGTTCTGCTCCTTGTCGCTCACGTCGTCGACCAGCACTTCCAGGCCGTAGCGCTCCGCGGCGCTCCGCGAACAGACCGCTGCGTCGGTGGAGGAATCATTGGAGACGATCTGCGCCGCGCCCGCGGTGTCGTAGCAAACCACCCGCTCGATGCCGAGCTGGGCGAGCTTCTGCGTGCACTGCCTCAGCGCCGCCGGATGAGACCAGGCGCGCTTCACCGCCGCGAGGGGAGTTCCGGGACGCGCCGCGAGCGCGAGCCGGACGGGCACCGAGGTGAGCCCCACCGCGACCAGCTCCATCCCTGCGCAGACGGCGGCGGCGAGAGGATCGAGCGCCTCGGTGATGGCCCCGACGACGGCGTTCTCCAGCGGCAGGACGGCCTCGTCGATCTCGCCGTCGCGCACCGCCTCGAGCAGCTTCTCGAAGCTCGCAAACCCGCGCGGAATGCCGCCGTGCGCCGCCGCGGCGACTTCGCCAAACGCGCCCGGCTCGCCTTGATAGCCAACGCGCAGCTCGGTGGTGGGCAGCTCGGCAGGCTCTCTCTCGGCGGGTTCGCGCAACACGGAAATACCTCCTCCTGGAAGAGTACAGGAAGTCGATCCCAAATGCCCTTTGCTTTCAGCTGGCAGGCAAGCGGTCTACAATGTTCCCGCGATGCGCGACCCCACCGACGAACCGCAGTCCAGCCAATGGCCGAGCGATCTGGCCGCGGAGCCGTTTGCGGCGGTGTTTCGCAAGCACTTCGGGGCGCTGCGGGCCGCGCAACAAGCTCATCCGTACGAAGGCGTGCTGATCGCCGCGGTGGACGGCAACGGCGTCTTCGACGGCCACGCGCACCTGCGCTTGCCGGCCACCGGCATCGCGCACTTGATCGTCGGCCGGCACGAGCGATGCGACGTGGTGCTCTCGCGCGACAACGATGTTTCGCTACGGCACCTCTTGGTGCGCGCCACGCGCGGTCCGAGCGGAATGATGCACCTGCGCGCCATCGACCTGCGCTCGCGCGTCGGCCTGCTCAGCGAGGACGGACGCCGCTGCGAGGCCATCGCAAGCAAGGGTCCGCTCTTCTTGCAGGTCGCGAGCTACGTGGTGCTGCTCTTGCCGACGGGTCCCGCAGTCAAGCCCTGGACCCGGGATGCAGACGAGACCTGGCGCGCCTTTGCGCCTCGCAATCAGGAGATCCTGCCGCCGCCGCAGCCGCTCAAGTCCCGCTCCGCCCCCGCCCCGAATGCCGTCCGGCTCGCGACCATCACCATCCAGTCCAACTCGCCGTAGGCAGGCGATCTGACCTCCACGCATGCCGTCTGGAGCGATCAACTGGAGCGCGGCATCCTTGTAGGCCGCGACGACCGCTGCAGCCACGGCGGGCTGGAAGAAGGCAACCTCTCCCGCGTGCATCTGGTGCTTTTGAGCGTCGACGACGAGGTCTGGGCCATCGACACCGCCAGCACCAATGGCACCCGGGCGCTCGCTGGGCAGCCTTTTCGCCAGCTTCTGCTCACCGGAGAAACCCAGTTAATACTGGCAGATGTGCTGTCTTTACGCTGGACTCCGGTCATCCATGCCGCCCGTGCCTAGCTTTCCCGCATGAGGCAAGTGAAGCGAGCAGGCAAGCGCAAGGCAGGATACGCGGTCATTGGCTTGGGTCACATCACCCAGCACGCGGTGTTGCCTGCCTTCAAACACGCCAGGAACGCGCAGCTCTGCGCAGTGGTTTCTTCCGACGAAGAGAAGCGCAAGAAGATCGGCAGACGCTACCACTGCGACGCTTACGGCTACGAAGACCTCGAGCTCTGCCTCGCCCGGCCCGACATCGACGCGGTCTACATCGGCGAGCCCAACGACAAGCACGCGGAGTTCGTGATCCGCTGCGCGCAGGCCGGCGTGCACGTGCTCTGCGAGAAGCCGCTGGCCATCTCGGAAGAAGAGTGCCTGCGGATGATCAGCGCCTGCGACGAAGCCGGCGTTCGCTTGATGACCGCCTACCGGCTGCATTTCGAGCCTGTGAATCTGCAAGTGGTCAAGCTGATCGAGCAGGGCAAGATCGGCGAGCTTCGTTACTTCACCTCGACGTTCGCTTATCAAATCAAGCCCGGCAACGTCCGCACCAGCAGGGAGCACGGCGGCGGCGCCATCTGGGATTTGGGCGTCTACTGCATCAATGCCGCGCGCTATCTCTTCCGCGCGGACCCCGTCGAGATCTTCGCCATGCCGGTAATGCGGCCGAAAGACCCGCGCTTCGAGGAAGTCCACGAAGGCATGAGTGTGCTCTTGAAGTTCGAGGGCAATCGCACCGCGCAGTTCACGGTCAGCTTCGGATCAGCGCCGCAAGGGGACTACCGGATGGTCGGAACCAAAGGGTTCGTCGAGGTTTCCAACGCCTATGAATACGAAGCCACGCGAGAGCTTCGCCTGGTCGTCGGCGAGAAGACCTTGAAACGCCGGTTCAAGCAGACCGACCAGTTCGCGCCCGAATTGATCGCCTTCTCCAAGGCTGTCTTGGACGGCACCGCTCTGGAGCCCGACGGAGAAGAAGGCCTCCGCGACGTCCGCATCATCGTCGCCGCCTTGAAGTCCGCTCGCGAAGGCCGGCCGCTGCACCTCTCGTGGCCAGCCCGCAAGCGCCGCCCAGAACCCGGCGACCGCATCGTCCAGCCCGCCATCCGCCCTCCCCCGCTGGTCGGGGTCTCCGCCCCCGCGCAGTAGTCCAGCCATATATGTCTATTCAGGTAACCCCGATTTGATTCATTTCCACTCGACGCGAAGGACCGTGAGCTCGATGTCGCCGGCGGGGCGTTTGACGGTGACGGTTTCGCCCTCCTGCTTGCCCAAGAGGGCGCGGCCTAAAGGGGCTTCGAAGGAGATGCGGCCAGGACCCAGGGCATCGTCGAGCTCGTCGCCGCCGACGATTTGATACGTCGCCTGAACCCCGTCTTCGTCTTCGACGGTGACGGTTGCGCCGAAGAAGACCCGGTCGGTTGCCTTCCGGGCAGCCGGGTCGACGACTTCGAAGCTTTCGATCATTTTCTTCAGCTTGAAGAGGCGCCCGTCGATCTCGCGGAGCTTCTTTTTGCCCAGCTTATACTCGTAATTCTCGCTGCGGTCGCCGTGCGCCGCCGCCACCGTCACCTCGCGCGTCACGCGCGGCCGCTCTTCGGTCAAAAGCCGGTGGAACTCGGCGCGGAGCTTTTCAAACCCGGTTTTGGTGATGTAACGTGGCATGAAATCTAGCTTTCAGTTGCCCGAAGCCGCGCGTGCTGGCAACCTGCGTCCGTGTCGACCGCCGTCACCCAGAATATCCGCGTCACCGTAAAAACGCGCTTCTTGCCCGAGCAGTCGGCGAACGGCCGCTGGGCCTTTGCGTATACGGTGCGCATCGAGAACCTGGGCCAGACGCCTGCGCAGCTCAGGAGCCGCCACTGGATCATCACCGACGGCAACGGCAAGCGTGAGGAGGTCAAGGGCGACGGCGTGGTCGGCAACCAGCCGATCCTGAGACCAGGCCAGAAGTTCGAGTACACGAGCGGCGCGATCCTGCAGACCCCGCACGGCTCGATGCAGGGAACGTACAGGATGGTCACCGAGGACGGCCGGCACTTCGACGCGGAGATCGCGCCCTTCGCCCTCACCCGGCCGGGCGCGCTCAACTGATGCGGCCGCGAGTCCTGGTCGTCGACGACGAGCCGGACATCGTGCGGGTGCTGGATTTCGCGCTCAAGCAGGCAGGATTCGAGGTCGACTCGGCGGCCGATGCCGCGACGGCCTTGCAGCGCATCCACGCGCGGCCGCCCGAAGCGGTGCTGCTCGACCTGATGCTGCCCGATCTGCCCGGAACGGAGGTCTGCCGGCAGCTCAAGGCGTCCGCCAAGACGTCGCAGATTCCGGTCATCATGCTCACCGCCCGCGGCGACGAGGTCGATCGCGTGGTCGGCTTCGAGCTGGGCGCGGACGACTACATCGTCAAGCCGTTCAGCGTCCGCGAGGTGGTGCTGCGCGTGCGGGCGGTTCTGCGGCGCGGAACCTCCGGCGACCCGGCGCAGAAGCCGCGGGACACGCTCGGACCGCTGCGGCTGGACTTCGAGGCGCACCGCTGCTTCGTCGATGGCGAGGAGATCGAGCTGACCGCGCTGGAGTTCCGCCTCTTGGCCACCTTCCTGGAGCGCGCCGGCCGCGTGCAGACCCGCGAGCAACTTCTAAGAGACGTCTGGGAGATGGCGGGCGACCTGCAAACCCGGACGGTGGATACGCACGTGAAGCGCTTGCGCGAAAAGCTCAAGGCGGGCCGCGATCTGATCGAGACCGTCCGCGGCCTGGGCTACCGCATGGCGGATCCGGCGGACGCTTGAATGGCGTTCTGGACCCACGAGCCGACGCTGGCGGAGGCGCTGGAGGTCATCCGGCAGGAGCTGCGCGCGGGCGGGCTTCCAAAAGAGATCGCGGCCGAGCTGCTGCGGCGCAACGAGACGGTGATCTCTGGAGGCCGCGAGCCGCCGGGGTTGCAAGAGCTGCTCGAAGCCATTCCCAGCCCGGCGGCGCTGCTCGAGGTGGGGGGACGGATGGTGGCGCGCAACAAGGCCGCCACCCAGCTCATGGGGCTGGCGCCGACGGTTTCCGACGTCAATCAGGAGCTCGGCGAACTGTGCGCACGAGCTCTCGCCGGCTGGCCGCACCGGCGTGAATTGCCGCTCGGCGAAGCGCAGGTGGAGGCGCAGGTCACGCCGCTCACGCATGCGCGCGCCCTGCTCGTCCTACGGGACTTGAGCGCCGAGCGCAGGGCCGACCGCGTGCGGCGCGACTTCATCGCCAACGCGAGCCACGAGCTGCGCACGCCGGTGACCGCCATCCGCGGGGCTGCCGAGACCCTCCAGGATAGCGTCGCGATGCCTCCGGAAGGCCAGGGCTTCGTGGACATGATCGCCCGGCACGCGCTGCGCCTCTCGCGGCTCACCGACGATCTGCTCGATCTCTACCGCCTGGAAACCGGCGCGCTGCAGCTCGAGAAAGAGAGCGTGCAGCTGTTGCCCGTGGCCAACGCCGCGCTGGAAGTGATGGCGAAGGCCGCAGCCGAAAAGAAGCTGGCGTTGGAATGCGCTGTCCCCGAGCGGCTGCGGGCGAGCGCCGACCGGGCCGCACTCGATCAGATCCTGCTCAACCTGCTCGACAACGCGGTCAAGTACACGCCGCCGGGCGGCCGCGTCACGGTGCGCGGGGAAGGCCTGGGACCCTCCGTGCTGCTTTCGGTCAGCGATACCGGGCCGGGCATCGAGCCCAAGCACCAGGCGCGGCTGTTCGAGCGCTTCTACCGGGCCGACGAAGGCCGCTCTCGCGCGCAGGGCGGCACCGGGCTTGGGCTGGCCATCGTGAAGCACTTGTCACAGGCGATGGGCGGCGAGGCAGGTGTCGAAAGCAGCAGCAACGGCAGCAGGTTCTGGGTGAAGCTGGCCTCCGGCTAGACCGCTCGGCCAAGTTTTGTCACACGGCTGTCACATGAGCCCTGTAGAGGGCCGCATGCTTGAAAAGCTGATGCCGAAGTCCGACGAGTTTTTCGACGACTTCGACGCCCAGGCCGACGCCACCGTTCGCGGCACGAAGCTGCTCGCCGCCCTCCTCGACGATTTCACCGACGTGGAGCGCAAAGTCTCCGCCATCAAGGACGTCGAGCACGAGGGCGACGACATCGCCCACCGCTCGTTCGAGCGGCTGCACCGGCAGTTCATCACGCCTTTCGACCGCGCCGAGATCCACCGCCTCCTCGGTCACATCGACGACGTGCTCGACCTGACCGACGCCACCGCCGAGCGGCTGTTGTTGTACGAGGTGGGCCCGGTGCCGCAGGCCGCGAAGGACCTGGCACGGGTGCTGGTGCCGTGCGCGGAGAAGCTGCAGCAGGCGGTGCGGCTCCTGCGCAACATCAAGCATCCGGAGCAGATCCTCGCCGCCTGCGTCGAGATCAAGACGCTGGAGAGCGAGGCCGACGCGCTGGGCCGCTCTGCCATTGCCGCGCTCTTCAAGAGCGGCTCGGACGCGCTCAACATCATGAAGTGGAAAGAGATCTACGACTTGATGGAGACCGCCACCGACCGCTGCGAGGACGTGGCCAACGTCATCGAAGGCGTCGTGCTGGAGCACGCCTAAAGTGTCCGGTACCATCGATCGAGACTCGACGTGATGCTCTACTTGGTGATCGCGCTGATCGGAGTCGCGCTGGTCTTCGACTTCATCAACGGCTTTCACGACTCGGCAAACAGCATCGCCACCGTGGTCTCCACCCGCGTGCTCTCGCCCAGCCTCGCGGTCGGCTGGGCGGCGTTCTTCAACTTCGTGGCGGCGTTTGGCGGCGAGGTGAAGGTCGCCAACACCATGGGCAAGGGCGTCATCCAGTTCGACCTGCTCAAGGCCGAAGGCACGCCCACCGTCTTGGCGGTCATCTTCGCGGCGCTGCTCGGCGCCATCCTCTGGAACCTGCTGACGTGGTGGTGGGGATTGCCGTCATCGTCTTCGCACGCGCTCGCGGGCGGACTCATAGGCGCGACCCTGCCGGCCTTGGGCGCGCGCGGCCTCGTCGGCTTGGGCATCGCCAAGATCGCCATCTTCATCGTTCTCTCGCCGCTCATCGGCATGCTGCTCGGAACGACGATGATGATCGGGACCACCTGGATCGTGCGCAAGCGCTCGCCGCTGCAGGTCGACACCTGGTTTCGCCGCCTGCAGCTGGTGAGCTCCGGCATCTTCAGCTACAGCCATGGCACCAACGATGCGCAGAAGACCATGGGCATCATCGCCGTGGTGCTCTACGGCACCATCTGGTCGGACCGGAAGTTCGGAATTCCTTTTTGGGTAATCCTGCTCTGCCACGCAGCGATGGCGCTGGGAACCGCGCTCGGCGGCTGGCGCATCGTACGGACCATGGGGCACAGCCTGACCAAGCTGCAGCCCATCGGCGGGTTCTGCGCCGAGACGGGCGGCGGCGTCACCATTCTCGCCATCTCCGCGCTGGGCGTGCCGGTTTCAACGACGCACACCATCACCGGCGCCATCGTCGGAGTGGGAGCGACGCGCGGAACGCGGGCGGTGCGCTGGGGAGTCGCGGGGCGCATCGTCTGGGCGTGGGTCATGACCATTCCTGCCTCGGCGGCGGTCGCTGCTGCCGTCTACGTGAGCACCAAGACCATCCTCGCGTTCTTCTAAGCCTGTCTGGCTTGACCAGACAACGATGTCTGGTTAGTCTAGACAACCATGAAGGTGCGCATCGACCTCGGCGCTGAAAGCCCCGTCTGGCGGCAGATCGCCGACCAGATCCGCGCCCTGCTCGTCTCCGGCCAGCTTCGTCCGGGCGCCCGGCTCGCTACCGTGCGCGAGCTGGCCATCGACCTGGGCGTCAACCACAACACGGTCGCCACGGCCTATGGCCGCCTCGCTGACGAAGGCTTTCTGCGGCTGGTGCGCGGCGTCGGCGCCGAAGTCGTGGAACGCGCGGCGCCCAAGGCCCCGGCCGGCGAGACGGAGCGCTTCGGGCGCCGCTTGAGCGCGCTGGTGGCGGAGGCGCGAGCTTCGGGATTGCCGTCCCTGACGCTGCAAGCGGCGCTGCTCCGCGCCGCGGAGGATCTCCTTCCATGAACGACATCCGCGAGGCTTCTCTCGAAACCGACTCCAGCGGTCTTCCTGGCGGCGTGCTCGGACAGCTGCTTCCGTTCCTGCTGCTCGCCGGTGGCGGCGTCTGGCTGTTCACGCGTTGGAACGACGTGCCCGCGCAGGTGCCGATGCATTGGGACGCGCACGGCCACGTCAACCACTACGTCTCGCGTACCCCGCTGCACGTAGCGATGCCGCTGGTCCTCGCCGCCCTCATCTGCCTGTTGGTGCACTTCATGGCCCGAGCCATCCGCAGCGGCTCCCCGCGCGGCGCTGCCCGCAAGCCTTCGCTGCGGATGATGCTCGCCGCCGAGCTCGTCATCGCCGCCGTCTGCTGCGCGGTGGTGGTGATCTCCGCCACGAACGGCCGCTTGTTCCTGCCTGCCATGCTCTTTATCTTCTTCTTGATCATGGCGCTCATCGGCACCGGCATCTCGCTCTTCTCCGGAGTGCGCAAGCAGGAGCCGCTGCGCAATCCCTCGGCCTGGCACGCGCTCTTTTATTCGGATAGCGAAGACCCTGCGCTCTTCGTCCCCAAGCGCAGCGGCCTCGGCTACACCATCAACCTTGGCCACCGCGCCGCGATACCGATCGTGCTGCTCCTCTTGTCGCTTCCGCTTGCCGCGGTCATCGCCGCAGCCCTCACGCGCTGAACTGCGGCTGTATTGAATTTGGCAGTGGAACTAGAATCAATTCAGAATGGGCTATCTTTCTGGCTGCAACGGACGTAGGTCTACTGACGGCCTCGCCGCGAACGCTCATGTACCGGCGCATTCAGCCGGCATTCGGTCCCTCCCCCCGGGATCACGGCGAGGCCAGTCTTCTCAGCGGCCAACGCTCAGCTCAAGTGATCTTCGCTTTAGGCGGATTCGACCGAGACCGGGACGCCGCTGAAGGCTGCATTTCCCGAAAGCGCATCGATGGAGAGCTCGTCGGTCAGGTCGTTCAAGCTCGCGCCCGCGTGCGCCGCGGCCACGCCCATTGCCGTCCCTTCGCGCGCATGACCCCAGCCGTGCGGCAGGCTCACCACACCGCGCAGCACGTCGTCCGAGACGCCGACCGGAACTTCCACCATGCCCGCGCGCGATTGCACGCGCACTTGCGCACCGTTCGCGAGACCTCGCGCGGCCGCATCGTCAGGATGCATGAGCAGCACGCATCCCGGCGGGCCTTTCACGAGGCGCAGGCTGTTGTGCATCCAGGAGTTGTTGCTGCGCAGCGCGCGCCGGCCAATCAGCACCAGGCCGCCCGGCGCGGGCTTGTCGAGCGCGGCTTCGAGGCGCACCAAATCTTTTAAATAGATTTCGGGAGCAAGCTTCACGTGCTTCAGCTTTCCGCCTTCCAACGCTCCGAGATCGATGCCGTGCGGCGAGCGCAAGAGCTTGCTGAGCGAAAGCTTGTGCGGGCCGAAACGGAGCAGCAGATCGAGCAGCCGCTTCGGTCCGAGAATCCGCGCAGCCTTGAGACCGAGTCTGCGCCGCAGACCTTGCCGTCCGCCGCCGTGCTTGCGCACGCTCATGGCCAGATCGAGCAGCACTTCGAAGTCGCCGCGAACCCCTGCCGGACGCGGCACCAGCGGCTCGACATAGCGCGCGGCGTTGCGCACCGCGAGCGCATAGAAAGCAAGATCGTAATGGTCGCGCTCGAACCCGAAGCTGGTGGGCAGGATGACGTTTGCGTGCCGCGTGGTTTCGTTGCGGTACAGGTCGACGGAGACCATGTATTCGAGTCCCGCGAGCGCTTTCTCGATCCGCTTGCCATTGGGCGTCGAGAGCACCGGATTGCCGGCGAAAGTAATCAGCGCGCGAATGCGGCCGTCTCCCTCGGTGTCGATCTCCTCCGCCAGGGTTGCCGCCGGCAGCTCTCCGCCGAACTCCGGCAGGCCCCGCACGCGGCTGCGAAAGCGATCGAAGTGGCCCTGGTCTCCCGTGCGCACGGCCAGCCCCGCCAGGTCGGCCGCGGGCGTGGTGAGCATGAAGCCGCCCTCGCGATCCAGGTTGCCGGTGACGGCGTTCAAAGCGACCACCAGCCAGGCCGCGAGCCCGCCATACTCCTGCGTGCTGGCGCCGACGCGGCCGTAGGCAACTGCCGAAGGCGCTTTGGAGAACTCCAACGCGAGCGCGCGAATCTGCCCGGCTGGAACGCCGATGCGTGCTGCGACACGCTCGGGCGGAAAGCGCGACGCTGCTTCGCGCAGCTCGGGCAACCCTTCGCTGCGCGCGGCCAGGCCCTTCAAGTCCGCGCGGCCCTCCGCGAAGATGACTTGGAGCATCGCAAGCAGGAGCAGCGAATCGGAGCCGGGCCTGATGGCCAGATGCTGATCGGCAATGGCCGCCGTCTCGGTCCTCCGCGGATCGACCACCACCAACTTGCCGCCGCGCTTCTTCAAGGCCTCGAGCCGCCGCGAGATGCCGCCCGCGGTCATCAGGCTGCCGTTCGAAGCGATGGGATTGGCGCCGAGCACGAGAAAGAAGCTGGTCCTGTCGACGTCCGGCACCGGCAAGAGCAGCTGATGTCCGAACATGGTCAGCGACGCGAGCATGTGCGGCAGCTGATCTACCGAGGTGGCCGAGAAGCGCGCCTTGGTTCCCAGCGCCCGGGAAAAGAGCGGCGTCGCGAGCAGCGCCGAATACGAATGAACGCCGGGGTTGCCGAGATAGACGGCGACCGCGCTGCGCCCATACTTGCGCTGGATGGCCGCGATGCGCTCACCGGCCTGGTTCAGCGCATCATTCCAGGAGACTGCCCTCCAGGTGGACCCCTGGCGCCGCTGCGGCTCGCGAATGCGATCCGGGTCGTCCTGCACGTCGATGATGGCCGCCGCCTTGGGGCAGATGTGCCCTTGGCTGAACGTGTCTTCCTTGTCGCCGCGGACGCTCTTGATGACGCCGCCATCGATCTCGACCGACAGACCGCAGACCGCCTCGCAGAGCATGCACGTATGCAGTTTGGTCGTCACTGCCAAGCCTTATCACGGTGGATGAGGTTGATCTTCGCGTCAACGCGGCGGCAGCGCTCCCGCGCGCGCCAGCAGCCGGGCCATGGCGCGCAGCCCCGCGCGGTGGCCGAGCTGGAGCAGATGCCCGCCGGGAAAGGTCACCAAGGGGGCGCCGAAGTGCTCCGCGAGCCGGACGGCGTGCGTGTCGGTCCGGGTGATGCGGTCGGCTTCGGCGGCCACCACCAGCATCCGGTCGCCGGAGATCAAAGGCGCTCGCGCGAGCGGCCGCACCAGCTGCAGGGCCCGCTTGCCGGCCTCGCCCAGCTCGGCAGAGACGGTCTCGCCGCGCAGCTCCGCGTGCTCGATGGCCGCGTCGGTCAAGTCTGCGAGCGGAATGAAGGGCACGACACAGTCGAGGTGCGGAGTAACCGTCGCGAGCAGCGAGGCCGTGTAGCCGCCCAGGCTCATTCCGGCTACGCCAGCGAGCGGCGAACCGGCGGCGCGCAGCCAGCGGAGCAACGCGCGCGCATCCCAGACCGCCTGGCCGAAGCCCTCGACGGTGCGTCCCGTGCGCATCGAGGGAAAGACCGGCGCGAAACGCCCGCGCGGCGCTCGCAGCGCATGAAAGGGCAGCGTCAGCAGCGCGACGTCGAGCCCCAGGCGGTGGTGCAGCCAGCTCGCATTCCACGCCAGCTCTTCGAAGCGATGCACGCCGGCGCGATAGCCGTGCAGGCAGACGATCGCCGGCGCAGGCCGCGGGTGGCGCAGGAGTCGCGCGTGCGCCGTGCGGTTCTCGGTGAAGCGTAGATAGTCGTCACGGAAGGCCGGATCCCGCGGAATCCAGCCGCTCTCCCAGCTCAAATCCACTACCTCGCCTCCGCCGCGCAGGCCGCGCACCTTCTGCAGGCGCATCCGCGGCACGGGCGGCTCGGCGTAGAAGGCGGCCGGGTCGATGCGCGAATACGCCTCGGCCGTGCGCTCCAACTGGACGAGCCGTTGCGCCGGAGTCGCTCCAGCGCCGGCCGCCCTGCGGGCAAGCGCCTGCGCAAACCGCACCACCGCGATGTCGAAGCGCGCCGCCGCGCGCAAGGCGAGAGTCATTTCCTGAGCATATCCCGCGGGCGGGCACTGCGACTCTGATAAATGGCGTGGATGGCTGCCATGCTGGAGGCGCTTCCGCCGGGCGCGCCCGACGACGCGATCCTTTCTCGCTTCACCGACTGGACCTTTGCGCAGGGCCTTACCCTCTATCCGCACCAGGAGGAGGCGCTGCTCGAGCTGCTCACGGGCAAGCATCTGGTGCTCTCGACGCCGACCGGTTCGGGCAAGTCGCTGGTGGCGTGGTTCTTCCATTTCCTCGCCATGTGCCGCGGGCAAGTCTCGCTCTACACCTGCCCCATCAAGGCGCTGGTGAACGAGAAGTTGTTCGGCCTCTGCGACACCTTCGGGCCACGCAACGTCGGCATGGTGACAGGCGACGCGGCCATCAACCGCGAAGCGCCGGTGCTGGTGTGCACGGCGGAGGTGCTGTCGAACCTGGTCTTGCGCAACGCGAAGCTGCGGGCCGACTGCGTGGTGATGGACGAGTTCCATTACTACGCCGACCGCGAGCGCGGAGTCGCCTGGCAGGTGCCGCTGCTCCTGCTCGAGAAGACGCAATTTCTCCTGATGAGCGCGACGCTCGGAGATACCGAAAGCATCGAGCAACACCTCGCCGAAGTCACTCACCGCGAAGTGGCCCGGGTCACTTCCGTGCAGCGGCCCGTGCCGCTGGAGATGACCTACGCCGAAACCGCGCTGCACGAGACCCTGGAAAACCTCGTGTCCGCGGAACGCGCCCCCGTCTACCTGGTCAACTTTTCGCAGCGGGCTGCCGCGGAGCGCGCGCAGGACTTGATGTCGGCGGACTTCTCCTCGAAGGAAGAGAAGCAGCGCCTCAAAGAGGTGCTGCGCGAGTCGGGAGCGCGCTTCGACACGCCTTACGGGAAAGAGTTGCAGCGCTTCCTGCTGCAAGGCATCGGATTGCATCACGCGGGCCTGCTCCCGCGCTACCGGCTCCTGGTCGAGCGGCTTGCGCAGCAAGGTTTGCTCAAAGTCGTGAGCGGCACCGACACGCTGGGTGTCGGCGTGAACATTCCCATCCGCACCGTGCTCTTCACGCAGCTTTGCAAGTTCGACGGCGAGAAGACGTCGCTCTTGTCCGTGCGCGACTTTCTCCAAGTCGCGGGCCGCGCCGGCCGCAAGGGATTCGACGAACGTGGATATGTGGTCGCGCAAGCTCCCGAGCACGTGATTGAAAACCTGAAATTGCAGCAGAAGAAACAAGCGGGCAAAAAGGTGGTGAAGAAGAACCCGCCGGAAAAGGGCTACGTTCATTGGGATCGGACGACCTTCGATCGGCTTTGCGCCAAGCCTCCCGAGTCGCTCGAGTCGCGCTTTCAAGTCACCCACGGAATGCTGCTGGAGCTGCTCCAGGCCGAAGCGCAGACCTCATCGCGGGAGGTGTCCGGACCGCAAGGGTACGCGCGCCTGGTCTTGATGATTCAGCGCTCGCACGGCAATGCGGGAAACAGGCGAATCCACCTCCGCACCGCCGCCGCGACGTGCAAGCGCCTCACCGCCGCCGGCCTCGTCCAACGGGTGCGCGGCAATTCGTTTTTGTCGCCGCATTTGAAGGTCGCCGAACACCTTCAATCCGACTTCTCCATCCACCACACGCTCGCGCTCTGGCTGCTCGATACCCTGCCGCATCTGGATCCGGCGTTGGGCACCTATGCGCTCGACATCCTCACGCTGGTCGAGTCGATTCTGGAGAACCCCATGCCGGTGCTCTGGGCGCAGCTCGACCGGGCCAAGGGCGAGAAGATCGCC
>Ga0105856_1000701_pt1 | contig 16632 bp, 6 predicted proteins | sample OrgsoiDNA_201060_FD_89681 | JGI IMG/M metagenome (GOLD analysis project Ga0105856, IMG submission 89681) | Permafrost soil microbial communities from the Arctic, to analyse light accelerated degradation of dissolved organic matter (DOM) -... | ecosystem: Environmental > Terrestrial > Soil >...
GCCGCGCCGCATCGTGGTCGATGTCGCCCAGGCGCTCAAGCCGCTCGACCGCTACTACGACCTGTCGGTCGGCTCGGATTATCCGGGCACGCTGCAGCGCGACGACAGCATGGCGCAGCTGAAGACCACGGTCGACGAACTGGGCTTCCGCTACCTGCGCTTCCACGCCATCTTCCACGATGTGCTGGGCACGGTGCGGGTCGAGAACGGCAAGACCATCTACGACTGGACCAAACTGGACCAGCTGTATGACAACATGCTGGCGCGCCACATCAAGCCCTTCGTCGAGCTGGGCTTCACGCCCAAGGCGATGAAGACCTCGGATAACCAGATCTTTTACTGGCAGGGCAACACCTCGCATCCGGACCCGGTGGCTTGGAAGGACCTGATCGCGGCCTTCGTCCAGCATATCGAAGCGCGCTACGGCCAGGCCGAAGTGCGCAGCTGGTTCTTCGAGGTATGGAACGAGCCCAACCTGGACGGCTTCTGGGAGCGCGCCGACCAGAAAGCCTATTTCGAACTGTACGACCTGACCGCCAACACCATCAAGGCCATCGATCCGGCACTGCGCGTGGGCGGGCCGTCCACCGCCGGCGCCGCCTGGGTGCCGGAATTCCTCGACCATGTGGCCCAGAGCGGCGCCGCCGTCGATTTCGTCAGCACCCACACCTACGGCGTGGACGGCGGCTTCCTCGACGAAAAAGGCGAGGGCGACACCAAGCTGTCGCCCTCGCCGGACGCCATCATCGGCGATGCGCGGCGCGTGCGCGAGCAGATCACCGCCTCGAAATTCCCTGGCCTGCCGCTGTACTTCACCGAGTGGAGTACCAGCTACACGCCGCGCGACCTGGTGCACGATTCCTACATCAGCTCGACCTACATACTCAGCAAGCTGAAGGGCGTCAAGGGCCTGGTGCAGGGCATGAGCTACTGGACCTATACCGATCTGTTCGAGGAGCCGGGTCCGCCGACCAAGCCGTTCGAAGGCGGCTTCGGCCTGCTCAATCCGCAGGGCGTACGCAAGCCCGCGTATTTCGCCTACAAATACCTGCACGCACTAAGCGGCAAGGAGATCGCGGTCAGCGATGCGCAGGTGATGGCGTCCGCGGACGGCCGCAAGGTGACCGCGCTGGTGTGGGACTTCCAGCAGCCGGACCAGAAGGTCAGCAACCGGCCGTTCTACAGCCGCGTGGTGCCGTCGTCGCCGTCGGCGCCGCTGGCCGTGCGGATCCAGCACGTCAACGCCGGCAAGTACCGGCTGCAGGTGCACCGCAGCGGCTTCCGCGCCAATGACGCCTACTCGGCCTACATCGAGATGGGCGCGCCGAAAACGCTGACGCCGGCGCAGGTCGACCAGCTGCACGCGCTGACCCGCGACCTGCCCGAGACCGACCGCGTGATCCAGATCGGCAAGAGCGGCGCCGTCGACCTGGCCGTGCCGATGAGCAGCAACGACATCGCGCTGGTGACCCTGACCAAAGAGGACTGACCGTGACGCCTCGCATCGGAAAAATCGCCGCCGCCTGCGCGCTGGCGCTAGCCGCGTTCGGCCCTGCTTACACCCAGGCGCAGGGCGGCGTTGCAGCCCAAGCCGGCCACCCAGACTGGCCCGGCGCCGGCCAGCTGTACGTCGGCACCTGCTACCAGCCGGTCGACCGCAGCCGCGCGCAGATCGTGCGCGACATCGCGTTGATGCGGCAGTCCGGCTTCAAGGTGGTGCGCATGGGCGACCTGTCGTGGGACTATTTCGAACCGTCCGAGGGCAAGTTCGAATTCGCCACCTTCGACTGGATCATGGACCAGATGGAGGCGGCCGGCATCCGCGTCATCGTCGACATTGCCGGACTGCCGGCGCCGCTCTGGCTGCACCACAAATACCCGGGCGTCGATTTGGTCACGCAGCAGGGCACGCATCTCGATGCGGCCGAGCGCTACATGGACAATATCAGCGACCCGGACTACAAGCGCCTGGTCCGGCGTTTCGCCGACCAGCTCACCAAGCGCTACGCCAAGCACTCGGCGTTGCTGGCGATCGGCTTCGACAACGAGATCGGCAACGGCTTCATGTCGTATTCGGAGGCGGACCGCAAGCGCTTCATCGGCTGGCTGCAGAAGAAGTACGGCAGCGTCGCCGCGCTCAACCAGGCCTGGGCCACGCAGCGCTGGTCGCGCCGCATCGGCGCCTGGGACGAGGTGCGCCTGCCGTATGCGGACGGCCCCGGCGCCTACGAACGCCAGCTCGACCTGCGCCGCTACTGGTCCGACGTCACCATCGGCACCCTGAAGGACCTGGAGGCGATCCGCCGGAAGAACACGCCGGACAAGCCGGCCATCTCCAACCTGTGGGATAGCGCCGGACGCAAGGGCTTCGACTACCTGTCGAGCTACCGCGACTACGCCCACTACGGCGCGATGGGTTTCTACCCCGGCTCGCCGGTCGGCTCCGGTTTCGAGGCGCTGATGATGAAAGGCGGCATGTCGACGCCGATCTGGTTCAACGAATTCACCGCCGGCGGACCGGGCTACTACGGCACCAAGGGCCGCTCGCGCATGTGGGCGCATTTCGGCCTGTTGCTGGGCTCGCAGGCGGTGCTGGCGTGGACCTACAACAGCCACCTGGGCGGCGAGGAACAGGCGCTGTTCGGCCTGCTCGACCACGACGACCGGCCGTCCTGGAAACTGGGCGAGTTCGCCGCCATCGCGGCAGACTTCGAGAAGCTGCAAAAGCTGGGCTTCCCGCGCATGACCCAGCCGAAGGTGGCCTTCGCCTACTCGTTCGAGAACATGCAGGCGACCAATCCGGCCGGGCCGGACAACACCAACACCGTGCGTCCCTACCTCAACACGCCGTACCTGACGCAGGCGCACAACGCCTTCGAGCCGCTGTTCAAGGACAATATCGACGTCGCCGTCATCAACATCGCGCACGAGGACTTGAGCCGCTACAGCCTGCTGGTGGTGCCGGGCCTGTACCTGCTGGACCAGGCCAGCGCCGACGCCATCCGCAAGTTCGTCGGCGACGGCGGCACGGTGATCATGACCGCGCTGTCGGACAAGGTGAACGAGCACAACCAATGGTTCGACACGCCGTTGCCGGGCCGCCTGACCGACGTGTTCGGGCTGCGCACCAACGAGTTCTACAACGGCGGCACGCTGCTGACCAAGATCGGCGACGAGGAGGTCAAGGGCAGCATCGGCCACTACGAGGTGCTGGAGCCATCCACCGCGCAGGCGCTGGCGCGCTTCACCAACGTCGACGGCACGCCGCCTTCGATCACCGTCAACAACTATGGCAAGGGCCGGGCGATCTATGTCGCCACGCCGGCCCAGCCGCAGATCATGCGGCCGCTGTACCGCCAGCTGTACGCTAGCCTGGGCATCGAGCCGGGGCCGAAGACGCCGGATGGGGTCTATGCCCGCACGGTCGAGGGCCGCACGCTGTACGTCAACACCACCGGCGAGGCCAAGGATGTGGCGATCGGCGGCGCCATGACGGGCGTGCTGGGCGGAAAACAGTGGTCGGGCACCTTGCGGCTGGAGCCGCTGGGCGTCGAACTGCTAGCCAAATAAATCGCAGACAGGAACTACCATGCAAAGAAACACCATCACCGCAGCTGCGTTGCTGCTGTCGCTGCTCGTCGGCGCGGCGCACGGGGCGAGCAAGCCGATAACCTATGCAACAGAGCATGTGATCGCCGCCGGCGACAGCGAAGCCGTGATCGCCGAGAAGGCGGCCAAGGTGCTGCCGCGCCCCAACCAGGTTGACTGGATGCGGCTGGAACGCACCTTTTTCCTGCATTTCGGCGTCAACACCTTTAACCAGGTGGAGTGGGGCAGCGGGCGCGAGTCGCCGTCCGTCTTCAATCCGAGCGCGCTGGACGCCACGCAATGGCTGCGCGCGGTCAAGCAGTTGGACGGCAAGATGCTGGTGCTGGTGGCCAAGCACCACGACGGCTTCGCCATGTGGCCGAGCCGCTACACCGCACATAGTTCGGCGGCCAGCCCGTGGCGCGGCGGCAAGGGCGACCTGGTGCGCGAGGTGGCCGACGCCGCGCGCGCCTCAGGCGTCAAGCTGGGCATTTATTTGTCGCCGGCCGACCTGTACCAACTGCGCACCAACCCGGCCAATCCGGCCGGCTACTACGGCAACGGCAGCCCCAGGCTGAAGTCCACCATCCCCACCGATCCGGCCAGCTTCCAGAGCGATCCGTCGCGCGGCCGCGCACCCGCGCCCGGCTCCCAGTCCTTCAGCTATGAGGTCAATGACTACAACCGCTATTTCCTCAACCAGCTGTACGAACTGCTGACCGCCTACGGTCCGGTGCACGAGGTCTGGTTCGACGGTGCCAATCCCGATCCCAGCGTGCCGGAGACTTACGACTACGCCGCCTGGTACGATCTGATCCGCAAGCTGCAGCCTAACGCCGTCATCATGGGCAAGGGGCCGGACGTGCGCTGGGTCGGCACGGAAAGCGGTTACGGCCGCGGTACCGAATGGAGCGTGATACCGTTGCCTGAGGCGCCAAGCCGGTTCACCTGGCCGGACATGCACGGCGACCTGGGCGAGCGCGCCAGGCTCAAGCCGGGCTCGCATCTGTGGTGGTATCCGGCCGAGACCAACGTCACCATGCTGGCCAACGGCCAGTGGTTCTGGGCCAGCGACAAGCGTCCGCGTCCGGTGACGCAGTTGGTGGATATTTTCTATTCGTCCATCGGCCGCAACGGCAACCTGATATTGAACCTGTCGCCGGACAACCGCGGCCTGGTGCCGGACGACCAGATCAGCGCGCTCAGCCAGATGGGCGAAATCGTGCGCGCCACCTTTGCCGGCGACCTGGCGGCCGGCGCGCGCCTGTCGGCCGACCATGCCGCGCCGGGCCACGGTGCCGCGTCCGCGCACGACGGCAAGCTCGATAGCTGGTGGGAGGCGGCGCCCGGCCGCAGCGGCGGCACGCTGACGCTGCAACTCGCCAAGCCGGCGCGCTTTGACGTGGTATCGCTGCAGGAAGCAGTGGCGCAGCGCGGCCAGCGCATCGAATCGTTCGTCATCGAGACCTGGGATGGCAAGGACTGGGTAGCCGCCACCGCGCTTGTTTCCGACAGCCTGACCACGGTCGGACAGCGCCGCCTGATCCGCCTGCAGGCACCGGTGACCACCGACCGCGTGCGGGTGCGCATCACCGGCGCGCGCATGGCGCCGACCTTGGCCGAGCTGGGCCTGTATCTGCAGTCGACCGACCTGCTGCCGCCGTCCATCGCCGACCGCGACGCCGATGGCGCGGTGCGCATCAGCCATCCCGCCGGTGGCAAGCTGGTCTACACCACCGACGGCACCGCGCCCAGCGCCACTTCGCCGGTCTACCTGGCGCCGCTGGCGGTGCCGTCCAACGGCGTCATCAAGGCGGCGCGCCTGCTGGCGGACGGCCGTCTGGGCGTGGCCGGTGCGCGCAACTTTGTCGGCCTGTCGCCGCGCGGCTGGACCTTGGTAGGTGGCGACAACCCGGCGCTGAAAGGCGCCGCGCAGGCCATTGACGGCGATCCCGCCACGCATTTCGAGGTGCAATGGCCAGCCGATCCGGCGCTGCCGCACGCGATCACCGTCGATATGGGGCGGCAGCACCGCATTGCCGGGCTGGTCTATGTGCCGCGCCAGGATGGCCAGCTGAACGGCACCGTCGAGCATTACCGCTTCGAGACCAGCGAGAATGGTGCGCAGTGGCATACCGCCATCGAAAACGGGGTGTTTTCCAACATCCGCAACAACCCCGACCTGCAATCTGCGCGCTTTGCGGCGACCACCGCCCGTTACTTTCGCTTCACCGCGCTGGACGACGTCTGGCACAACGGTTTCACCAGTATCGCCGAACTGTCGGTGATACCGGCCACGGCCGATTGAGACGGTCGTCAGGAGACATGTGATGAATAAAAAAAGCATATTGATCCCGCTCCTGCTGGCCTGCGCCGCGCTGGGCGTTTTCCGGGCACAGGCCGCTGAGCGGCTGTCGTTGGACGCCGGCTGGCGCTTCCTGCAGGGCGACGTGGCGCTGCCGTCGATCCAGGGCCACGGTGCCAGCTACCTCAGCGCGCAGACCGGCGAGGCGCACGGGCCGGCCAAGGCCGACTACGACGACTCCACCTGGCGTCGGCTCGACCTGCCGCACGACTGGGCGGTTGAAGGCCCATACGACGCCGAGCAGAACAAGTCGCAGGGCTACCGGCCGCGTGGCATCGGCTGGTACCGGCGCTACTTCACGTTGCCGGTCTCGGACCGCGGCCGCCATCTGGAACTACAACTGGACGCCGTCGCCACCCACAGCACGGTGTGGGTGAACGGCATCGTGGTCAACCGCAACTGGTCGGGCTACAACGGCCGCGCGCTCGACATCACGCCCTATGTGCGCTACGGCGACGAGGTCAACACCATCGCCGTGCGCGCCGACGCCGAAGTGATGGAGGGCTGGTGGTACGAGGGCGCCGGCATCTATCGCCACACCTGGCTGGTCAAGCGCGACGCGCTGCACATCGCCACCGACGGCGTGCACGCCAACCCGGTCATGAAGGATGGCCGCTGGACGTTGCCGGTGACGGTGCAGGTCGACAGCAGCGCCGAGACCCCGCGCAAGGCGGTGCTCGACGTGCGCCTGTTCGACCCGGCCGGCGCCGAAGTGGCGCATGGCAGCGTGCCGGTGCGGGTGGGCGCGCTCGGCAGCGCCAGCGCGCAGCTGGCGCTGCCGCCGGGCAAGCCACGGCTGTGGACGCTGGAACACCCCGAGCTGTACCGCGTGCGCGCGGTGCTGCGCGATGGCGCGGCCGAGCTCGACAGCAGCGAGCTGCGCACCGGCTTCCGCAACATCTGCTTCGACCCCGCGCGCGGCTTCTTCCTCAACGGCCAGCCGCTCAAGCTGCAGGGCGTGGCGATCCACCAGGACCACGCCGGCGTCGGCGTCGCCGTGCCGGACGCGATCTGGGAATTCCGCCTGCGCCAGCTGAAGGCGATGGGCGTCAACGCGATCCGCTTCGCCCACAACGCGCCGGCCGCCGAGGTGCTGGACCTGGCCGACCGCCTGGGCCTGATGGTGATGGACGAGAACCGCAACTTCAACCCGTCGCCGGACTACCTGCAACAACTGCGCTGGCTGGTGCAGCGCGACCGCAATCACCCGAGCGTGATCCTGTGGTCGATCTTCAACGAGGAGCAGTTGCAGGGCAGCGAGATCGGCTTCCAGATCGCGCGCCGCATGGTGGCGGCGGTCAAGCAACTGGACCCGACCCGGCCGGTGACGGCGGCCATGAACGCCGGCCTGTTCTCCGACAAGAACGCCGCGCAGGCGCTGGACGTGGCCGGCATCAACTACCAGGTGTGGGAATACGACCACTTCCACCAGGTCTTCCCCAACAAGCCGGTGTTCAGCTCCGAGGACACCTCGGCCTTCATGTCGCGCGGCGAATACACGACCGACTGGAACCGCCACCTGGTCGCCAGCCTGGACGACGACGCCGCAGGCTGGGGCAAGACCCAGCGGCAGAGCTGGAAGCTGATCGACCAACGGCCTTTCCTGGCCGGCGGCTTCGTCTGGACCGGCTTCGACTACCGGGGCGAGCCGACGCCGCATGAATGGCCGAGCGCCTCGTCCTTCTTCGGCATCCTCGACCTGTGCGGCTTCCCCAAGACGGCGTTCTACATCCGCCAGGCGCTGTGGCGCAAGGACCGCACCGTGATCAAGCTGGCGCCGCACTGGAACTGGCCGGGCCGCGAAGGCCAGCCGGTCAAGGTGCTGGTGGCAAGCAACGCGCCACGCGTGCGGCTGCTGCTGAACGGCACCGTGATCGGCGAGCGCGACGTCGACCGCTACGATATGGCCACTTTCGAAGTGCCGTATGCGCCGGGCAGGCTGGAGGCGGTGGCGCTGCACGCCGGCACCGAGATCGGGCGCGACAGCGTCGACACCAGCGGCGCCCCGGCGCGTCTGGTGCTCACGCCCGACCGCGCCGCGCTGGCCGGCGACGGCGCCGACGCCGTGCCGGTGACGGTCAGCGCGGTGGACGCCGAGGGCCGTCCGGTGCCGACCGCCGGGCTGCATGTGCGTTTCGAGGTGGCCGGCGCCGGCACCATCATCGGCGTCGGCAACGGCGACCCCAACTCGCACGAATCGGAGAAGGCGCCCGAGCGCGATCTCTACAACGGCCTGGCGCAGGTGATCGTCCAGGGCCGTCGCGGCGGCCAGGGTGGGCTCACGCTGCGCGCCAGCGCCGACGGTCTGCCTGCGGCCGAGACGGTGCTGGCGGTGCGGGCGGTGGCGCCGCTGCCGGCCGTGCCCGAAGCCCAGCCGGTGGTGCGCGTAGGCGGCTGGCGCATCTCGCCGGCCCAGGCCGACCGTCCGGACCCGAACCTGATGCTGGCCGACAGTGACATGAACAGTTGGGCCTGGGGCGCGCCGCCGCTGAAGCAGGCGCCCGAGGAGCTGCGCTGGCGCACCTACCGGAGCGCGTTCGGACTGCGCGCCGACCGCAACGACGGCCGCGGGCGCCTGGTGTTCGGCGAGATCGCCGGCAAGGCCGAGATATGGATGGACGGCGTCAAGCTGGGTGAAAAGAACACGCCGGAAGCGGGTCCGCTGTCGCTGCCGGTACCCAAGGGCGCGGCGTGGCGCACGCTCACCGTGCTGGTCGAAGCGCAGCCAGGCCAGCCCTCCGGCCTGAGCGCGCCGGTGCTGGTGGAGCCGGGGACGCCATGAGGCTGGCGGTGGTCCTGCTCGCGCTGGCGTGCACGCTGGCAGGCGCGGCCGCCGCCCCGGTCGCAAACACCGCTGGCGCGGCCGTCACCGTCCGCGACGGCAAATCGCTGGAGGCGGCGCTGCAACACGCACGCGGCGACCGGCGCATCCGGCGCATCACGCTGGCGGCCGGCACCTACGAGCTGGCGGCGCCGCTGGTGATCGACGAACGGCTGTCGGGCAGCGAGGGCGCGCCCTTCGTGCTAGCGGCCACCCCACATGCGCGGGTCATGCTGAGCGGCGCGGTGCATCTGCCGGCGCTGGACTGGCAGCCGTGGCGGGACGGCCTCTGGCGCGCTCGATATGCCGGTCCGCCGTTCCAGCGCCTGTGGCTGGGGCGGCAGCCGCTGGTGCGCGCCCGCTACCCGAACGCCGACCCGGAGCAGGCCGGCTTTGGCGGCGCGGCCGACGCCACCAGCGCCGAACGCGTGGCGCGCTGGCGCGACCCGGCCGGCGCGGTGCTGCATGCGCTGCACGGCAACCGCTGGGGCGGCCTGCAGGTGCCGATCCTGGGCAAGAACGCCGACGGCAGCCTGGCTTACGGCGAGCAGACCGGCAACAACCGGATCATGCCGCCTAGCGAACGCGACCGGTACGTCGAGAACGTCTTCGAAGAGCTGGACGCGCCCGGCGAATGGTATGACGACCGCCGCCAGGGCTGGCTGTATTTCAAGCCGCTGGACGGCGTGCGGCCGCCGGCACAGGGCTTTCGCGCCGGTAGGCACGAAGCGCTGGTCCGCATCGAAGGCCGCGCGGCGCCGGTGCTGCATGTGCGCGTCCGTGGGCTGCGCTTCCAGGACACCGAGCCAACCTTCCTGAAGGCGGTCGAGCCGCTGCTGCGCTCGGACTGGAAGTTCTACCGCGTCGGCGCAGTGACGATAGAAAACGCCGGCGACGTGCGCATCGAGGACGATGAGTTCACCGGCCTCGGCGGCCACGCCATCGTGGTCAGCGGACGCGCGCGACAGGTGCGGCTGACGGGCAATCACATCCATGCGATCGGCGGTACGGCGCTGGCCTTTGTGGGCCGCCCGCAGGCGGTGCGCTCGCCGCTGTTTGAATACCACCAGCAACTCGCGCAGGCCGCGCTCGATCCGGCGCCCGGCCCGCGCTCGGACGCCTACCCGCAGGACTCGGCGGCGGTCGACAACCTGATCCACGACATCGGCCAGATCGATCGGCAAGCGGCCGGCGTGCAGATCGCGATGGCGGCGCGCATCACGGTCGACCACAACACGATCTACCACGTACCGCGCGCCGGCATCAACATCGGCGACGGCACTTGGGGAGGGCACCGCATCACCTATAACGACGTGTTCGACACGGTGCGCGAATCGGGCGACCACGGCGCCTTCAACAGCTGGGGCCGCGACCGTTACTGGGATCCGGACCGCAAGGAGATGGAGCGCAGGGTGGCGGCCGATCCGCGCCTGCCGCTGCTGGACGCAGTCGAACCGATCGTGATGCGGCGCAACCGCTTCCGCTGCGACCACGGCTGGGACATCGACCTCGACGACGGCGCCTCGAATTATGTGATTGAAGAAAATCTGCTGCTGGCGGGCGGCCTGAAACTGCGTGAGGGCTTTTCGCGCGTCGTCCGCAACAACATCATGGTCAACGGCAGCTTCCACCCACACGTGTGGTTTGCCGACAGCGGCGACGTGTTTGAATCGAACATCGTGATGGCGCCTTTCCAGCCGGTCGAGATCGCGCGCTGGGGCCGCAGCGTCGACCGCAACTTGTTCGTCGGAGGGGGCGGCCTGGCCGAGGCGCAGGCGCGCGGCACCGATGCCGGCTCGGTGGCCGGCGACCCGCGCTTCGCCGCGCCGGCCGAGGGCGACTACACGGTCACCAACGCGGCGCTGGCGGCGCGCATCGGCTTCGTCAACTTTCCTATGCACGACTTCGGCGTCCGGCCCGCGCGGCTGAGGGCGTTTGCCGCCGCGCCGGTCTACCCGCTGCCTGTCGCCGCCGGGCCGGCGCAGCCGCAGCAGGACGCGCGCACGCTGGAGGGACTGCTGCTCAAGCCGGTCGAAACGCTGGGCGAGCAATCGGCCGCCGGGCTGGCAACCGCGGCCGGCCTGCGGGTGCTGGCGGTGCAGGTCGGCAGCCGGGGCGAAGCGGCCGGCCTGCGTCCGCGCGACGTCATCATCGGCGCCGGGCCGGACGCGCAGGGCGCCTACACGCCGATCGCCGGCTTCGCTGCCTTGCAGGCGCTGTTGGCGGACGGGCACGCGCCCGAGCTGCTGGTGATGCGCGACCAGGCCCGGATTGTCGTTCGATGGCAACAACCGGCAGCCTCGGCGGGCGAGCAGCGCCGCTGAGCCCTTCAGCCTGGTCAATTGCGTAATTTTGTACCGACGTTGACGTTTTTTGGACTTGTCGCTCCCGGGGCCATTCCAGAGAATGGATCCCTACTGCATTGGTGCAGGGAGGTGTTCGCGGCGGCATAACGTTCGCGAACTTGTGGTGGCGAAAGGGAGACAATTAAAATGACAAATTTAAAAAAGACAGCAATTGCAGTAGGCGTGGCACAGCTGGTGCTGATGGCCAGTGGCGCGGCGTTGGCGCAAACCGCGCCGGCGGCCAAGACCACGGGCGATGACAAAACGGTCACCGTGATCGTTTCGGACCAGCGCGGCGCGTTGGAGTCGGCCCAGAACATCAAGAAGAACGCCGACGAGATCCTCGATTCGGTGGTCGCGGACGACATCGGCAAGCTGCCCGACAGATCGGTGACCGAGGTGCTGCAACGCATGCCGGGCGTGACCATCGACCGCACCATGAACCGGGTCGACCCGCAGCAGGGCGTGGGCGATGGCATCGCCCACTTCGCCGCCGAAGGCACCGGCGTATCGATCCGTGGCCTGGGTTCGGGCCAGGTCCGGTCGGAGTTTAACGGCCGCGACTCGTTCTCCGCCAACGGCGGGCGCTCACTGAGCTTCGAGGATGTGCCGCCTGAGCTGATGGCCGGCGTGGACGTCTACAAAAACCCTTCCGCCGAGCAGATCGAAGGCGGCATTGGCGGCCTGGTCAATCTGCGCACGGCCTTGCCGTTCGATTCCAAGGGTCGCAAGTTCGCCTTGTCCACCGATGTCTCCGGTTCCTCGCTGCGCAAGAAGGTGTCGCCGCCGTCGTTGTCGGGCTTGTATTCGGACCGGTGGGAAACCGAGCTGGGCCAAATCGGTCTGCTGATCGACCTGGCGCACTCGAAGATCGCCAGCCAGAGCGACAGCATGTCGATCAGTCCCTATGTTTCGCGTAACGACCTGGTCGCCGGCGACAACAAGATGCGCTGGGTAACGCCGGGCGCGTCGTGGGGCTCGAACACCTATGAGCGTACCCGCGACGGCCTGTACGGCGCGTTGCAGTGGAAGAGGGGCGACCTGATGTCCTATGTGACCTTCTTGCGTTCGAAGTACCAGATGCATACCGGCGAGAACTCCTTCTTCGTCGGCACCAACCCGGCCACCCTGAGCGTGGACCCGGGCGCCGTGTTCGATGACCGCGGCGCGCTGGTGACCGGCACGCTGCGCGACACCACCAACAGCGGCGTGGGCTTCGGCACCGGCTTGGGCTTTGGCACCGATGCGCGCTCCAGCGGCCGCGACTCCGACACGCGCGACGTGTCCTGGTCCGGCACCTGGCGCGCCAGCAACGCGTGGACCTTCAAGGCCGACCTGCAGCATGTGCAGGCGAAAACCGAAGGTTACGACAACACCATCGGCCTGGGCGGCTGGGTGCCGAGCCAGACCGTGAACCTGGGCGGCAGCGTGCCGTCCTTCACCTTCGACAAGGCGGCCCAGGATTTCCTGGCCGATCCGTCGCACTACTACTGGGGCTTCACTCAGGTGCACAAGGACGTGGCGACGGCCAAGATGAACACCGCGCGCATCGACGCCAAGTTCACCTTCGATAGCCCGGTGCTCAACGACCTGCGCTTCGGCCTGCGGGCCACCGAGCGTTCGTCGTTGACGCAGTCCACCCACGATTCGGAATGGACCCAGATCACGCAGGGCTGGGCGGTGGGCCCCAACTCGTGGCAGCCGCTGGCGCAGTTCGCAGGCCTGGGCGATCCCCGCTTCGCCGGCAACACCAGCCTGTACAAGTTCAACAACTTCTTCGGCGGCACCGCGCCGATGCCGGCCTCGGTGATCGTGCCGGACATGGGGCTGACCGGCTCGCTCGACGCCATCGCCAAGCTGCACGGCTACTTCACTACGCTGTGCACCGAAGCCAACGCCACCGGCCGCACCAACGATTGCAGCTGGAGCCTGCCGCCCTATGGCAACGCCACCGGCCTGAACGAACAGCATGAGCGCACCCAGGCGGCCTACGCCCAGCTGCGCTTCAATTTCGAAAAAGCCCCATATCCGATCGACGGCAACGTCGGCGTGCGCGTGGTCCGCACCAACCCGGAATCGGTCGGCTTCACGCTGTTCGATCCGCCGAAGAAACCGCTGCTGCCGGGCGTGCCGGATATCCCGGCGTCGTCGCAGAAGCAGAGTTTCGAGAACGTCTATACCAAGGTGCTGCCGAGCCTGAACCTGCGGATGAAGGTCAGCGACGAGCTGCAGTTCCGCGCGGCGCTGTCGCGCGGCATGTCGCGGCCGGACTTCTATCAGCTGCAAGCCTATACCACGCTGAGCATGGACGTCAAAACCCATACCCCGCCGGGCGAGAACCAGCAGCCGGTGGTCGATTCGATTTCATACACCGGGAACCTGCGCGGCAATACGGCGCTCAAGCCGGTCATGGCCAACAATATCGACCTGACGGCCGAGTATTATTTCGGCCGCGCCAGTTCGGCGACGCTGGGCGTGTTCAGCAAATACCTGAAGGACCTGGTCATCGGCCAGACCACGGTCTACCCGCTGCAGGACGTGGCCGGCAAGACCTACGACTTCATGGTCAGCGGCCCGGTCAACGGCATGGACGCGCGCGTCAGCGGTCTGGAAGCGGGCTTCCAGACGTATTTCGACAAGTTGCCTGGTCTGTGGTCCGGTATCGGGGTGTCGGGCAACTACACCTATATCGACAGCAGCACGACCTATCACGCCCCGGTGACCGGCACCTGGTGCACGCCGAAGGATACGCTGCAGGCCAACCAGGTGCGTAACCTGCAAGGCTGCGACACCGACGGACGGGTGTTCGGCAACATGCCGTTGTCGGGGATGTCGCGGAACTCGCTCAACGCGGCGCTGTTGTATGACAAAGGCCCGCTGTCGATGCGCCTGGCGTACAGCTGGCGCGGCAAATACCTGCAATCGACCAATGCCTACGGCACCGCCGGCGGCGACGGCATCGACCGCAACCCGGCCAGCCCGAACCAGGGCAATGCCTACTCGGTCAACTATGGCTTGCCGACCTGGGGCGGCGCCTATGGCCAGGTTGACTTCGGCTTCCAGTACAAGATCACCGACAACCTGCGCATGGGCGCGCAAGTCGGCAATCTCACCAACCAGGTCTACAAGCAGTACATGCAGCAGCAGATCGGCATGAAGTTGCGCGCAGCCTTCTACACCGGACGCAGCTTCGGTGCGCAGCTGAATTACTCGTTCTAAGCGTTTCCTTCCGTGGCCTCTCCCGCAGCCGATGCCGGCTGCGGAAGGCCATTTCATTTTGGCGTCTATCCGTATCCTATCTCATGAAGAAAACCTCCAACTATCTGCGCGGCGCCTTGTGCGCGCTCGCTGTTTCCGCCGCTTATGCGCAGGCCGGCGCCTTGCCCCATCTGGTGCAAAACGACGGCCGCCATGCGTTGATCGTCGACGGCCAGCCTTTCATCATGCTGGGCGTGCAGGCTCACAATTCGAGCAACTATCCGGCTGCGCTGGCCAAGGTATGGGCCGCCGTCAAAGATGCCCATGCCAACACGCTGGAGATCCCGGTGGCCTGGGAGCAGATCGAGCCGGTCGAGGGCAAGTTCGATTTCAGCTACGTCGACACGCTGGTGGCCGAGGCGCGCCGCAACCAGGTGCGACTGGTGCTGCTGTGGTTCGGCACCTGGAAGAACACCGGACCGGCCTACACGCCCGAATGGGTGAAGTTCGATAACCAGCGCTTCCCACGCATGGTCGACAAAGATGGCAAGTACAGCTATTGCCTGTCGCCGCTGGGCGAGCAGACGGTCAAGGCCGACACCAAGGCCTTCGTCGCGTTGATGGGCCACCTGAAGCAGATCGATGCGGCGCAACACACGGTGATCATGGTGCAGGTCGAAAACGAAGTCGGCACCTACGGCACGGTGCGCGACTTCAGCCCGGCCGCCGAGGCCGCGTTCCGCCGGCCGGTGCCGCCAGCGGTATTGGCACGCAAAAAATCGCCAGTGCCGGAAGCGGCCAGCGGCAGCTGGTCCGAAGTCTACGGCCCGTACGCCGACGAGTATTTCCATGCCTATGCGATCGCCAGCCACATCGAGCAACTCGCCAAGGCGGGGCGCGCAGTGTACGACCTGCCGATGTACGTCAACAACGCGCTGCGCGATCCGATTGAACCGATGGCGCCGTGGAAGAACAATTTCGCCAGCGGTGGTCCGGGCTACGACGTGATCGACATCTATAAGGCCGCCGCGCCGCATATCGACGTGGTCGCGCCGGATATCTACATCGGCGAGTCGAACAAGGTGGCGGCCACGCTGGGGCAATTCCAGCGCCGCGACAACGCGCTGTACGTGCCGGAGATGGGCAACGCCCAGCACTATGCGCGCTACGTCTACCAGATCCTGGGGCGCGGCGCGATCGGCGTGGCGCCGTTCGGGGTCGACTACGCCGACTACAGCAACTATCCGCTGGGCTCCAAGCTCAAGGACAAAACCATGGCCGAACCTTTCGGCAAGATCTACCAGGCGTTCCAGCCGATGGCCCGGCAGTGGGCGCGCTGGGCGCTGGAAGGGCGCACCGACGGCCTGGCCGAAACCGAGGCGCGCACGCCGCAGACGCTGACCTTCAAGGGCTGGAATATCAAGGCCTCGTTCCGCGAGTGGCAGCTGGGCGGCCAACCCGATCCGGCCCACATCACGGATGCGCCGCCGGGTACGGAATCGCCGTCGGGCGGCATGGCGGTGGCGCAGACCGGCGACAACGAGTTCGTCCTGTTCGGGCAGCATGTCCGCATCCATCTCGAAGGCAGCGGCGCCAACGCCGGCAAGCCGTATATGTTCGCCCGCGTCGAGGAAGGGCATTTCGATGCGCAGGGCAAGTGGGTGATGGAGCGCAACTGGAATGGCGACCAGACCGACCACGGCCTCAATTTCACCGGTCAGCCGATCACGCTGAAGGTCCGCATGGGCAGCTATTGAACACCTGGAGAGCAGCATGAAGATAGTCAGAATGTCCGCGCTTGCCGTCGGCGTCATGGCCGCGTTCGCATCCATGCCGGGGCTGGCCGAGGTCAGCGTTTCGATCGAGGCCGCCAAGCCGGGGCCGCTCATCAGCAAATATGTCTACGGCCAGTTCGCCGAGCATCTGGGCACCGGCATCTATGGCGGCCTGTGGGTAGGTCCGGAGTCCGCCATTCCTAACACCCATGGCTGGCGCAACGATGTGGTGGCCGCGCTAAAGGATTTGCATGTACCGGTGGTGCGCTGGCCAGGCGGCTGCTTTGCCGACCAGTATCACTGGCGCGACGGCATCGGCGCGCAGGCGCAGCGGCCGGTGCGCATCAATAGCAACTGTGGGGGCGTCGATGAAGACAACGCCGTCGGCACGCACGAATTTCTTGAACTGGTCGAGCAGCTCGGCGCCGACGCCTACATCAACGGCAACCTCGGTTCCGGCAGCGTGCAGGAAATGGCCGAGTGGGTCGAATACCTGACCGCCGGCGGCAAGTCCAGCCTGGCCGCGCTGCGCGCCAGCAA
>Ga0105856_1000702_pt1 | contig 16584 bp, 18 predicted proteins | sample OrgsoiDNA_201060_FD_89681 | JGI IMG/M metagenome (GOLD analysis project Ga0105856, IMG submission 89681) | Permafrost soil microbial communities from the Arctic, to analyse light accelerated degradation of dissolved organic matter (DOM) -... | ecosystem: Environmental > Terrestrial > Soil >...
CGGGCCGCTGAGCAGCTGGAACAGGACAACTCGGTAGTCAGCCGCACCGTCAAACGCCTGGAGCAAAAGCTTGGCATCACCCTGCTTAACCGCACCACGCGGCAAATCAGCCTGACTCATGAAGGTGAACGATACTTTGTGCGCGTACAGAAGATTTTGCAGGACATGGCCGCTGCCGAAGATGAGCTGCTGGAGAACCGCGACGTTCCGCAGGGCTTACTGCGCGTTGACGCCGCCACGCCGGTCATTCTGCATGTGATTTCCCCGCTGGTCGCCGAGTTCACCGAGCGCTTCCCCAAGATGTCGCTGGCGCTGTTTTCATCGGAAAGCAACATCAATTTGATTGACCAGAAGGTCGACGTGGCGATCCGCGTAGGCGAACTGGAAGACTCCAGCCTGCGGGCGCGCAAGCTGATGCTGAGCTATCGCAGCGTGCTGGCCTCACCGGCTTATCTCGAAAAATGGGGCGTACCACAACATGCTGATGACCTGAAAAACCATCGCTGCATTGGCTTTAATGAAGTGCTGGCGCTGAACAAATGGCCGCTGCTGTGCGCCGATGGTCAGCAGCTGACTATCACGCCGTTCATCAGCGCCGGCAGCGGCGAGACCTTGCGTCAGCTCTGCCTGCGGGGCAACGGTATCGCCTGCCTGTCAGATTTCATGACGAAGCCGGATGTGCAACGCGGAGATTTAGTTGAACTGCTGGTGCCGGACATCATGCGCATCGCCATGCCGCTGCATGCAGTCTATTACAGCGACCAGACAGTCAGTACGCGCATCCGCTGTTTTATCGATTTCCTCAGCGAGAAACTACACCCGGTATCCCCGCCATAAATGAAAAAACCCACGCCGGAGCGTGGGTCTGATGTCAGTTCATGCTGATCACAGTAGGGTTAATCCCACTCAGGGGCCAGACCTTCCGGGCTGACCAGACGGCCGTTACGCTCGAGCGCGGCAATATCGGCCATATCGGTCGCGGTCAGCTTCAGCTGCTGCGCCAGCAGGTTGCTTGCCAGATTTTCACGCTTGGTTGAGGACGGGATCACCGCGTAACCCAGCTGTAATGCCCACGCCAGAACCACCTGCGCCGGGGTGGCATTATGGCGCGCGGCGATGTTGATGATGGTGCCATCTTTCAGCGCGTCACCGTAAGCCAGCGTCATGTATGAGGTTACAGCAATGCCGTTTTTACGGGAAAAATCCACCACGGTCTGGTTTTGCAGGAACGGCGACAGTTCAATCTGATTGGTAGCAATGGCATCGGCGCCCACGGCGTCGATGGCTTCCTGTATCAGTGCAACCGTAAAGTTGGAGATACCGATTTCGCGGGTCAGACCGAGTTTTTTTGCTTCCACCAGCGCATGCATGGTTTCTGCCACGCTGACTGCGTTGCCCGGTGACGGCCAGTGGATCAGCGTCAGGTCAACGTAGTCGGTTTTCAGTTTGCTCAGGCTCTCTTTCAGGCTGTCGATAAGGCGGTCTGCGCCGAGGTTTTCGGTCCAGATTTTGGTGGTGATATATAACGCTTCACGGGCGACGCCACTCTCAGCCAGCGCTTCACCTACTGCCGCTTCATTTCCATAAATCTGTGCGGTATCAATGGCGCGGTAGCCCAATTCCAGCGCGGCAGACACCGAGGCTTTTACCACTTCATCTTTCAGGCGAAATGTACCAAGACCAAATGCAGGGATGCTCATATTTTCTCTCTTATTAAAGGTAAGTCCGGCGAACCGGTCAATCTGATGCAGAGAGTATGAACGGGGATTTCATGGATAAAAACGACAGGTAAGTCACAAGACTTTTGACGCTGGAGCATTAATTACAAGGAGCGGTCGCGCGGTAGCAGATCCAGTGTTCTTGGGGGATCACTCCCACTGGGGGCAAGATATTCTCAGGCAGCGCCAGCGCCAAGGCGTGTCCTTGCCAGCGTGCCGACCACAGTTGAAGCGGGGTTGCAGGCGCTGCGCAGTAACGCTGTTGTTGCGGGCTGATAGCGATGGACGCCATCTCCCAGACGCTTCGCCCCTGCTGTTTCAGCCAGGCTTCGCGCAGGCTCCACAATGTCCAGAAGGCTTCCTGCGGCACAGGATGTTCACCCAGCCACTGGTTTTCATCGGTACTGAAAAGAGCCTGGGCCAGCGCGGGCCACGACAGGCGCGGGCGGATAACCTCCACGTCACAACCAATCTCGCCCTTCTCACACAGTGCCAGCACCACGAGGCCGGCGCTGTGGCTGAGGGAAAAGTGCGGCAGCGTGGCATCCGCAAATGCCGGTTTTCCTGACGCAGAGAGCGTGACGGCAGGCAACATCCATTGACCATATTGCCTGAACATGGCGTCCGCCAGCAGCGCCCTGCCGGTCAGAAACTGGCGGCGGCGAAGCGCGGTGAACTGGCCGGAACTGGCCAGCACGTCATCCGATAAGCGCCCGAGAGGGAGATCATCACCGATGGTCGCAGTCAGCAGCTGGCACATCGTTAAGGCCAGCGTTTGAAAATCAGCGACGTATTAATGCCGCCGAACGCGAAGTTGTTGGACTGAATAAATTCGGTCTGAATGGCGCGCGGTCCGCCCATGATGTAATCCAAATCACCGCAAGCCGGATCGGGCTCGATCAGGTTGATGGTCGGCGCGAAGCGCTCTTCGTTCATCATCTCCAGCGCCATCCAGGCCTCCAGCGCACCGCAGGCGCCAAGCGTATGACCAAAGTAGCTTTTCATCGATGAGATCGGCGTTTTATTGCCAAATACTGCTGCCGTTGCCTGACTTTCGGCAATGTCACCACGTTCGGTGGCCGTGCCGTGAGCGCTGATATATCCGATCTCCGCCGCCGTAAGCCCCGCCTGCTTCAGCGATTTTTCCATGCACACCTGCATGGTTTCCTTCTGCGGCTGGGTGATGTGCGAGGCGTCGCAGTTAGTGGCAAAGCCAATGATTTCCGCGTAAATCTTCGCACCACGCGCCAGCGCATGGTCGAGGGACTCAAGGATCAGCGTACCGGCACCTTCGCCGATCACCAGCCCGTCGCGCTGCACATCAAAAGGGCGCGGGGTGTTTTTCGGCGCCTCGTTCTGCTGGCTGGTGGCGAATAAGGTGTCAAACACCGCCGCCTCTGACGGACAGAGCTCCTCGGCTCCCCCCGCGACCATCACCGTTTGGTAGCCGTGCTTGATCGTTTCATAGGCGTAGCCAATCGCCTGGCTGCCCGAGGTGCAGGCACTGGAGGTTGGGATCACCCGCCCCTTCAGTCCGAAGAACAGGCCGGTATTCACCGCGGCAGTGTGTGGCATCATCTACACGTAAGTCGTGCCGGTGATGTTATTGGTGTGCTTTTCGTTGAGCATCGAGGCGAATTCACTCAACGGCTGAGTGCTGCCGGTGGAGGAACCATACGCAATGCCGGTTTCGCCGTGCGTAAGTACGGGATGATCCAGCAGTCCGGCCTGCTCCAGCGCCAGTTCGGTCGCGCGTGTTGAAAGCAGCGACACCCGCCCCATAGCGCGGATGCGCTTGCGGGTGTAGTGCGCCGGCAGGGCAAAGTCATCGATTGGCGCGGCCAGATGCGTACTCAGCCCCTGATACTGCAACCACTCGCCCATATGACGCACCGCATTTTCGCCCTCTTGCAGGCGCGGTGAGATCTCATCCCAGTGCTGGCCGAAAGCGGTAATGCCTTTCATGCCGGTCACCACCACGCGATGGGTCATACCATACCTCCGTTGATAGAGATAACCTGGCGGGTCACGTAACCGGCAATGTCCGACATCAGATAGCTTGCCAGCCCCGCCACTTCGTCGGCGCTGCCCATACGTTTGAGTGGGATCATGCTCATGGCGGCATCGATGGCCGCCGGTTCCATGTCTGTCATGCCAGTGTCAATCAGCCCCGGCGCAATGCAGTTGACGGTAATTTTTCGCTTCGCCAGCTCCAGCGACAGCGCCTTACAGGCACCAATAATACCGGCCTTCGCCGCGCTGTAGTTGACCTGCCCGCGATTACCGGTCACGCCAGAAACCGAGGAGAGTGCAATGATCCGCCCGCCTTCGCGCAGGCCAATCATTGGCATCACGCAGGGTTTGAGAACGTTATAAAAGCTGTCGAGATTGGTGTGGATCACGCTGTCCCAGTCATCATCGCTGAGCGCCGGAAACGCGCCGTCACGGGTGATCCCTGCATTACTGACCACGCCGTAATACGCCCCGAAAGCGCTGATATCGGCTTCCAGTATCTCACGGCACTGCTCGCGCTGGCTGACGTCAAAACCAAGGATACGGCCCGTCCCGCCTGCTCCGGTGATGTTTGCCAGCGTCTGTTCGGCACCAGGGAGGTCGCGGTGGTAGTGAACGACCACCTCAAAACCGTCCTTCGCCAGCTGGCAGGCAATCGCCCGGCCTATCCCCTTGCTGGCACCGGTGACTAATACACAACGGGTCATGGCTGCCTCTCCTGAGTCAATTTAATCATGTCCTGCGCATCCGGCTGATAGGTATTGAGCCGTGCATGGGCCACCGGCCCGTCACTTTTAAGGCTATGAACGAACAGAGCACATTCGAAACTGGCAATTTTGCTGTCACGCAGGATCTGCTGGATATGCATGTCGAGTACCGCGCCCGGCGCAAACTCCGGCAGGGAACAGCGCATGCCCCGGCTGCCGAGCAGCATCCCCAGCTGTGGCGAGTCGCCCTGCTGCGCATTGTGCCAGCCATTCCACACGCCAATAGTCTGCGCCATCAGTTCGAGGGTGAACCAGGCAGGCAGCGCACCCTGCGCCGTGAGAAACGGGGCCAGTGCGCCGTCAGCCGAGACCACGGCACGACAGTGCGCGCACTCCGGTTCTATCGACATCACTTCATCGAGCAGCACCATTGGCGCGGTATGCGGCAGATAATCCGCAGGCGGCGCATAAACCTGGATATGAGAGTCATTCATGAAGGGCGTCCTAACAAAATACAGGCGTTATTGCCGCCAAAAGCAAACGAGTTTGACAGGATAACCGGTTTTCGAAGCCGTTGCGGCGTCTGTGCCAGTCCGATTTCCGGCAGGCTGTCATCGCGTTCAGCGTGTGAAAAGTCCTGCAACGGAATGTTCAGGTTACGGGTCAATATCAGCCAGCTCAGCGCCGCTTCTGTCGCCCCTGCCGCCCCCAGCGTGTGGCCGGTCAGATGTTTGGTGGAACTGCAGGGCACACGGTCCGCAAAGATCCGGTCGATAACGCCGGCCTCAACGCTGTCATTGAGCGGCGTCGCCGTGCCGTGCAGATTGATATAGCCGACGTCAGACGGCGCAAGCCCCGCCTGTTGCAACGCCATACGCATCGCCCGCTCAGCGCCTTCCCCCTGCGGATGCGGCGCGGACATGTGCCAGGCGTCGGAGGATTCACCAAAGCCCAGCAGCGCGACGTCGGCGGGTTCCCGCGTCAGCAGCAGCAGCGCTGAAGCTTCGCCGATATTAATGCCGTCGCGGTCTTTAGCGAACGGTGTGCAGCGTCCGGCAGAGAGGGAGTCAAGACTGTGAAAACCATTAATCGCCATGCGACACAGGCTGTCGGCCCCGCCCACCAGCGCGGCATCCACCAGACCGGCGGCAATCAGCCTCTGACCGCTGATTATCGCCCGCGCGCTGGATGAACAGGCGGTAGACAAGGTGTAAGCCGGACCACTCAGTCCCAGAAAGCGTTGCAGGAACTGCGCCGGATCGCCCAGTTCCTGCTGCTGATAATAATAGTGCTCAGGCATTTCCCCGTGCCTGTGGTAGTGGCGTACCGCGGCTTCGCCCTCACTAATCCCGGAGGTGCTGGTGCCCATGATCACCGCCACCCGCTGGCTGCCATAACGGGCAACTGCCGCGCTGACCTGGGGTTCAATTTGCGCCAGCGCCGCCAGCAGCAGCTGATTATTGCGACTGTTATGTTCTGGCAAATTCGCGGCAACGGCGGGCAGATCTCCCGTCACCTGTCCGACCCAGAGCGGCGTCTGACCGGTCAGCCAGCCGGACTGGCGCTGCAATCCCGGTGCGTGAGCCAGAGCAAGACTGGCCGCCACCTCGTCCGGATTATTACCAAGCGCATTGACCATGCCGACGGCGGAGAGAAAGATCATGTTAGTTTCCGACATTCTGAAGGGTTATCTGATAGCGGAACGCCCGCTGGGTGATGGACACCGGTTGGCGCTGGCTGCCACGTTGCAGGTAGTCGATGCGCGTCACTTCTTGTCCATTTTGATCCGACAGGATGCGCCGCATCCCATCATCCTCAAGTTTCCAGCCCGCTGGCAACTGCGGCTGCCAGCGGCTCACCGGCCAGTAGCTCAGCATGATATCGGACAGTACCTGACCGGCTGGCGGCAGCTTGTCAGAAATGAATGCCTGTTCAGTATGAATACCTTGTTGATCGTAGACCAGTTTGAACAGCCGGATGCCCAGCGGCGAAAGCCCCGCCAGCTGCAGTGACTGCCCGTCGGCACTTAACAATACCAGCAGCGACTGGGTTTTGCCGTCCACCGTGGCGCTGAGCAACTGCTGCTGATTAACCGGCGTTTCCAGTGTCGGGGCAGGCAAATTAACCCGTACGCCCGGCCGCAGCCATGCCTGAGCCCGCATGGTGTTATCCGTTTTCAGCGCCTGATGAGGCACGCAACCGCTGAGCAGGGTCAGGATCAACAGCAAAGAAAAGAGGTGACGGATCATGATGCCGGTCCTGATTTTGAAACGGGTAACGTTAAAGGTGACAGCAGGAAGGCAGTAAAAATACCGGCGCTGAGCACAATACCAAAACTGCTGATGGCCTGCGTTGAGCTGAACACCAACATGCCGAAGGTCAGCTGGGTGGTCACCACGGCCATGAATATCGCCAGCATCGAGGTGGTCGGTGTACCGCGCGGATTGGTGAAAAACAGCGTGTAGTTAATGCCGATCCCCAGCACCAGAATCAGCGCCAGCAGTGAAAACAGATTCAGGCTGTGCCCGCTGAAAGCCAGCGCGGCAATACCCATGCCTAGCGACAGCAGCGTGGGCACCAGACAAACCAGCCCGTGCGGCAGGCGAAAACGCCACAAATAAATGCACGCTATTACTGCCACGGCCAGCGTCAGCAGCAGGGAGAGCATCATACGGTACTGCGAGAAGAGCTGGCTGAATTCGGTTTTACGGTCCACCCAACCTACGCCGTTAACGCTGGCCGCCAGCTGGCTCATCGCCACGCTGTCATGTACACCACTGACGGGGATGAGCGTGGCGGTGCGTCCGTCTGGCAGCGAAAGCCACAGCAGACGCCAGCCCTGACTGACCACGCTTTCCAGCCACGCGGGTGGCATCACCCACTGCGGGCTGAGATCTGGCGATTTGAGCGTGACTCCCGCCTGTGCAAGCTGGCTTAACACCTCCGGCGCACGCTGGCGCAGCAGGCTGAGATCCTCCGCCTGCTGCTTTTGTGAAGGCAGGCTGATCAGCCGGTAGCCATCAAGTACCCCGTACGCTTTAGCCTGTTGCAGTTTCGGACTGAGGGCTTCCAGACGTTGCAGGGTTTGTTCGGCATTATCGCCGTACACCACCAGCCATTTTTGATCGTTAGTCTGTCCGGTTAACGCGGCGATCTGCCTTTCCTGCTGCTGAAGATCTTTCGGCAACGCCTGCAGATCGCCGATGTCATCGTTGATCTTCAGTTGGCTGAATCCGGCCAGGATCAGCACGACCACGATCAGCGGCAATCCTATGCGTAACGCCCTGTGATTTTGCCACGCGTTAAGCCACCTCTGGATTAGCCGCAACCCTGGTGCCGGGCCAACGGGCAGATTTTTGGCTAACAGCGGATACCAGCACATTACGGTTAAGCAGGCTGCACTGAGGCCCGAGGCGGCAAATACCGCCAGTTGCTGTAAACCGGGGAACGGCGCAATCAGCAACATCAGGTAGGCCGCGACGGTGGTCAGAAGGGCGACAGAGAGCGCAGGAAACAGCTTTTTCAGGCTCTCAAGCGGGGTATTCTGCCCGCCATGCACGCGGCGTTCAGTCAGAAAATAGAGGGTGTAATCGGCCGAGATGCCAATAATACTGGTGCTGAGCACCAGCGTCATAATGTGAATCTCACCGAACACCGCCAGCGTGAATACCGTGCCGGTCAGTGCGCCGATGGCTATCGACAACAGGCTGAGCAGCAGCGGCAAAACCGAGCGGAAAACCAGCAAAATCAGTAGAAAAACCCCCGCAACCGACGTCAGCCCGAGGGTGGAAATATCATGTTCCGCCTGCTGGCTGGCATAGTTGCTGTAAAACAGCGTCCCGCGCTGCAACACTTCAGCTCCCGGAAAACGCTGCCGGAAAGACTGCTCAAGCCCGTTCAGGCGGGCAACCATCTGCTTGCTGCTGGTGATGTCGTACGAGGAAGCGTTGAGTTCGGCGTGGATCAGATACCAGTGGCGCCCCTGCTTATCTCGCGCGGTGAGCCAGCCGTTGTCTGGCGTCATACCCCCGCTGTTTTGCAGCTGCGCCAGCTGCGAACCGCGCACCAGCAGCAACGGGTCACTCGCGAGCTCTTTACCGCTAACACCGGCAAAAGCCGAATACATCTGGCCGAGGATCCACTGGCTTTGCGCCTGCGCACTGTTTTGCAACCGCTGACGCGTGGCGTCATCCAGCAAAGCATTGCGGTGCTGAAAGAAGAATTCGCCCCATTGTTGCTGATGCTGCGCGTCCATCGGCCCTTCGACCTGTCGCAGCGCCGGTAACTGACGCAGTGTCGTCAGCCAGTCGAGTGCAGCCTCACTTCCCTGCCCGGCTGGCGGGCTGACGAGCCACATCAACTGACGGTCAAGCCTCTGACTGAAATCACGCGATAAATCGTCCGGTACACCCTGCAGCTGCTGTTTTGGCAACAACGCCAGTACGCTGCTGTTGATCGGGCTGCGCGGCAGCAGCCAGCACAGCGCGGCAACCAGCATCAGACAGATGAATAGCCAGCCGAAGGCCAGCTGGCGATGACGTTCAGCGGTCAAAATGGGCCAGCTCGGCATCAGTCAGCGCCGCAGGCTCGGTGCGCTGGTTAAAGAAACGGATATGCGTTTCATCGCCCTGCATGTCTTTGATATCAATCAGGTTAAGATATTCCTGCCCGTTGAGAGTAATAGTGTGAAACAGCCGGTTCAGCGGCGCGGTTTTCGGCGTGAGGATCAGCTGCCATGCACCCTGACCTTTGTCACTGAAGTTGAGTGCGAAGTTGTGCTCCAGCGCCTGCTGGTCAGCCTGAAACAGCGCCATCAGCAATGCGTTGAACTGGAACATCTGCGGATTGCTGTCCGCCGTTATCCCCTGTGACGGCTGCCCGGACATGGTTTGCACCATGCGGTTTTCAGTCAGCAGTAAAGTCAGGAGGAAAGGTTTTTCCTGCTGCCACCATAGCCCTTTTTTTTGGGCAATCAGCAGATTACCGCAGGAGTTGAGCGGCAGGCTCATGCCGCTTATCTGCCGCTGCTGGCTAAAATCCGCGCGCAGCACCGGTTGCTGATTGAAGCGCTGCTGCAGCTCCGGCAACGTCACAGCCTGCGCGCTCAGGCTGAACAGGCTCAGCAGAAAAAACACAGTGCGGATCACAGGTTGACTCCCATTTTATCCAGCAAGATTTGTGGCGATGCAAAACACATCTCTTTGGTCTGCAGATCAACCGCCACCTGCAGGGTATAGCCGGTGGTGGTGCGTTTACCCGTTTCGACATCCACAATGCGATAACCAATACGCAGGCGGTTTTCCACCTCTTCAACCCAGGCATGCACTTCAATTTTTTGTTCGAAGGTCACCGATGAGATGTATTTTAGCCGGGTATCGACAATCGGCCAGACGTAGCCGGACGCCTGCATCTGCCGGTAGCCGTAATCAAATTGTTTGAGCAACTGTTCCCGCGCCACTTCGAGATAACGGAAGTAATTGCCGTGCCAGACCACACCCATGGCATCGACGTCGTGAAAGGGTACGGTGATGGTGACGCAGGTACGAAAACGGGGATCGTCTTGCAGATTCATGTTAGTCAGTTTTCCGTTTATTGCTGGCATCAGACGGAGATTGCCAAAAATCGAAGAAGTTGAACCAGTCATGTGGCGCCCGCAGGCAGTAATATTCCAGACGCCCGGCGTAGCGGTCAACCGCCTGCTGTAGCGCTTCATGACGCGTGGCCCGCGGCAATAAAAGCGGGTCAGCAAAGGGTTCGAAATGGATATTGAGCCGCCCGGCATATTCAATACCCCACATCAGAAAGACCGGTGTGCCGAGTGCGGCGGCAAGGATAAACGGCCCCTGAGGGAATGGCGCCGGGTGGCCGAGAAAGGCGCTGTAAATCACGCGCGCTGGCGGCTCACCGCGCTGATGCTGCCCGGCAGAGGTGCGGTCGCCAACCATTGCCACCCATTCACCGGCGTCCAGTTTATCTTTCAGCATAATGGCCGTTTCAGGCCCCATATTACCGACCTGAATCAGATTGACGTTGGCCTGTGGATTGACCTCTTTCATCACCTGATTAAAGCGTTCAGCGTGCTGCGTGAATACCAGCGCGTTGACCACCACCCGCTGATTGAGCGTCGCGATGGCGCGGCAAGATTCAATATCACCCAAATGCGAGGCCAGTATCAGCGTGCCGCGACCGCTGGCGATTTGCGCTTCGCACAGCACTTCATCGACGAGAGTCGCGTTTTGCAGTTTTCCCTGCCAGCTCGCGAGTTTGTTGAGCATCGCGCCGCCAAAACGCATGAAGTGGCGAAACGTATTGAGCCGGTAAGGCAGGCTGACATTTTGCTTGCGGGCGAAATCTTCCAGACGTTGCAGATAATGCTGTGATGCGCGCCGCTGCGCGTTTCCCGTTAGCCAGAAGTAGCCAATCACCGGGTAGAGCAGTAATTCGAAGGCTCTTTGCCCCAGCAGTTTATAAACCCACAGCATCAGACGAATACCCCACAGCCCTTTGCGCTCCTGCGTGACAGACCAATGCGGCTCAGGTGATATACTGCGCTGGCGCAACAGCTGCGGAATACGTGGCAACATGCCAAAGAATAAGCGCGAATGCATGAGCGAAATACGCAGGTTATCTTTCAGGGTGTCGAAGTGCGAAAGACCGTCCGGCGGGTAGATAACCTTCGTCGGAATAAAGCGGCTGTGCGTCCCCTGCCAGTAGAGGCGGACCATAATTTCAATGTCGAAATCCATCCGTTCGCCCAGGGCGCGCTCAGACATCAGTTGCAGGGTCGGCGCTAAAGGATAGACGCGAAATCCACACATGCTGTCTTTAAGCGACAGTGACAGAGTTTCTATCCATACCCAGACGTGAGTGATATACCGGCCATAGAGCCGTGCCTTGGGCACCGAGTCGTCATACACCGGGCGGCCAGAGATCAGGCAGTCAGGATGCTGTTGCGCCTCAGCCAGCAGCCGCGGGACATCCGCCAGATGGTGCTGGCCGTCGGCATCGACCTGTAGCGCATGGCTGAAGCCCTGTGAGGATGCCAGTGTCAGCGCCGCCATCACCGCGGCACCCTTGCCCTGATTGCGCGCCAACCGGTGCAAGGTCAGCCAGGGGGTCGCGGCGGCGAGGCGTTCAAGCTCCTGCGCTGTGGCACTTTCGCTGCCGTCATCCACCACAATGCAGGGCAGCTCAAAGGGTTGTAGCCGCGAGACCACGTCGGCCATTGTGGCACCGTGGTTATAGCAGGGGATAATCAGACAGGGCGAAAAAATTTCACCGGCGTTCAGTGGCATAACGTGATTTTTCCGCTACTGGCGAGGGTTCCCGCTACTCTGTACTGAAATTGCAGGCGTGATTGATCTTTCAGCCATTCAATGTGCAGCTGGAGTTCATCTTCCGGTAATAAGGGACGCTGGAATTTGACGACATCCATCCCGCTAAAGGCCTGGTCGAGTTCCAGAAGCGTCGAGGCAAAGGTCATCACCCAGTGAACCTGCGTCACGCCGGGAAGAATCGGGTAATGCGGAAAGTGACCGTCAAACCAGAACAGTTCCGGGGGCAGTCGCAGGGTAATGTCGATTGCGTTTTCGCCCACTGTTTTCTGGCTCATTATCTGCGGCATCATCATACAAACAAATCCTGTAGTTCGGCGTAAGTGCGCTTACCCTGCGCGTTGTGCGGAATAGCCGGAACGAAGCGCCAGAAACGGGGGATCGCCACGGCAGGCAGCCAGTCACGCAGTGCACCTCGCAGGAGTGCGATGCGGGCCTGTTGCGTCATAGGCTCGTCCTGCAAGTCCGGTTCGCTCAGCACGACGGCGGCAGCGATATAGAGCCGGCCTTTGATTTGCAGCGTCAGTACGCTGACGTCCGTTATCTGTTTCATCGCCAGCAAGCGCATCTCTATTTCGCCAAGCGATATCCGCTGTTCGGCAATTTTCACAATGCGATCTTTACGACCGGCCAGCTCAAAACGCTTGCCGTCGGGTAGTAGATGGAGAGTATCCCCCAAAACTACCCCATCTGGCTGTGGGACCCAGTCTGATAATACGCAAAACTGATCGTCGGGATGCCCGGTCAGCTGTACTTTTTCAAACAGCGTCCAGTGAGAATCAGGTTTTTGCTGCTGGCGGTTGGCGATAATACCGGTTTCTGTCGTGCCGTAAATTTCAACCGGCCATACGCCGCAGTGCCTGACCACTCGGGTCGCATCTTCCGCCAGCAGTGTTCCGCCCGCCGAAAATACCTGCGAGCAGGTTACGGCCGCAAGGTGGCTGTCCATCCGCTGGAGAAATGCGGGGCTGCTGACCAATGCCAGAAAGTGTTCCTGAGCCAGTTCCACCAGTTGCTCATGGTATTCCAGATTCGCGGCATAGAAGGGTCTGCCAAGCGACATCGGCAGCATCAGGCCGAAAGTCAGCCCGTACATATGATGAGGGGGCACGCTGGCAACAAACCAGGCCGCCTTCAGAGATTCGCCATAATACCCAGCCAGCTGCTGGCTTTCGGCCTCAAGGCAACGCACCGGCTTAATCACCTTTTGAGGGGACCCGGTGCTGCCCGAGGTAAACAAAATCAGAAAAAGATCGTCCCGCCATTCGGGCAAGCTGTCACCCTTCACGTCGGCGTCGCTGACGTGTGCTGAATTAAACACGAATACCGGGCAAGAGAGTGTTAACGGCAGATCGGTGAGCAGCGCGTCGAATTCGTGTCGTTGCTCCTCCAACTGCAACTGACGGTGGTGTCCCGGTAAAACAGGGATGCACCCGCAGTAAAAAACCGCCAGCATTGCTACGGCAAAATGGTAGTTGTCCGCAAAACAGAGCGCCCAGCGCTGATGTGGCGCAGAGCGAATCTGGCGAATGAGCGCAAGCACGTCATGGCGAAAAGTGGCCTGACTCCATACTGCGCCCTCCCGCCAGGCGACCCACTGCTGTGGATCACGCGATTCATCAAGCCAGTTTTTCATGGGTAAGCTCATACGCGCAGAATGCATTTTCTGACGATCCATTCTCCCCCCATCAATGTGCCGATTAACACGTAACTCAGTCCCCCGTTATAAAAGGCCCACAGCGCCATGTCACCTTTAAGGCAGGTGTACAGCGCGATGCCTCCGTTAAAGAGGAAGAAAACACACCAGATTTGGGTCACCCGTCGCGTGTAGATAAGAGCGGCAGGTGGCAACTCACCATGACGAAGCCGCGCCAGCCGCTCAACGACGGGTACTTCGCTGCACAATGATGCCATAAAGACCAGAAGCAAAAGCAGGTTAACAACGACCGGATAATAGAGCAGCAAATGAGTCTGATTCAGTAAAGTGCTGGTCGCGGCCAGCAGGAGGCCAATCAGCGCACTGTATTTTGTCACCCACAACAGATGACCTGATGTCGCCCGCAGGGTCATTAAGCGTAGCAAAAATACCGCGCAGAGAACCGGAGCGAGAACGCTGATGCCAAAGTGAGCTACGCCTAGCCAAACGGCGAAGGGATAGGCAATGATGAACAGCGCCATCACTGCCTGAATAAGAAGAGAAGTACGTGAGATTGAAGGGCGTCGGAGATCGCGCATCAGGGGGCTATTGCGGTTCGGCGTTGAGCAATTCATCAATTGCATCAACAATATCCTGAACAGTTCGAACGGATTTGAACATCTCCGGCCTAATTTTCGTTCCGGTAACACGCTGCAAATGCACCACCAGATCAACCGCATCTATGCTGTCTAAGTCCAGATCGTCGTACAACCTGGCTTCCGGCTTAATATCACTTTCATTAATCTCGAACAGCTTGACCAACAGCTCGCTGATTTGTTGGTAGATTTCTTGTTTTTGCATACGCCCTCTCAACCGCGCTGTTCTGAAATAAAGTGAGCGAGGGTTTCCACTGAATAAAAATGCTGCCGCATCGTTTGGCTCTCGGCAGAAAGTACCACGCCATATTGTTTTTTTAATGCCAAACCTAATTCCAGGGCGTCTATGGAATCCAGTCCTAAACCATCACCAAAAAGAGGGGCATTCGTGAGAATTTCCTCCGGCATCATCCCTTCAAGATTAAGGGTTTCGATGATAAGAATTTTAATATCGTGACTTAATGAATCCATTACTTATTTCTCGTTATTTTCAAAGTCGACACGCATCAGTTCGGACCGGAGATAACGCGTAAGACGTCTCGCGGCCAGTGCAGGAGAAAGATCGTGTTGATCGGAAAACTGCCCGGCGGCGATCTTGCCCTGAACCCTGATTATAAACTGAGGTTTCGTATCAGGGATCTTATACCATTTGCCCTGTTTCGTCAGCATTGGCGGCTGGCAGGAGATCTGCACGATCCGCACATCGCATCCCGCTCTGACGGCAATATTGGCCGCACCACGTTGCAGGCTGATAGGCTGGCCGATAACCGAACGCGTACCCTCAGGGAAGATAAGCAGCGTTCCTCCTCCTTTCAGTCGATCCTCGCACGCTTGCAACAATGCTTCTGAACCTGAATTGACCAGATACCCCGCCGCTTTGATGACACCACGCACAAAAGGGTTGTCCAGCAAAGCCTGCTTAACAATGCAGTCACAGCGCGGCATGCAGGATGCTAAAAAGACATAATCAAGCAAACCGGGATGGTTGGCGACAACCAGGCATCCCTTATCCTGCGTAAACTTCTCCGCACCAATAATCCGGTAGTCCATCACACCTGCCAGGCGCAGCGCGTTTAGAAAAAACCTGAAGCTGCAGCGGATGCTGTTGTGCGTCAATTGCTGAAGACGCGCCTCCTGACGAACGACCAGACGTAAGAGAGTAAACCAGACCAGAGAAAGTGCCAGACCGCCAATTCCGAAAAGTGCAAAAAACAGCCCTGTTGCAATCCAGCGCCACAGCCGGTTTACGATGCTGGCCCGCACAGGATTACTCGTCACGCAGGGTTGTCCATTGCCAGTGATGTGTCGCGGCATCGACCCTGAATGCACTCTTGTTATTGAGCCATTCCCGGAGGAATTGCAAACTTTGAGGCAACATGGACAGAGGGTTATTATCAGGGCCAGACAAGCGCTCGAAAGTGAGCTGTTTTCCTTTTGCCAGTAAAAAAGCCACAGCATAGGGGGCAGGTAATTGCGGCCTGTTTTGCGTATAAGCAGTGGGAATGGTGCCGTCAAAATCAACAAATAAAACATGTTGAGCGCAGGTGTTGAGTGCTGCAACAGCGTCCAGTAAACCCTGCTGAAAACTATCCTCACCTGCCGCCAGTGAGGTCACCGGAAATACTTTCTTGCCTGCGATCGTCACCCAGCCAGCGGCAGTATTATGTACTGACATCGAGAAATCGGTAGGGGAAATATCACTCCCTTCTGCTAGGCTTTGCAGAATCTTATAGGTCCTTTCCAGCTCCCCATGGCGGCTGGTAAATATCGCCATATCTACACAATGATGGTCTATAATATCCAGACTGATTTCAACGGCCAGACGGCTTGCCGGACTCATTCTGCGAGCGGTCATCATAGGGATCCGTTGACTTTTCGCCAATTCATCTGAAACAGGCAAAGCGGCATTTTTGGCAGCCCATGTAACCCACTGAGATGCATCATTAATACCCGGCGCAATCGCCCGCCAATCCAGAATATCCAGTGAGTATTTCATACGCGATGCATCTCGAACCCAATCATGAAAGAAAAGACTTTATTCTATTTCAAGGTAAGTTGCACCCGTAACATTCCTAATTAATGAAAGACCTCACACCGGCAATATACATATAAACATCCTTCTTCTTTGAACTCTTTTCTTAAAAATATAATTGAGGCATTCATATGTCTCTATTTTAAATATCCTGAACAAAATGAAAAATAAGATCTCTATATTTTAAATATCAGTTAAATACCTTCAAATAATAAGATAATGGAGGAAAGCACTGACTATTCTCGATTTAAAGCAAGATTTTGAAGTGGTTCAAAAGAGGAATACTGCGACCATAAACAAAGGGAAGCAGATACTTTGGAATCTAAACGCAAAAAACCCTGAATCTTTCGATTCAGGGTTTATGCAATAAGTGGCGGAACGGACGGGGCTCGAACCCGCGACCCCCTGCGTGACAGGCAGGTATTCTAACCAACTGAACTACCGCTCCACCGGTTCTTTCACCTACATCAGCAATCGTCTGATATAAG
>Ga0105856_1000707_pt1 | contig 16471 bp, 6 predicted proteins | sample OrgsoiDNA_201060_FD_89681 | JGI IMG/M metagenome (GOLD analysis project Ga0105856, IMG submission 89681) | Permafrost soil microbial communities from the Arctic, to analyse light accelerated degradation of dissolved organic matter (DOM) -... | ecosystem: Environmental > Terrestrial > Soil >...
ATAGATCTGCCAACGTCCATAAATCCGCAACATCCTGTCGATAACCTTCCGCCACCCCGTCAAAGGTTGTCGCTAAAGTGCGGCGAACCCGCCGGGATCGAACCAAAGGGCTTCAGGGGACTCTGAGCACTGCCCATTACGGAGACGGACCGGCGCAACGACATGGAAAACACCCGACGCTGGGAGCTCACGGTGTAAAGGTTTGTCAGCCTTAATCGAATGCGCTGAAGATCACTTTACTGAATGAAGACCCTTTTGAAATTCGCCCAACGCTTCAAGCATCGCGCGTTTATCGTTCTGCCCTCGTTGTTGGCAGCGAGCGCGCTGTTCCTGTCGCTGGAGTCCAGCGAAAGCCGCGCCCAGCCGGCCGACGGTACCCAGACGCTGGTGTTCCTGCGCCACGCGGAAAAACCCGCAGGCGGCCTGGGTCAGCTAAATTGCCAGGGATTGAACCGTGCGATCAAGCTGTCCACCCTACTGCCAGAGAAATTCGGCAAGGCCAACTACGTGTTTGCTGCTAACCCGACGCGCAATGTCGAGGAAGGCGAACTCGATAACTCCTACAGTTACATCCGACCACTGATGACCATCAGCCCCAGCGCGATCAAGCTCGGGTTGCCGGTGAACATCAACTTCTCGGCCAACGACACCAGCGATCTGGCGGATGAGTTGGTCCACGACAAGTACCACAACGCGATCATCTACACCGCCTGGTCCCACGGCTACCTGCCCGAACTGATCAACAAGGTCGCCAGCGAAGCCGTCGGCAAGAAACAGAACATCACCGAAGACTGGGCGTCCAGCGACTACGACTCGCTGTACGTGCTGATCCTGACCTGGCACAACGGCAAGGCCAGCCTGGAAAGCCACGTCTACAAACAAGGGCTGGATAACGGCTCGCAGAACTGTCCGACATAAGAGGTCGCTACGTCCCACGCACTGTCGGGACCACGTTGACTAAGGGGCTGGGCTATCATTGCCAGCATCTCCCCATTGTCCGGAACCTCGCCATGTCACTCTCAACCGTAGCAGTCCCCGCCCGGGGCTGGTCGTTCTGGTGGAAACCCGCCCTGTTCCTGCTGGTCGCCTGTGTCGGCCTCTACTACGTCAAGTGGTCGCCGTACTACCTCAAGGCCTTCGTCGCCGCTGACAACCACAGCATCGGCGCCTCGATCATCAACGACCAACTGTCCGATCCTCTGACCGCCGCCCTGGCCTACGCCAAGGTGTATTTACTGGCGATCTGGAAAGCCGCGGTGCTGGCGGTCATTCTCGGTTCCCTGCTGCAAGTGCTGATTCCGCGAGACTGGCTGCTGCGCCTGTTCGGCCGCGCCGGTTTCGCCTCGACCCTGCGCGGCGGCCTGTTCGCCCTGCCGGGCATGATGTGCTCGTGCTGCGCCGCCCCGGTGGCTGCCGGCATGCGTCGGCAGAACGTATCAGTCGGTGCGGCGCTGGCGTTCTGGATCGGCAACCCGGTGCTCAACCCCGCCACGCTGGTGTTCATGGGCTTCGTGCTCGGTTGGGGTTTCACGGCGTTGCGGCTGGTAGCGGGCATCGTACTGGTGTTCGGGGTGTCGATGGTGGCGCAGCGTATCGCCGGCCCGGAGACCTTGCCTGAAGCGGCGGTCGAGGCAGTAGTCGAAGCACGCGAGACCGACGCGCAACCGTTCCTGACCCGTTGGGGCAAGACGATCTGGCAATTGTTCTGGAGCACCATCCCTGTCTACATCCTGGCGGTGCTGGTACTGGGTGCGGTGCGGGTCTGGGTGTTTCCGCACATCGATGGCGCCATGGCCAACAGCCTGCTGTGGCTGGTGCCGCTGGCGATCATCGGTACGCTGTTCGTGATTCCGACCGCTGCAGAAATCCCGATCGTACAAACCATGATGACCCTGGGCATGGGCACCGCCCCGGCGGTCGCGCTGCTGATGACGCTGCCGAGCATCAGCCTGCCGTCGCTGCTGATGCTGCGCAAGGATTTCAACGCTCGGGTGCTGGTGAGCGTGGCGCTGATGACCATGCTGATTGGTGTGATCAGCGGGTTGGTCGGGGCTGCATTGCTTTAATAGATTTGGCGCCTGTATAGACGCCTTCGCGAGCAAGCCCGCTCCCACAGTAGATCTTCATTGGACACAAATTTTGTGTACGGCGCAGATCCAATGTGGGAGCGGGCTTGCTCGCGAAGAGGCCGGCAATAACAATATCAAACCTGCGAAATACTGCGTTCGCGAAGGTACTCCAACACCGCCCCCCGCTCCCCGGCAAACTCGATCCGCGCACCTTTCTTCTCGCGCTGAAACGCATACATCGGGTCGTAGTACTCGCTCAGCAATCCTTCGATCCAGCCACGGTGCAAGTCCACCGCACCGCTGCTTGCCTGCTCGGCCAGTGCGTCTTCCATCAACAACAGCATCCGTCGATGGCGTTCACCGCCCAAGCGCTTCTGCACGTTATTCAAACTTTCCAGCAAACGTTCGGAAAACAGCGCAAAGCCTTCCTCGCCATGTACGCCGATAAATTCGGCACACAGGTCCACTACGTAATCACGCAAGATCCGCTCAACGCGCCCCTCTAGGCTGTCTTCGAGCCAGACCATCGGAAACTGCTGCATGCCCTGAAACAACGGCAGCGGCAAGGCACAACTGCCGACCGCCCGGCTCTCGTCTTCCAGCACGAATTGCTCGATACCCCGTGCGCGCTTCTTCAGCACGTCCACGGCCAGACGGTTTTCAAAGTCGATGTTGGAGGGTTGGCCGGTGGCACGTTTGCCGAAGCTTGAACCCCGGTGATTGGCGTAGCCTTCCAGGTCCAGCCCGTTGTTCAACTGCGTCAGCACCTCGGTTTTGCCGGTGCCAGTCATGCCACCCAGCAGAACGAAATCGCATTGGGCGACGGCTTGATCAACAGTGTCGAGCAAGAAGGTGCGCATCGCCTTATAGCCACCGCCGACCCGCGGATAGTCGATGCCTGCCTCGTCCTTGAGCCACTGCTGAACGATCTGCGAGCGCAAGCCGCCGCGAAAACAATACAAATAACCATCCGGATGAGCTCGGGCAAACTCGGCCCAGGCCTGGATGCGCTCGGCCTTGATCTGGCCAGACACCAACTGATGCCCCAGCGTAATAGCCGCTTGCTGGCCATGCTGTTTGTAACAGGTGCCGATCCGTTGCCGCTCTTGGTCGTTCATCAGCGGCAAATTGACCACGCCGGGGAACGAACCCTTGAGGAATTCGACCGGCGCACGGGCATCCATCATCGGCCGGTCGTTGAGGAAAATGTCGCGGTAATCGGTGAAGTCGATAGGCATCAAAACACCTCGACCGCGTTGGTCTGTCGCTCAACCAGTTCACCGATCGGCTCAAGGCTCAGGCCCAGTTCGGCGGCGACCGCGAGGAATTGATCGTTGCCCTCCGGCGTGACCGCAATCAGCAGCCCACCGCTGGTTTGAGGATCACACAGCACGCGTTTGTGCAGTTCCTGCAAGCGCCCGAGTTTGCTGGCGTAGCTGTCGAAGTTGCGCAACGTGCCACCCGGCACACAGCCCTGTTCGAGGTAATACTCGACACCGGCCAGACGCGGCACACGGTCGTATTCGATGCGGGCGGTGAGTTGGCTGCCGTCAGCCATCTCCACCAAGTGCCCCAACAAACCGAAACCGGTGACGTCGGTCATCGCGGTCACGCCGTCGAGTTTGCCGAAGCGGCTGCCGGGTTTGTTCAGGGTGCACATCCAGTCACGGGCCAGGCCGATGTCGGCGTGGCGCAACTTGCCCTTCTTCTCGGCGGTGGTGAGGATGCCGATGCCCAACGGTTTTGTGAGGTACAACAGGCACCCGGCGGTGGCGGTGTCGTTGCGTTTCATGTGGCGCTTTTGCACCAGCCCGGTGACGGCCAGACCGAAGATCGGCTCCGGGGCGTCGATGGAATGCCCGCCGGCCAGTGGAATGCCTGCCTCGTCGCAAATCGAACGCCCGCCGCGAATCACTTCACGGGCGATTTCCGGGGCCAGCACGTTGACCGGCCAACCGAGGATCGCAATCGCCATCAACGGATCGCCGCCCATGGCGTAGATGTCGCTGATGGCATTGGTGGCGGCGATGCGGCCGAAGTCGAACGGATCATCGACGATCGGCATAAAGAAGTCAGTGGTCGAGACCACACCACGCTCGTCGTCGATGGCATACACCGCCGCGTCATCGCGCGAGGCGTTGCCGACCCAGAGCTTGGGATCGAGGTTCTGCGCGCCGCTGCCGGCCAGAATCACCTCCAGAACCTGCGGGGAGATTTTGCAACCGCATCCTGCGCCGTGGCTGTATTGGGTCAGACGAATCGGCTCGCTCATGGGGTGCACCTTGTGGGATCAATGGGGCCGATTCTAGCAGAGCGCGGGTTGTGCTGTGGCGAGGGGGCTTGCCCCCGTTGGGTTGCGAAGCGACCCTAAAACCGGCAACCACATTTCTTCTGATACACCGCACGCACCGGTTTTACGACTGCTGCGCAGCCGAACGGGGGCGAGCCCCCTCGCCACAACAGCAGTCTTTGATCTTTTGAGGTGCAAAAAAAACCGCCCTTTCGGGCGGCTAAAGTGCTTCGACCCTATTTAGAAGGTGAGGCTGTAGCTGATGGTCATTGCGTTGTCGCTGTTGTCGCTCGACAGTTGCCCCGAGTAACCAATCCCCAGCTTGCCGGTCGGCGTGATCTGGAAGTCGACGCCCGCTTCAAGCAGTGCGCTGTCCTTGGCAATCGGCACGCCTTGGGTTTTGAACGAGGCGCCGCCGTCGATGAAGGTCAGGTCGGCGTCTGGCTTGGTGTCGCCGTAGGCATGGCGCCAGCCGAGGGCGGCACGCGGGGTCAATTGCGAGCCGTTGGCCAAGGTCAGCAGTTTGCCGACGCGCACACCGAGGGTGGAGAACGTGATGTCCTGGCTGGAATTAGCCTGCAACCGCCCTACCCCGCCTTTTTCCTTGCCGGTGTCACTGTCGTAATTGACGTAGGACAAACCGGCGAACGGCTCGACCGCGAGACCGCCCGCATCAATGGCGTAACCCACTTCGCCGAAGACCTGGGCGCTGCGAGCGTTGTAATGCGCCTTCAACCGATCGTTGTAGGTGCCGACGTTGACGTTGCGTTCGGTTTCGATGTCGTGCCAGCTGTAAGCGGCACCCAGGCGCACGGCCAAGGCGTCGAATTGCGAGTTGAGGTACGCCGCCAGGTGGTAGCTGTCGACCGTGGCATCGGAGTTGCGGTCATTGGCATCCAGGCTGCTGCGGGTGTAACCGGCGGCCATCCCGGCGCGCCATTGATCATCGATTTGCTTGTCGGTGCCGAGCATGAAGCCGCTGAGTTTACGATCCAGCTTGGCGCTGTTGCTGTCGCCATCCATTTCACCCCAGGTACCGAGTGCACGCATCCAGCCCACCATTTCACCGTGGCAACCGCCGCTGGTCAGACGATTGTCGCTGGGCGCCAGGGCGCGGCGAGGATCGTCAAGCCCACTGCAGGACGGTTGGCGCATACGGTCGTTGACCGCGTCCCGGATGTAGCGCGAGTCCTCGAGAATCGCACTGGCGGTACTGGCGTGAATTTCCCCGGACAAGCTGTCGAAGGCTGCACGAGCACCGGCCGCAGAGAGGTTGACGATCTGGTTCTGCAACGCTGCGCCGGCCGGGCCATTATTGGACAAGGCAGAGGCCGTGCCACGCTGGTTGCCGGTGGCCGCGACGTCGGCGAAGGACGTCTGGTTGCGGCTCACGGCCAGGTCGACCTCATTGGCGCGGTACACCAGCGACGAGTCGAGGAACACGGTCTCCGGCAGATTTGCGGCACTGAACGTACCGTTGACGCCACCGCCCGCCGTGATCAGCGCATACGTCGTGTTGCCGGTAAATGGCGCGAGGTTGTTGACTTGCACGCTACCGGCCAGGGTGGCGGTGCCGCCCACGACCAACGGCGTGACGGTCGCAGAGTTCACGGTCAGTGCCAGCAGGCCATCCGGGGCGTTGGTCAGGTTGCCCGCTACACGCAGGTTGTCGCCGTTCGCGCCAGAGATCACGACACCATGGTTGACCACCGAACCGACGCTGCCGTTACCGCTCAAGGCAGCGCCATTGGATACGGTAATCTGTCCGCCGAAGTTCGTCGGTGCATCACCGACCTGCAACAGGCCTTGCTCCACTTCAACGGTGCCACTGAACGGCTGAACGCCATCGATGAGCAGCGTCCCTGCGCCCTGTTTGACCAAATCACCCGTGCCGCTGAGTACGCCGTTGAAACGTCCGCTGGTGTCCTGCGCAAACAGCAGGCGGGCGTTGTTCAAGATACGCCCTTGCAGGCTGGTGGTGTTACCCACCAGCGTACCGCCGCTGACGGTGGTGCCGCCGCTGTAGGTGTTGGCACCGCTCAATACCAGCGTGCCGGAATCGAGTTTTTCAATGCCACCGGTACCAACCAACGGCGCCGAGATTTCCGTGGTGACGCCCGAGTTGATCCGTACCGCAGCCAGGCTGCCATCGGCCGCGTTGACCGGCGTCAGGCTGCCGCCCGTGCCCGGAACCAGACTGTAACCGTTGTCCAGGACCTGCAACCCGGTGAAGCCCTGATTGCCGACCACAGTCACGGTGCCGCCCTGCCCGCCAAATACGGCGAACTGATGGGTCGAATCCTGGCTCGCGGTGCCGCTCGCATCAGTCCAGTTAGTGCTCGGCCCCCAGATGCCGCTGCCGCCGCTAATCGTGCCGTCGGCGTTGGTTTTACCACCATTCCAGAACTGCACTGAACCCGGAGTACCTTGCACCAACAGGTTGACCTGATTAGCCAGCGCGGTTTGCAGGGTCAGGCTCGATGGCAACACCCCGCCCGGCAACGTGCCGAAGGTCAGGCCATTGTCAGTCAGGCTGCCGCCGTAGCGGAACAGTTGATAGACGCCTGTACCGAAGACTCCGGCATTGCTGACGTTCAGCGTTCCGTCGAGGGTCAGGTTGCCCGCAACGTTGACCACGTTGGTCGAACTGGTGGCCGAGCCGAGGCTGAAGTCCAGGTTGCTGCCCGAAGACAACGCCAGGGAACCGACCAACAACGGCGTGGTAGTACCGCCGCCGACCAGGGTCGCACCGCTGGCCAGTTGCACTGCGCCGCCGATTTGGCCGCTGCCACCGATTTTCGCCCCGCTGGCCACGTTCACGTTGGCACTGTTGAGGGTGCCGTTGACCAGCAACGAGCCGGCCTGAACGTTGGTGTTGCCGGTGAGGCCGTTGGTGCCGGTGAGCAGCAAATCGCCGGTGCCGTTTTTGGTCAATGTACCGGTGCCGGTAAGGTTGCCGGTGTAGCTGCCGTTGCTGGTTTGCTCGAAGGTCAGCGCGGCGTTGTTGAGGATCGCGCCTTGCAGGCTGCTGGTGTTACCGCTGGTGCTGCCACCGTTGAGAGTGGTGCCGCCGCTGTAGGTATTGGCGCCACTGAGCAGCAGCGCACCATTGCCGTTTTTCACCAGACTGCCGGTGCCCGCGATCACGCCGCTGAGGGTGGTGTTCTGGGTGCCGGCCAGGGTCAACTGCCCGGTCAGATTGATCGCGTTCGCCAATTGCAGCGCAGCTGCGCTGTCCAGTTGCGCGCTACCACCGACGCCGAGCGCGCCGGTGCCTATAGCGCTGTTGTTGCCGAGAACCAACGAACCGGCGTTCAACTGCGTGCCACCTGCGTAGGTGTTGCTGCCGTTAAGGGTCAGGCTTGAGGCACCGTTTTTGATCAGGCTGCCGGTGCCGCTGACGACGCCGCCGAGGGTCAGCGCGTTGCTGCCCGCGACACTCAGCCCGCCATTCAGCACCACTGCGTTAGCGAGGCTGACGGTGGTGTTGCTGTCCAGCGCGGTGCCATTGGCCGCGGTCAATACACCGCTGCCCAACGCGCCATTGTTGCCCACGACCAGTTTGCCGCCGTTCAGCGCCGTGCCGCCGGTATAGCCATTGGCCGCGTTGAGCACCAGGGTGCCGGTGTCGTATTTGCCGAGAGTGCCGGCGCCATTGAGGGCTACGCCAAGGGTCGCGGTGGCGTTCGGATCGACCCGAACGGTCGCATTGCCCAAGCTGCCATTGACCAGTGTCAGTGCGCCCGCCGTGCCATTGGCCAGGGTGTAGCCGTCGGTGACGAATTGCATGCCGGTGATGGCTTGCGTGCCGTTGACGGTGACGGTACCTGCCGTCCCCTGGAACACCGCGAAGCTGTTGGCCCACGCCTGATTGAAGGTGCCGTTGACATTGGTCCAGTTGGTGGTGCCACTGCCCCAGGTGCCACTGCCGCCATTGACCGCGCCGTTGCCGACCAGTTGCGCACCGTCCCAGAACTGCACGGTGACGTTCGGTGCGCTGACCAGCAGGTTGACCTGGTTGCCCACGGCAGTCTGCACTTGCAGATCACCCGGCGTTACGCTGCCCGGCACGCTACCGACCAACAGACCGTTGTCGGTCAGGCTGCCGGTGTAGTTGATGATGCGATACACACCGCTGCCAAAACCGCCGATGTCGCTGACGTTCAAGTTGCCGTCGAGGGTCAGGTTGCCGCCGACATTGATCAGCGCATTGCCGCCACCAGACACCGGCACACCGAGCCCGACGTCGAGGTTGGAGTTACCACTCAAGGCCAGCGAACCCACCGACAAGGTGCTGCCGGTGGCCAGTGCAACGTGACCGCCATCGGCGACATTCACGGCGCCCGTGAGGCTGCCACTGCCGGCGAGGGTCCCGCCGTTATTGACCGCGACGTTGGCACTGGCCAGCGAGTCGCTGACATTCAAGGTGCCGCCGTTGATGCTGGTATCACCGGTCAGGGTGTTGCTGCCGGTGAGGTTGAAGGTGCCGCTGCCGAGTTTGTCCAGCAGACCGCTGCCGCTGAGGACACCGTCAAAGGTGCTGCTGGCATTGTTGCCGCCGATGCTCAGTGTGTTGCCGGCACCGACCAGCGCCGTGCCGCTGCCCGTCAGGCTCGCGAGGCTGCCGGATGCACCGAGATTGAGCTGGGTCGCTGCTCCCAGATTGACCCCGGCGTTGTTGCCCAAGGCCCCGGCACTGAGGGTGCTCAGGCTGCCGCCCAGCACATTGAAGGTGCCGCTGAAGGTGTTGTTGCCGCTGAGGGACAGGTCCGCCGCGCCATTTTTGTTCAGGGTTCCAGCCCCGGCAACGACACCGGCCAGGGTCAGGTTATTGCTGCCAGCCACGTTCAACGCCGCATTGACGTTGACGTTGTTGGCCAGGCTGAGCGGCGAGCTGCTGTCCAGTGTCGAAGCACCGGCGACGGTCAACGCGCCAGTGCCCAGCGCCGCGGCGTTGCCGAGGGTCAGGGTGCCGGCATTCAGGGTGGTGTCACCCTGCAAGGTGTTGACACCGTTGAGGGTCAGGTTGGCCGCGCCATTTTTGCTCAGGCCGCCAGCGCCGCTGATCACACCGCCGAGGGTCAGGTCATTGCTCCCGCCCACCGCGACGGTGGCGTTCAGGCCAATGTTATTGGCCAGGCTCAGCGCCGTGTTGTTGTCCAGTGTCGAAGCCCCGGCAACCGTCAGGTTACCGAGACCCAGGCCTGAGGCATTGCCGACGGTCAGGGTACCGGCGTTCAAGGTAACGCCGCCAAGGAAGCCATTGGCACCATTGAGGGTCAGGTTGGCCGCACCGTTTTTGCTCAGGCTGCCAGCGCCGTTGACGGCGCCGCCGAGGGTCAGGTCAGCGGTGCCACCGATGCCGAGGTTACCGGCCAGGTTCACCACATTGTTGACGGTCACCGCAGACGCGGCGTCCAGGGTGGTGCCGTTGGCGGCATTCAGCGCGCCAGTGCCGAGCGCCGAGTTGGAGGCCAGAATCAAGCCGCCGGCATTCAACGCGACCGGGCCGAGGAAGCTATTGTTGCCACCGAGGGTCAGGTTGGCCGCGCCAGCCTTGATCAAACCGCCCGCACCACCGATTGCCCCGTTGAGGGTCAGTGCATTGGAACCGCCGACATTCAGGTTACCGGCCAGACTGACCGCATTGCCAAGGGTGACGGCAGTGTTGCTGTCCAGGGTGGTGCCCGAGGCTGCCGTCAGCAGACCAGTGCCCAGCGCCGTGTTGTTGCCGAGCACAAGCGTGCCGCCATTGAGCAGCGTGCCGCCGGTGTAACTATTGGCGCCGTTGAGTACCAGGGTGCCGCTGTCGAGTTTGGCCAGGGTGCCGCTGCCGTCGATGCCGACGCCAATGGTCGCCGTGGAACCCGGATCGACCCGGATCGCCGTGTTGCCGCCCGTGCCGTTAACCGCGGTCAATTGCCCAGCGCTGCCGGCCACGACGTTGTAGCCATCGGTGACGAATTGCAGCCCGGTGAACAGTTGCGCGCCAGCCACCGTGACCGTACCCGCCGTGCCCTGGAACACACCGAAGTCACCGGCCCAGGGTTGATTGAGCGTGCCGTTGACCGAGGTCCAGTTGGTGCCGCCCGCCGTCCAGGTGCCAGTGCCGCCATCCACCACGCCGTTGGCGATTGTCTGGCTACCGTCCCAGAAGCGGATATTGGCATTAGGTGCCGACACCAACACGTTGACCTGATTGCCCACCGAGGTTTGCACGACCAGATCGCCGAGGCCGAAACCGACGGGCACACTGGCCACGTTCAGGCCCAGGTCCGTCAGACTGCCGGTGTAGTTGATCAAGCGATAAACGCCGACGCCGAAGCCGCCGGCATCGCTGACATTCAGGTTACCGTCGAGGGTCAGGTTGCCGCCGACGTTCAGCAGTGAGTTGGTGGAGGGCGCGCCGAGGGCGACGTCCATGTTGGCGCCGCTGCCCATGACCAGCGAGCCGGCAGACAAGGTGTTGCCGCTGCTCAGGCCCAGGTGACCGCCGTTGGCCACGCTTAATGCGCCCAGCACCGAACCGGTGCCGGTCAGGGTCGCGCCACTGCCGACGTCAACGTTGGAACTGCCCAGCGAGCCGCTGAGGTTCAGGGTGCCGCCGTTGACCAACGTGTCACCGGTGATGCCATTGATACCGGTGAGGTTGAGGGTGCCGGTGCCGACTTTGGTCAAGCCACCACCGCCGCTCAGGCCACCGTCGAAGGTGCTGGTGGTACTGACGCCCCCTACCGACAAGGTGCTGCCCGTGCCGATCAGCACACCACCGCTGCCGCTGAGGCCCGCGATGCTGGCATCGCTGCCCAGATTAAGGCTGGCGCCGGCGCTGATGTTCGCGCCGGAGGTGTTGCCCAATGCCCCGGTGCTGGCGGTAGTGACGCTGCCGGAAAGGATGTTCAAGGGACCGGTAAAGGTGTTGTTGCCGCCGAGGGTCAAGTCGGCCAGGCCGTTTTTGTTCAGCGCACCGGCACCACCGATCACGCCGTTCAGGGTCAGATTGTTGTTGCCCGCCACGCTCAAGTCCGCGTTCAGCGTCAGGGCGTTGGCCAAGGTGAAAGCGGCGCTGTTGTCGAGGGTTGAGGTGCCCGCCACGGTCAGTGCGCCAGTGCCGAGCGCCGCCGCATTGCCCAGAGTCAGGGTGCCGGCGTCCAGGGTCGTGCCGCCCTGGTAGGTGTTGACACCATTGAGGGTCAGGTTGGCCGCACCGTTTTTGATCAGTTGGTTGGTGCCGCTGACCACGCCACCGAGGGTCAAGTCTTGAGTACCGCCGACGGTCAAGTTGGCGTTCAGGGCAATGTCGTTGGCCAGCGTCACGGCAGCGTTGCTGTCCAGGGTCGCCGCACCGCCCACCGTCAAACTGCCAGTGCCGAGGGCCGAGTTACTGCCGACAGTCAGCGTACCGGCATTCAGCGTGGCGCCGTCGACGAAGGTGTTGGCGCCGTTGAGCGTCAGGTTGGCCGTGCCGTTTTTCACCAGATTGCCGTTGCCGCTGATCGCACCGCCCAGGGTCAGGTCCGCCGTACCGCCGATGGTCAGCGGGCCGGTCATGCTCACTTGGTTGTTCAGACTGACGGCCGTACTGGCGTCCAGGCTGGTGTTGGCCGCCGTGGTCAAGACACCGCTGCCCAAAGCATTGTTGGCACCGACAATAATCTTGCCGGCGTTGAGCGTGGTGCCACCCTGATAGTTGTTAGTGCCGTTGAGGGTCAAGTCGGCCGCGCCGTTCTTGATCAGGCTGCCGGTGCCACCGACGTTGCCGCCCAGAGTCAGCGCGTTGCTGCCGGAGACGGTCACGCTGCCGCCGAGGTTGACAGCGTTGGCCAGCGTGACGGCGGTGTTGGCATCCAGTGTGGTGCCATTGGACGCGTCCAATGCGCCAGTGCCCAGCGCGGTGTTGGAACCGATAATCAGCGTCCCGGCGTTCAGCGCCGTGATGCCTTGATAGGTGTTGTTGCCGTTGATGGTCAGGACCGAGGGGCCGGTCTTGATCAGGCCACCCGCACCGCTAATCAGCCCGTTGAGGGTCAGCGGATTGGCCCCGCCAGCGCTGAGGTTCGCGTTGAGGTTGATTGCATTGCTCAGGGTCACCGCGCCCGTGCTGTTGAGGCTGCTGGCGCCGGCCACGGTCAGCGCGCCGGTGCCCAGCGCCGCGCTGTTGCCGATGACCAGGCCACCGGCATTGAGGGTGGTGCCGCCCTGGAAGGTATTGACGCCATTAAGGGTCAGATCGGCCGCGCCGTTCTTGATCAATTGGTTGGTGCCGCTGACCACGCCGTCGAGGGTCAGGGCGTTACTGCCACCGATGCTCAGGTCGGCGTTCACAGCAATGTCATTGGCGATGGCGACGCCGGTGCTGCTGTCCAGCGTAGAGGCACCGGCCACGGTCAACGCGCCGCTGCTCAAAGCGTTCGCGTTGCCGACAGTCAGGCCACCCGCGTTCAACGTGGTGCCACCGAGGAAGGTGTTGGCGCCATTGAGAATCAGGTTGGCCGCGCCGTTTTTGGTCAGGCCGCCGCTGCCGCCCACCACGCCGCCGAGGGTCAGGTCGGCAGTGCCGCCGATATTCAGGTTGCCGGTGGCGTTCACTGCATTGATCAGGGTCACCCCGGTGCTGGCATCCAGCGTGGTGCCGTCAGCCGTGTTCAACGTGCCGCCAACGCCAAGCGCGGTGTTGGAGCCGACAATCAGCGAGCCTGCGTTGAGCGAGGTGTTGCCGGTGTAGGTGTTGACACCGCCGAGGGTCAGCGCCGCCGAACCGTTCTTGATGATCCCGGCGGCGCCGTTGATCACGCCCGTCAGGCCAAGTGCCTGGGTGCCGCCAATGGTCAAATCGGCAGCCATAAACACCGAGTTGTTCAGGGTCACGGCCGTGGTGGCATCCAGGGTGGTGCTGGCTGCGGTATTCAGCGCGCCAGTGCCCAGCGCATTGTTGTTGCCCACCAGCAGCGTGCCAGCATTGAGCGTGGTTGGCCCGCTCTGGCTGTTGTTACCGGTCACCGTCAGGGTCGACGCGCCGTTCTTGGTGATCCCGCCCACACCCGATATCGCCCCGGCAAGGGTCAGGTTATTGGTGCCGACGTTGGTCAGGTTGGCGTTGAGGATTACAGCGTTGTTCAGGGTGACATTGGTGCTGCTATCGAGGTTTGCGCCGCCATTGACGTTCATGACGCCCGTGCCCAGCGCATTGCTGTTGCCCAGCACCAGGGTGCCGGTATTCAGGTTGATGGGGCCACTGAAGGCGGTGTTGTTGCCGTTGATAGTCAGAGTGCCGCTGCCGCTCTTGCTGAGCCCGCCCGCACCGTTGATCACGCCGCCCAGGGTTAGGGAGCCGGCGCCGGTGGCGGTCATGGCGCCGTTAATGGTGATGAGGTTGTTCAGGTTGATCGTGCCCGGCGCAGACAGCGACGCCGACCCGGCGAACGTCACGCTGCCGCTGCTGAAGGCCTGGTTATTGAGTACCTGAACAGAGCCACCATTGATGGTGGTGTTGCCGGTGTAGGTGTTGGTGCCACTGATACTCAACTGCCCGGTGCCGGCCTTGGTCAAACCGCCCGTTCCGGAAATCACCCCGCCCAGGGTCATACCGTTGCTGCCCTGAACGGTGAGGCCACCGCTGCCCAGGGTGACCAGGTTATTGAGGGTCAAACCGGCGTTGCTGGCCTGGATCGTCCCGCCATTGGAGGTCAGCACCCCGGTGCCAAACGACTGGGCGTTGTTGAACGACGCGACGCCACCGTTGAGGGTGGCGCTGCCGCTGACGAGCGGACCTTGCAGGACCTATGTGCCGCTGTTGACCGTCAGGTTATTGAAGTTGACGTAGTTGGCGCTGGACGCCGTGCCGGCGCCGCTGGTGCCACCGCCGACACCGATGGTGTTTTGCAGGATCAACGAGTTGTTGCCCCCGGCCCCGCCATCGATTTGCCCGGTGGGTGCGAAGGTCAGGTTAACGCCGATCAATCCGCCGAGGCTGAGCCCCGCGCCGCCACCGTTGGTGATGGTCGAACCGGTGACCGCGGTAAAGGTGTTGTTGCTGGCGACGCCCATCGACACGCCGCCGCTGATGGCCCCGGTGTTGATGAAGGTGTTGCCGGTGGACGAGGTTTCGAACGCTACTCGCCCGGTTAACGTGCCATTGTTGACCATGTTGATCTGCGATCCGCCCTGCACGGCCACGATCGGCGTGTCGGCGGCGAACAGCGTCAGGTTCAGCAACGCGGTGGAGCCGAGGGTGCCGTTGTTGGTGATGTTGGTGACGCCGCCAGCGCCGTTGACCACGTCCATCGCCATGCCGGCGATAGTCGTCAGGTTCACGCCCAGCAAGTCGCCGGTGCCGCGCATGATCCCGGTCAACGTGTTGTTGATATTCACTGTCGAGGCGCTGCCGTTGCCTATCATCAAGGCGGTACCCAGACCAGTCACCGCCCCCAGCAAAGCCGGGTCGATCGTCCCGGAGTTGTTGAAGGTGAGGTTGTTACCGGTGAGGTTGAGCGACTGTCCGCCCAGCGTCGCGTTCATCTGCGCGCCCGAGTTGACGTTGACCGTCAGGTTGTTCACCGCACTGGCAAATGTGTTGAGGAACAGCGGCAACGACGGCACACCGGTACAGGTCACCGTGGCGCCCGCTGTCGGGCTGGCCGGCGAACAGGCCGCCAACGCTTGTGGGCTGACGAGGCCGACAACCGCACCGACGATAGCGAGACGAACAGCGTGAGAAAGAGGGGAAACACGCAAAATCGGGGCGATAACGGAGCTCAAGTCCACGGGCAATTCCTTTACGTGGTTAACCATTCTTCCTTGAAGGGCGTGCTACAGCGGCCACCCTGGCCGTGAATCCAACGACACGCGAATCAAGACTGCGACGGTGTAAAAAACCGTTTCATTCCCGACACAAGCTAGTCGACGCACAGCGATGGGGCACATCTCTACGCGGGTTAATTAGCATTAATACTTTGGTGCACGAGTTCATTGTGGGAGCGGGCTTGCTCGCGAATGCGGCATAACATTCAGCACATCGGTTGACTGGTAGACCGCCTTCGCGAGCAAGCCCGCTCCCACAAGGGATTTGTGTTGGATGGCGCTTTGAATACTTGATCGAAAGGACAGTAAAACCGGCTATTTCTTCGGTTTTTCATGCAATTGAAACAATTGGTATGGGTTGTGCAAACGTTTGCGAGTCGCCGATAACGGCTTTTTCGCAACCTAACCGCGCAAGCCCGAAAAATCGGGCCTTCGATCTGCACGAAAAGGGACTTTTAATGCACCGCACGTCCAGCCGCGTGACTTGCTCGCGCACATTTGCTGTTTCTTTGGCTCTGGCCAGCGTTACAGGACTACTCAGCAGCACTGTTTTGGCGCAACCCGCCCTCCCCGAAGAATCCGCTCAGGGCGAAACCCTCAGCACCGAGGCCAGCCCGCCAAAAAAAGGCGCGTACCTGTCGGACTGGTTCAACCAGGACTTGACCGTCATCGGCAGCAAGGACATCAGCTTCGGCCCGCAACCGTCTGACGATGTGTATCTGGAATACGAGTATTTCGGGCGCAAGGGGCCGTTCGAGTTGTACGGCTACGTCGATATCCCGAAAATCTTCGACATCGGCAACAGCCATGACAAAGGCGCGTGGGACCACGGCTCGCCGCTGTTCATGGAGCACGAACCGCGAATCTCCATCGACTACCTGGCCGGCCGCAGCCTGGCCGTCGGGCCGTTCAAGGAATGGTATGTGGCGTTCGACTGGATCTACGACCACGGCAGCAGCACCGCCAACCGCGCCAACACCTTGTACAGCGGCCTGGGCACCGACATCGACACCCACTCGCGGGTCAACCTGTCGGCCAACTTCTACGGTCGCTATCAATGGGAAAACTACGGCGCCAGCAACGAGTATTCCTGGGACGGCTACCGCGCCCAGCTGAAATACATCGTGCCCATCGATAGCTACAGCAATGGCGCGTCGCTGACCTACATTGGTTTCACCAACTTCGACTTCGGCTCCGACTTGCACAAAGACAACCCGGCCCGCACCGCCAACGCCACCGTGGCCACCAACGTCTTGCTCTACTCGTTTACCCACCTGCGCTTCACCCTGGTCGGCCGTTACTTCCACAACGG
>Ga0105856_1000710_pt1 | contig 16449 bp, 18 predicted proteins | sample OrgsoiDNA_201060_FD_89681 | JGI IMG/M metagenome (GOLD analysis project Ga0105856, IMG submission 89681) | Permafrost soil microbial communities from the Arctic, to analyse light accelerated degradation of dissolved organic matter (DOM) -... | ecosystem: Environmental > Terrestrial > Soil >...
GAGCTCGAATGTCTTGGCGATCGAGTCAGATGCTGGATGGACGGCCAAATCGCGGTTCTCCATCGCGGTGCTTAGCGCCATCGAAGGCGAGTTGCCATTCCATCGATATTTGGAGGCGGGTAGGAGAGCGACGGCTCTAGGCGTCGCTGCCGGCGTCATCGAGCGATCAGCGCAATATTCGACGCGGACCACTTTCCATCCAGGGTATGGCTACATGCTAGGGATGGACGATCCGCGCAGCGTGGTTGACTGCTTGGCCGCCTACAACTCCAGAGACATGACCCAAGCGTGCGACCAAGAGCATGGCGGCTTGTTCGCGGAGCATGGCTACGGCAAGGAAAGCCTCCTCTGGGACGACGTTCCCTACTGGGCGCTATCGACAAGTGGTCGGCAGGAGGGATTTCGCCTCCACGCAAGACGCATTTCTCCCAATGGCCTGGTTGATCCTCGAGCTTGCCAGATCGCGTCGCTCGCGACCATTCAATATCTGGTGGACCACGCCCAATATCGAGCTGAGGGCGCGCGCAATGCCGCTCGAACTTTGTCGAGCGCGGCGCTTGATTTAGGGGTTGAGCGCTCTGTGGCCGCTGAGGCCGTCGTGGTCTTCGAGCGCGAAGGCGGCATGGAGATCGAGAGCTTGGCCAAGCGGCTCGGATGCAAGAAGCGCACACTTGAGCGGGAGCTGCAAGCCGTTGGGCTCACGGCCGGCAAGCTTAGGCTTGCCAGCATGATCGTCGGCGCCACGAACCAACTGCATTCAGAGGCGAGCCTCACCCAAATCGCGGCGGACCAGGGATTCTCGGACCTGGCGCACATGACGCGCGCGTTCAAAGCGTCTTGTGGGATGTCGCCAAGCGCGCTGCGCGGAGGCCGCATCGACGCGGGAGCGAAAGGCTCGGTCCCGCGCGCCGCAGTCCGCGCCTGAGCACATCGTCTCGCAGATGAGCCATCCCCTGCATATCACGCGGCCGACATGCCTTGAAGGGCATGGCTGGGCCGTCTAGAGCCTTGGCTAGCCTGCCGCCGCGCGCGTTGCGCCACAGTCTCATTCTCGACCGCCTTCACAAGCTTATCGATCTTTGTTAGCCCGCCGCTCGCGGCATCCTCGCAGCGTTCCACCGCATCCCAAACCTCATCGTTTCGCATCGCCCTTCATGTCGCGCGCTGTCGCTGCGAGCGCGCGCGCGGACGCGCGATCGATACGAATATGTTGCGAGTTGTAAAAAATCAAAGCGTTGTCGCGCCAGTTCAAGCCGAAGCGTTGCCAAGCCTGTAATTTGCGTCTGTCGACGACAGAAGATCAGCGCTTGGCTTTGGCAGGCTTCTTGGGTTGAAGGCGGAGGGCGAGCTTCGTCACGAGGTCGGCAACAAGGTCGCGGTCGGCGGAGTCGAGCTTCGCGAGCTGCTGGGCGATCAGCACAGCTTGGTCGGGCAGCGAGTCGCTGGCGCCGTGAAGTAGCTCCGCCGAGCTGCAACCGAACATCTCGCCGAGGACAACGAGGCGCTCGGCGTTGACGGAGCCCACGCCGCGCTCCATGCGGGAGACGGCCTCTGGGCCGATGCCCAGCAGCTCGGCGACGGATTCTTGCGTGAGGCCTGCGCGCTGCCTGGCGGCGCCGATCTCGTGGCCGATGGCTTTGCGCAGGAACGCGGCGCGCTCCTCAGGGGATGCGGCCGATGGGGGCCGCTGGTTGTGAGAGTAGAAGTGGTGCATGGGTTTCCTCGATCCAACCTAGATGGTGGATACCCGGCGCTAAACTTTGAAGGACTTAAAAGGTTGGAAGTCAACCAATTTGGTTTATTATGCGGTTTTGGCGATCGCCATGTCGGCGCGCTGGCCGATGGAGGAGGAGACGCATGGCATTGGGCGCTTTCATCAAGCCAGGGAAGGAGCTGTTTTTGCTGTCGATCGGATGGGCTTCGGCCATCAAGAGCGGCAAGTCCGAGAGCGAGGCTGAGCTTGCTCCTGCCGCTTGCGCGCACGCGGAGATGCTGGAAGCTGGCGGCGTCGCTCCGAGCCGAGGATGGGATCACATCGAGGAAGGGACGGGCATCGCCATCAATTCGAAGGAGCGGCTGGTCCTGCTGTTGGCGGGCGGAGGGAGGGTCTACAAGTCCTATGACTATGAGGCGGTGCGCGGGTGGGGGCAGAGCGAAGGGCCGGCGGGCGCGGGCCTATTCGTGAGCGTCGTCGATCGCGAGATGGCGGAGTGGCGCGTGTCGATGAAGGACAGAGCGGAGCGCGCGCGTTGGATGGAGATTTTGAGCCGAGAGATCCATGAGGGGGCGGCGCAAGCGAGGCGCGGACAATGCGGCGCCGATGGCAATTGGGATAAAAATAAATTCGATATTTAAGGTTGCATGTCAACCTTTAAGGTTGTGTTGCCGTTATGGGGCGGCGCGTCGCGCGGATAAACCAAAACAGTAAAGGAGAAGGAAGAATGGGATTTCTATGGTGTGTCACTGGCGGGTGGGCCTTGTTTTTCAGCTTAGTTATGGACAGTGGGACCTTTCGGGGCGGGGAAACGCTGGTCATATTTTTAGTGGGATTTGTGCCGCTGGGCTTGCAGCTCTGGTTTGTCCTCCACCGCGCTTCGAAGCGCGGGGCCACGCATGAGGCGATGCTCGCCGAAGCCGGAGTCTCGCCGTCATCGGGGTTCGACTACTCGGAGAGGGGAACAGGCATCGCGATCAACCCGAAGGCGCGGACGTTGACGTTGCTCGATGGCGGCTTTTGGAAGACCTATGCGTTCGATGAGGTCCGCGAATGGGAGACGCGCCACGAGCAGGCGAGCCAAATGATCGGCGGCGGCTTGATGGGAGTCGCCGCCGCCGCTGGGAATGACCGACGGGCTGCCGCCAACACCGGGTTGTTCGTCGTGGTCAAGGATATCGAAAATCCGAAGTGGCGCATAGAAATGAGGGACGTTAGGACGCAGGCTCGTTGGATGGAAATTCTGCGCCAACAGCTCAACGAGCGCTGAGCAACGGAGCTTGCGAGCAGGGCCGCAAGCCAACGGCCAAGGCCATCAAACAAAACGAGGATGAGTCTAATGGAAGCAATGAGTCTGGAAATGTCGCGGGACGAGGCGGCACGGCAATCGGGCATCGACCCCGCGTCTCGTTTTTTTCATTGGGAGTCCGGCACCGGCCTGGCTCTGAATGTGCCGGCGAGGACGGTGACGGTAGCGGCAGGATCGAACGTTCGAACTTACTTATTCGATGATATATGCGAATGGGCCAGCCGCTCAGGGAGGCCCGACGTAGCTGGTCTCGGCGGTGATGGCTCTGCGAGCGGAGTCGCGGCGGGAGCGGCCTGCGCAGGGCTGCTCATGTCGGTCAAGGACCGTGATTGCCCAACGTGGCGGATAGCGATGCAAGACAAAGCCAAGCGAGAGCAGTGGTTTGCAATCCTGGCGCGCGTTTTCGCCACAGTCGGCGCGGGCCGGACTCAAAAACGGAACGCTAGAGCAATGTTGTAGGCGCCCAGGGTTTGGTAGATGGAGTTGTGGCGGTGATGCAGCAATCCGCCACAGGCAAGGCTGGCTCGAAATTTAAGCGCGTCCGCGTGCGATGCATCCGGGCGATGGGCGGAGGCCCGAAACGACAAACACACAAGGAGAAATCTCATGAAGAAAATCAAATCGTCCATCGCAGCGTCAATCGCCATCGTGGCCATGTCCACTCTCGCCGGTTGCGGAAAATCGGGGCCAAGCGAATCGGACATAAAAAAGGCGCTGGCCGCCACCACTGCGGAAGCGAGTTTCATGCAAGGGGCTTTTGACCATGTCAAGCTCGTCTCGTGCCAAGAAGCCGCCGAGAAGGCGTGGCGGTGCGAGATGTCCGATCCGCAAATGAGCGGACGATTCTCGAAAACCGATGCCGGCTGGGCCTACGTGGGCAATTGACGATGGACTCGCGCGCAACGCCTCAACCCATTCCGTTAGAGGGGCTGTATGGCTTCGTTCGAGGGCATTTGGTGATCGTCAACGCGGTGGCGGCCGCGTCGGTCACAGTCGTTGGCGTGTTGGATTTTCTCGCCCCGGCGCTGTCCGTGCTGCCGAGGGTGGTCTACTCAGCCACGGCTGTCCTTTTGTGCCTGATGCTGATATCAGCCATCGCTCCTGCGTTGGCGATTCGTCTGATATCAGCGGCGGGTTTTGGCGCGCGTCTCCCATCATCCGGCCCGCTGTGGCGCAGGCCCGCATGGCAGATCGCGTTGGCGATGCTGATCGGCGTGACCGTTCTTGGTTTCGTGTCCGTGGCCAAGGCGAGCCAGGGCGGCCTGATCGCTTCCAGCGTGCCGGCGGCCAGAAGCTTGCAGGAGTCGCTGCTCGGATTGCGGCAGGGAGTGGCTGATATCGGGCGCGGCGTCGATGCGGCCAACGGCAAGCTCGACACGCTTGTCGCGGATGCGCGCGATCCGCAGCGCGAGCTGGTGTCGCGAGGCTACTCGGTCGACGGCAGCGGCTTGATGAGGGCGTTCAAGCTAAGCGACAAGAAGGCTGTGGGCCTGTTCGTCGCGATCGGCTACCGCGTCGACTGGGAGGGGCCTCTCGCGGTCCTCCTCAACGGCGACCAGCCATGGGACGGTGATCTCGTTGCCCTTCTGCCGAGGTCGATGTTCGACAATGCGAAAGCCTGCGACAGCCAGGGATACATCTTGGTCGCCGAGGGCAAGCCGCCAGTGGCGGAAAGGCTCGCGGCGTTCAAGCGGCTATGCGATCCAGCGCGAGTCATGGCGGGGACCGAGCAGGCCATTATGCGTGACGCCAGCATTGCGCCTTTGAGCGACTCTCAGCGGCGTCGCCAAGAGGCCAGGGTCGCCAATTTGGCGCTGCTTCGGCAGTGATCCGCGCTCACTATGGGCGAGACTAATCAGGAGCAGTGATGAAAGCATGGGGATGTGTGGTGTTCGTTTGGGCGGTCGTTGGGTTGGCGCTGGCCTGGCGAGGAACGGCAGGCGGTGCATGGCTGGGGTTGGTGGCGCTGGCACTGGCGCCGATGGTCGTGTGGGTCTTTTCTTGGGCGAGGCGGCTTGAGGTCAAAGGGCTCCGCGCGATTGAAGTCGAGGCTTTGGCGTTGGAGCAGTCTGGCTCGCCGATTTCGCGCTGAGGCAGCATGTCTTGTTATCCATCATGTGGAAACAAAGAAGCCGGCTCGCACCGGCTTCTTTTTGCTGCTAATGCTACTACTACTACTACTACTACTTCGGTGACACGAATTGGAGCGCTGTGATCAAGGCCAGGATGAATTCTGGGCTAATCTCAATGCTCCAACTGTGCTTCGTTGTCTTGATACTGAATTTCATCGCGTCTTCCTTAATGAAGTCGCATTTGTTTTTCAGGTATGGGTGTCTTTGAGGCTTTGGCGGACAGTTAATAAAATTCTAGCGAGAAAGCCGAAAAATTGTTCGCGTCGAAATTCCTACCACGATTGTAGAGTTTTCGCGGTGAACTTGCAAATGCGCCACGGAGCTTTGCAGGGAAAAAGTGGCACGGAACATGTCGCTCAAGTTTGCCGTGTGTTGATTTGCATCGGTGAAAGGTAGCGCCGCTTGTTATCAGCAAGATTGGACTTTGCCTTGGGCGCCGCGCTTGCGCCGCGAGGTCGTGAAGCCGACTAGTGCGAGCCCTGCTGCTAGCATCGCCGCCGAGGATGGCTCGGGGACGGCCGTCGGAAATTCCGCCACCGCATCTGGACTTCCAGGCATCAAGAACACGCCTCCAAAAACTCCCAAAAATTGTTGCGGGCCCATAGGAATCAGAGTCGAAGTTGATTGCCCATCCTGGTCAAATGCGAGGATGATCGATTGCGACAATATGGGAGCGAAGCCCGCGTTGAATGAATAGGTGAATGGAGCAAAGGCGCCCGAAGTCGCGAGCGAGAAATGCACGACTCCTCCACCGACGCCGAAGAGATCATTGTTCGCTTCCACGTCGTGCGTCCACCCGGCGCTTTGGTTGATGTTCGTGATCGACATGTCGGCAAAATAGGGCATGTAGAACTCGGAGACATTTTGATAGGAGAAGGAATTGCAGGACGGGGATGCCATTCCTCCACCCGCGTAGGAATAGCCTCCGCCGCTGAGGGCCGTGGCATTTGTAAAGTCAGTCGGGGGCCGGAGCAAGCAAACGGCATTGGCGTCGAGCGCGCTGGCGCAAAGGATCGCGAGCGCGGCGGTGCGACGGGCAAACGCCGCGACTGAGTTTCGTTGACCCACGCGGGAGCGATCTGCTGAGAAGAAGAAATTGAGCGGCATGGTCGTCTTTCTGAACGGATGGAAAATCAAAGAGTAAATTAATGACAACTCTTTGGCTTGAATCCTTGCGACATCTTCGATTTTTATATGCGATAGCTCAAGTCAGATCGGAGTGCTTCGAACCGCTCGGTGAATATTTGGGCTCCCGTCCGGATGTTCAGCGCGCCGCTCGCGAGGGAGTCGAGATGATTTTTGCGTAGAGATTTTTTATACACCTGACGCACCTGGCTGCGGTGCGAACGCGCTGCGGCCAAAATAGCCCCTGCGGGCAGCTAGATGCAACGAGGAGGAGCCTGTAGGACAGGGAGTTGCCATATCTACTGGACAAATCAAAGGATTGACTCGATAGTCGATAAAAACCGAGAAGACCACTGTTGAGTTAAACTGCATTGCTTAAAATGCAGTAGTTTCCTATAGGAAAGTTTTCGTGGATGTCTTTTATTTACTTGGTCAGGACGACGGAAGGTGCGCTGTCGCCCCCGGGATTGTGGGAAAATGGGTAGGTTAGGAGAGCTTAAATGGCAAATATAAACGACGTAGTCGACTACATCATCGTGAAGCTTGACGAGGCGGATGCGGGCCTGAATATTCTAAAACTGCAGAAGCTCCTCTATTACGTGCAGGCATGGCGTCTCGCGCTTACTCAACGCACTTTGTTCGACGGAAAATTCCAAGCCTGGGTTCATGGGCCGGTGAGCCGGCAGGTTTATGACCGTTTTTCCGTCAAATACATGATGTATGCGGCGTTGGACATCAATGATGTGCGCGCTGGATATGATGCTTCTCTACTCGCCGACGATGAGAAGGCGCACATTGACGAGGTTCTGGAAGCTTACGCGAAATACACAGGGTCTCAGCTTGAGCGGATGACCCATGACGAGGAGCCGTGGATTCAAGCGCGTGGCGATCGGGCGCCTGGGGATCGGTGCGAAGTGGAACTCGACGAGGGGCTGATGGCAACCTACTACCGTCAAGAATTGCAAGACGCCTCGCGCTAATGAGTCTCGGAAATGCTGCCCAGCGACGCGCCGACCAATCGGCCAAGGTCGATGTCACTTCTTCCGGAATTGAATCGACTCACGCAAAGAAACGGAAGTTGCCCGACAAACGATGGTCTTTCGGCTTTAGGTTCTTCCGGGAGATAACCAATTTTGGCCTCGATTCGGACTTGATCGAAAAAAAATGGATGATATCCATGCTCGCCAGACTGACCGACTTGTCGCACTTGACCTTGGCATCGGTGCTGGAGGACAAGGTCGTTCGCGATGGAATTTTGCGTATCCATGATATAAATTGGGAGCAAAAAAACATCCCGTTTAAGCGTGACGATCTTGATTGGATCGATGATAAATTTTTGAAAAACGACGCAGAATATCCACTGTTCCAGTTAGCCGTCTCAAAGGCGAATGGTCGTCTTGTCGGCTTCTTGGATGATGAAAGCGTATATCAGATCGTTCTACTTGACCCGCTGCACAATGCCCAGCCGACCAAGTTTAATGATTACAAGGTCAGGCTTTGCAAGCCGTTGGGGTGCGAAGTGACTGCCTTAAAAGTCTCTGTGAAGGCCCTAGTGGATAAAATCACTCCGCGATCTTGCAGTTGCGGGGAAGAGCTCGAAGCCGCAATGACGTGGGAAAAAAGAACCAATGGGCAAGCGATCGTGATGCCCATCGTCGAAGGCAATGCGGTGGATGATGCCGATGAACTCATCGCTAGCGGGCTTGCGAATTCTTATGTCGATATTTTTGAAGCGGGTTTGCTTGCGATATTGGAGCGGTCCACATAAAAAATTTTCAAGCTGATTTGAAGGCTTTTGCCCGTCGCGTCTGAGCCGATTCGTGCAGAGGTGGATCTCTTACCGAGCTAAGCGCGCGATTAGTTCTTTGAGCTGCGCGACCTTTTCAGACGAGGAAATAGCTCCTTTTTCTTTCTTGGCGCCATACGTCCACAGGAACTTGTCGAAGACCCGATCGCGAAACCAAACCTTCTTGGAGGCGCGGAGAGCCAACGCCTTCGCAGGCCCATCTGGAAGCACCGACCAATCGATGTGGTCGACTGACCCAGCAATGGCGGCCGCGACCATTGGCTCGCGTGTCTTGAATTCGGCATCCCAAGCTTTAGCGTAGGCCGCGTAATTGCCATTCACCAAACCGGATTTATGAAGCTCATTGAGCGCGGCGACCGCTCGACTGTCGTAAATCTTAATGGACGTGTGCCCAGCGAACCACAAGAACTTTGTCGCGGCTGAAATGAGATTTGGGTAATCTTTGAGGTCATCCTTGGTCGCGAAAATATCACCAAGCCGCGATGCAAAAGCCTGAACCTTGGCCGCCGTCGCTTCAGTGTCGGCTGGGTTTATTCGAATTTTGCGCGCCGAAGCAGCCACCTTCCGCCAACGCTTGGCCAACCCAACGTCGCCCTCAAAATCTCGAAGTTTTTTGATAGGAAAGGTGCGGATGACTTGATACTTGATCGCAAGCTTTCGAAAAGCATCCCCACGTTTTTCTGAATTGCTCTCCAACACGATGGCGGCCATGAGGGCGCTGTCGGTTTGATGCCACTGGCTTAGATAGCTAAACGCCGAGTGCCTCAAAATGTGTTCTTCGCTGGTGGTCATACTCTTGTTCCTCGATAATCGCCAGCAAGACTATAACTGGTTTCCCGTAGTGCGATGAGTAGGTCAGATGATCGCAGCGTTGGCGACAACGGCGCGGCCTTTATTCGTTTCACCTAAATCGTCATTGATAGTCATTCTTCGACGGATTAACAGCCTCTTGCGCAGGAAGCCGTTGCGCGGCCATATGCTTCGCCAGAGTGGGCTGGCCCAATTTCGACAAGCCAGCTTCGAGTCGGTGATTGTTTCTATCCCATTTTGAAAATAGATATCTTGCTCGGCCAACGATGTCGGGCTCGTCCGCGTTTTCTACTGTGATGATCGAAAAATCCTCGCAGTAGAAGCTTGGCGACCCAATCTGGTAGGCGGCGTCAAGCGCGATCATCGCCTCGATGGGCATTTCTCGCGCGTCCAATTCACCGAGGGCGATTGGCCTAATGCGGTCCAAATTGTCGATGGAGAGGCCTTCAATCGGGAGCTCCACGCCAAGGTATGAGGAGAATTCAAAATGGATTTTTATCATTTCGAGGGCTTTGGCGAAATCTTTGCCCGACAATCCATATTTTTTGACGAGTGCATCCTTCGCCGTTGTGAACGCGTCGCTATCCCAATTTTTCCGTGGAGGCATCGTTCGGGCGATGTTAGATAGGTCCTCTCTCGACAGTTTCTCGGTATAGGTGCCACATCGATACTCCTCGCGAATCGCGTCGGACAGATTCTCAAATTCTTCGATCAAGTTGGCCAGCTCTTCAAAGCGTTTCTTGAAGACCACGACATTGATGATCGACGTGGCGACCAAATGTCGTTTGCTCTCATTGTCATCGGGGTAGCGGAACGTTTGCCCTGTAGGGTCGATTTGGGCGAAGTCCCCAATGTGGCTGTCAAGGAGCGGGATGAAAGCGGCAAAGCGGCGGTCTGTGACCGTTGCCATACGCGCGAACTCCTCCCAAAGGTTTGACAGATCGTGGGTCGTGGAAGCCGCTGGAATGTGGACCGTCGACCGGAGACGTCGCATGCGCTCGATTTGTTCCTTCAAGAAGAGCTCGATGGAGTGCCTGGCGCTAAAACAGATCGGGTAGATCAAAGTGTCGACGGACGCTTCCGTTCCGTCCTTCACAAGCTCGGCGAGTAGCAGTTTCGCCCCCTCCGAAAATCCCGCGCCGTAGCCTCTCTTGCCAACGTGCCCGTTGTTGCCCACACAAGCATTGAGGTGTATGTCTTCCGCTTCGCCCACATTGAAAGTCTTGTTACGAAGCGTCGTTAAGGTCTTCATCGATTCGTCCTGGTTGGCTCCGTTACCTAAACAGCTCTGTGCCGCGCGGAGCTATCTGTTGGCGTTTAGCATAGTGCCACACAATTTAGCCTGGAAGACAGCAAGCGCAACTTGTAGGCGAATCAAGCCGCCAATCGGTCGCGTCAAATGAGGGCAGAACCGATGGCTAAGAGTGGTTGTCCGTCGTTGGAAATAGGCTGCAAACTTGCTTCCTATTTTCCTTCGCGCCGGCGACAGCGGCTTCGGCGAACTTCTCAAGGCTTCACCAAAATGGCGGCCCCGCGTGGAGTCTATAGCGGGTCAAGTGCGGTGCGTGCCAATGGCGGAGCCAGGCTTTCCATCTTGGTCCGCGTGGTGCGCGTGCGCTACCCAACCTTGGCCAACGACCTGGCACACGAGAAAAATTGGCCGTGGCGATTCGATCCTGGCCAAAGGGTGCGAGGCGTCGATCAGAGCGATCCGCGCCAACTCGGGATAAGCGGACCGGCTGGCGACAGCGACTCCATCGACCGCCACAAGCTCCGCCATGAGGTCCAGCGCGATCATCCGAGACGTGGAGGCGGACTTCGCTTGCCATGTCGATCTCACGATCGCCGCGCGAAGAGCTTTCATTCCAGCCCTCTCGATCGAGCCTTCAAGCCACGTCCGAAACGATATGGGCTCTCGGTCTTCCGAATTAGGCATCGCGAAGCCATCGGTATCCGCCGTGTCGGCGATGGTCGATATGAGGCGGTGCAAACCGCGCAGGCTCTCATGCAATTGATCGATGCGGGATTCTTGTCGATCAAGGCGCTCATGCACTTCTGCCGCGCGTAGATCGAGCGCGGCTTCGATGTCTTCGATGTCGGCGCGGCCAGCTACGGAGCCTAGCCGCTGGAATTCGCGTGCCAGCTCGATCGCGCGGTCGAGCGCGTCGGTGGGCGTGGTGGCGCCGTCCAATTGCTCGCTCAGAGATAGCAGGCTCGCCTTGCGCTGTGGAGTGAGCCGGAGCGAGAGTTGGCTGCGAGACCATCCTTCTCCAAGCTCTTTTGATGTGTCGCTTGCCATGCGGCCTCCGTGGTGTCGTAGTGATGGTGTCGGGCATTGATGGGTTTGGCCATCATCGAGTCTGGGAAAGCGTTCTCGATTTCTGACGAAGCCGTTGGGCGAGCCGATCGGATTTTGAGCGAGTCCAATCCCACATCCTCTCGATCGACAGCGATTCGGCAGTCGTGATCTCAGATGGAGCGGCGGCTTCATCGTAATCCAGGGCGGTCCCTTTGGCGCGGCTGCGGCGCATGCGCGAGGCGAGAGCGTCGATCGCGGTGGCTCTGGATTTCGGCTTCAAATCCTCGTCGCGGTGCGACTCGGGATCGACCAGGCCGAGCAAGGCGGTGTTGACGTAGAGCGTTGTGGCGAAGCGCGAGCGGCTGGCGGCGACATAGGTCCACTCGCGGTCGCCCATCGCCGGATTGACAAGGGCATGGGCCGAAGACAGCGTCTTGCCTTGGGCGCGGTGCGTCGTAAGGGCTAGGCCGAGATCGAAGCGGCCGAAGGAGGAGGGGATGTGGACTCGCGAATCGCCACGCTCGTTCGGGGTGTCGAGCTCGACAGCCATCAACGGCCCGCCAAGCCGGGTCATGTCGATGTGGCTGATCGTCCCAGTCATGCCGTTGGCGACGCCCAAGGGCTTGTCGTTCATCGTGAACACAATCCGGTCGCCAGGAGCGAAGCGCCTGATATCAGTCGACTCGTCGCGGTGGATGATCTGGACTTCGATCTCGCGGGAGGCGTCGACCACGCCGGCCTCGATCAGCTGCTCGCGGGCGAGGCGGTTGAGCTCAGCCACCTCGGCCCTGGTGCCGGCGATGATCGCTTTATCGACGAGAGGCGTCTTGTCCGCCGCCCATGCTGATATCAGCTCGCCAAAGGCCTTGCCCTGGCCTGATATCAGCTTCAAGCGTCCACGGGCATCGAGCAGCTCTAACGCGGACTTGGCTTCGCCAGTGGCGAAGAGCTCCACGGCCTCTCGCATCCACTGGAAGTCGTAGCGGGCCTGCCAGCGGGCGAACGCGCGCGCGAGCTTGGCGTCCTTGGAACAGAGGGCTTCGATGGCGCGCAGACGGGCATCCTCGGGGACCGTCCGCAGAGCCTGGGCTTGGGCCGGCGTGAGGCCGTCGTCGCGTCGAGCGGCTCTGGCGTCGAGCCAGTCGAGCAAAGGCTCGAAGTCCGTGCGTTGCCGCTGGATGTTCGAAATCTCGGCCTTGCCATGCCGATCCATCAGTGACCGAAAGATGCCGCCGGCCTCGATCGGCTGCAATTGCTTGGGGTCGCCGACGCTGACGAGCTTCGCCCCGGCCTCCATGGCTTGGCTTTGCAGCAGATCGAATTCCCGCGAGCCGACCATGCCGGCCTCGTCCAAGATGAGGATGGACTTCGCATCGAGCTTGAATCGGCCCTTGCGCAACGATAGGAGCAAGCTAGCGATCGTCCTCGATGGGATGCCAGTCTCGCGGCCGAGGTTCTGGGCCGCCGCTGCGGACTGGCAGCAGCCAAACACCTTGAAGCCTGAGGACTTGTAGGCGGTTCCGACCGCTTTGAGCATGGTGGTTTTGCCGGTGCCCGCCCAACCCTCCACAAACGAATGGGCGCCAGTCTCGCAGGTTACGTGGAGCGCGGCCCTGCGCTGCTGGGCCAGGCTGACGGGAACGCCCAATTTTGCGCGAAGCTCCTCCTCTAGCGCGTCGAAGCGTTGTGTGATGGATTCTGGCCTGATGTGATGTTTGCTGTTCTGCGCGCCATCAAGAACGCGCTGGCTGATCGCGCGTTCCATGTCTCGGGTTGCCGTGGACGTGAAGATTTCGGCGAGGTTCTCGGTGCGGCCGAGGCGAACGACATTTTCGTGCGCCATGAATCGGCCGAGCTCTTCCAAGCACTCGGCTGCCGACCAGCGTCCCATGGCCCTCTCGCAAATCAAGGCCAAGGCTTCGTTGGCGGTGGCGCAGGACTGCGAGGCCACGAGCTCATCGAGCAAGGCGGCGTGGTCTAAGGCGAAGGGTTCCGGCGACGCCTGTGGTCCAGTCCGCATCGCGGCCACGGATTGAGGAGTGATGCCCAGCGCCGCAGCTTTGGCCTCGAAAAGTTCGAGGAGCTCGGGAAGCGGCGGCTCGGACTTTGCCGACCGGGTATTGAGCGCGGCGATCTCCTTTGCCGCGCCATCCGATCCGAGCATGCTGTTTTCTTGGAGGTATTCCGCGATTTGACGGCTGCGCGTGGAGAGGGCCTCTCGTTGGAACTCCTCGATGCCGTCGATGGCGAAGTAGGGGCCGGTGGGCGTGATGCCGAAGCCAAGGCCCTTTAGGCGGTGAGCGAGCTCGGCTCGAAAGAGGATGCCGGTCGCCATCTTGCGATCGAACTGCGGCCGGTGCTCGAGCGCGCTCCATTCATTGGAATCGCGGCGCTTGCCGACATTGAAGAAAAATCCGTGGACGTGAAGCTGCGGGTCCAAGGCGGGAGCCCTGCTCGCGAAGTGCGTGTAGCAAGCCGCGATCGCAGCCTCCGCCGTTTGCTTGACGAGGCCGCCTTTGCCATGTCGCGTGACCGCCGCCGACTCGGCGTAGTCCAGCGCGGTTTTCGCAGAGTGATGAAGGCATTCGAGCAGGGCCGCGCGCGTCGCGGAATCCGCTCCCGCGAAGACGGCAGAAAAATCTTTGGGCGCGGAGAAGGTCATGTCCAGGCCCATCACATGCTTGGCGCCGGCGCCAAGGACCAAGGGCTCTCCGGTGATGGGGTGGAAGCCCTTCGCCAGCCGCTCGACCTGCTCTGCCTCCGCGATGCTATCCAGGCCAAGCAGGGCGGCGCCTTTGCACGCCCAGAATGGAGCAGGGCTCTCGTTGGCTTCCTTCCCGCGCGCGTAGTCATCGAAGTCCGTCCGATCCCGGGTGCCGGAGCCTCCCAAGTAGTGGAGGTATCCCTTGCCCTCGGCCGAGCCCTTCGCGGTCTGGTTTGCCGCCGAATTGATCTTCATGATCGAGAGCATGGGCCACCTCCCATGGATATGCTCGCGGCCGAGCTTTTCGGCGCGTCGAAGGGGGTGCCGCTTGGCGGCTCGATCTCAGTCGGAAATGGTCGATGCCACTGTATTTGTGGATGCCACTGCGCGACCGTTCAACTTCCACAAATGCGTTCAGCGCTGAAGTTTTGCCCAGGAACGATTAGGTTGATGTGGACAAAACGAATAAAAAGCATTGACGCGGGCGAAATTCGCTTGCGCGATGAAATCGAAAGGAGGTGCCCAAAAGTGCGTCAATTCGCGATGGAAAATCTTGCGAATCGCTGCCGAAAAAAGCCTTATGCGGATCCGAGATGTGGCGTGTGGGCCGGCCCCGTCAACCCTTGCGTGAAGTCGAGCATTCGATCGATGCAAAGCTTCGCTTTCAGAGAGACATCGGGATCAAGCGTGATGGCGTTTGAGCCGGTTTCCAAACTCTTGACAAGGCGGGCCATCGAGCTCATGGCCATCCAAGGGCAAGCCGCGCAGGACTTGCAGGTGGCGCCGGATCCTCCGGTGGGGGCGGGCAGGAAGGTCTTGTGGGGAGCGAGGGCTTTCATGCGGTGCATGATGCCTTTATCCGTGGCTGACGAGCGCAAGATTGGGCAGCCAAGCAGGGATTCCCCAGCATCCACACGGGTTCGCGTGGTGGAGGCCACGGAGGGCTTCAGCGCTGAAGGTTTGCTGAAGAAAATCATCGCGCGCGAAAACGATCATCTGCCAAACAATGCTTTAAAGAGCATGATGGAGGGGAGCTCCATCCCAAGAACCTGACAATAAGAAGAACAACAAGGAGAATAATATGGGACACAAGGGAACCATTGTAGAACGGACACGCAAGAACGGAGGGGTTGCTTATCAAGCCCAGGTCAAAATCCCTGGCGGCAAAGCGGCGGTGGGCACGTTCGACACGCGAGAGCTCGCGCAAGCATTCATCGACGATATCTTGAACTCTCGGCAAGCGGTGGCGGCGATGCGAGCGGCCAAACGCGCGCGGCCCAGGACGCCGGAAGTCATTGACGAGGAAAACCAGGAGCTATACGACGAGGAGTGGCTGCGGACGACTTTGAAGCTCTATGCGGAAAGCGGAGAAATGGCCGAAAGGAATTGTAGAGCGCTGCCTACGATCTTGGGCTTTTTGGGTTCTGAGAAGCTCAACTTTGTGGGCGATGCGAAGCTCAAAGAGCTCAAGCGCAAATGGGTCAAGGACTACATCTCATTCGCTCGAAAACAGACGACTCGCAGGAAAAAGCCGTTCGCATGGTCGACAATCGCCGGGCATTTGAAACTTATCTCAATGGCGCTCAAATGGAGGGCTGAGGAGTTGGAGATCACCCGCCCAAGACTTCCGTTTTCGACGAGCATGTTGCCTGATGGCTGGGAGGTGCGTCGCGATCGCAGGCTCAAAGAGGGAGAGGAAAACAGAATCGTCGCGAGGCTACGCGCCAATCCCAAACAGTCAAAGCACCATTGGCTACGCCTATTTCGCCTGTCACTGGATACTGCGGCAAGGCTCCAGGAGTTGACACTAGCCACTTGGGACGAATTTAACTTCGAGGGGCGTTTTTGGACCATACCGGCCGAGCACAGCAAAACAAAAACCACCCGGGTCGTGCCTCTGACGAATCGCGCCATGCGGACGATCAAGGCATTGAAATTCATTGCGTCGCCAAACGATCCGCGAGTTTTCCACACGTTGAAAAATGCCAAAGGAGTGTCTGCCGTATTCGGAGTAATGCTTAAAAAGTCAGGAATCGTCGGGCTACGCCTGCATGACTTGCGGCATGAGGCAGTCAGTCGAATGGTGCTACGCCAACGGCAGCTTTCTGTTTTCGAGATCATGGGCATTGTGGGCCATAGCTCGTTGTCGATGCTTAAAAGATATTCGAATCTGCGCGGCGATGAGCTGTCCGCGAAGCTGGTTTGATACGTGTCCCAAGGAGCGCCATGGCGCTCCTTTTTAGTCGAAGACCGAGCGATGGATAAGAACGTGAGCGTCGATCCATTCATTCATGGGATTTGAGAGCCTAACGGACAATCAATAGAGAATGACTGCCCGCTCAACGGCTATATTTGTTCCTAGACATTCGCAATGCATGAACGTATTTTCCATGAGATATCAGTCAGCATTTATTTGTAAGACGAAGAGTGACTGTTCAGCAGCTAAGCAGTTAGCTGGATAGGATCGCCGGCGAATGCGCGTTGCAGGACGGTGAGCATGCCGTGCCCTTGCTTTCGCAGCGTGTCGAGGCACGAGCGGATGACGCAGA
>Ga0105856_1000712_pt1 | contig 16396 bp, 15 predicted proteins | sample OrgsoiDNA_201060_FD_89681 | JGI IMG/M metagenome (GOLD analysis project Ga0105856, IMG submission 89681) | Permafrost soil microbial communities from the Arctic, to analyse light accelerated degradation of dissolved organic matter (DOM) -... | ecosystem: Environmental > Terrestrial > Soil >...
AAGCCTAAAGACTGCGACAGCACGTTCACCTTGAACCATGGGTTCAAGGGTTACAGCCTGCGACGGCATCTCGGAGATTCCCCTTCCTTCCCGGTACAATCCCTTTTGGTTCTGTATCTATGTTGCACACTCCTCAACACGCCTCACTCAGACAAACACTTCGAAACGAAGTCCGTCAGCGTAGAAAAAACCTCAGCCCTGAACAACAACAGCTTTTTGCCCAACAGGCCGCAGAACGTGTTGCCGCACACCCGCCTATTCAGTCCGCTTCAACGATCTCAGTATTTCTCTCTTTTGATGGTGAACTTGATACCACACCGCTGATCGCACGCCTGTGGCGAGACGGCAAACAACTCTGTCTGCCGGTACTGCACCCTTTCAACTCCGGTCATCTGCTTTTTCTGCGCTATACGCCACACACATCGCTTATCCGCAACCGGCTCAAAATCCTCGAGCCACAACTCGACGTCACGCAGATTGTCCCTCTTTCACAGCTGGATATAATTCTGACACCGCTGGTCGCTTTTGATCAGCACGGCCAGCGTCTGGGAATGGGCGGCGGCTTCTATGACCGCACGCTGGAAAACTGGCAGCACGGTGGACCTTACCCGATTGGGCTGGCGCACGATTGCCAGCAGGTTAGTGACTTGCCAGTGGAAGAGTGGGATGTGCCGCTGCCGGAGGTGATCACCCCCGGCAAAATTTGGACGTGGTAATGATCAGGTAATAAACAGAGGCTAGTCGGGTGTGTACTGCCTGTAGAAACTCTGCAAATAAAAACGGCTTGAAGAACACATAGGTATGTAAAACGTTATGTATGTTGTAACTAATTCACTGTTTCCCTCGTTGCCCAAATGACTAGAAAATTACAACACAATGATTTATAGCGGTTTATTGGTTTGTACGTACCGTTACACGCCGACACCAATCACTCACGGACAACCGAGTTCGACACGCCTATTATTCTCTCAACGGCCCCGCAGTGGGGTACACATACAAACCAAGAATTTTGAGGAATTAAACATGAAAAAAGTATTAGCTCTGGTTGTCGCCGCTGCAATGGGTCTGTCTTCTGTTGCTTTCGCTGCTGAAACTACCGCTGCTCCAGCACCTGCAGCATCAACGACTGCTGCTCCAGCTGCAAAAGCACCTGCTAAGCACGTAGTTAAGAAAGCACACAAGAAACCTGCTCAGAAAGCGCAGGCTGCCAAGAAACACAAAAAACACGCTAAGAAAGCAGCACCCGCTGCACAGAAAGCACAAGCGGCTAAAAAACACGTGAAGCATGCTAAGAAAGCGGCACCTGTAGCTCAGAAAGCCCAGGCTGCTAAAAAACACGTGAAACACGCTAAGAAAGCGGCTCCGGTAGCTCAGAAAGCCCAGGCTGCCAAGAAACACGTAAAACATGCTAAAAAAGCTGCACCAGCTGCAAAAGCCACGCCAGCAGCATAAGTAAGATGTCTTAGTGAGGGTATCTCTTCACCGATATCAAGACTGATTATTGAACACCCGGCTTGCCGGGTGTTTTTTTCTCCAGTTTTTATCATGAGGTATTGATGGATGATGCTGCGCCGATACCTGTTCGAATTCACCATGAGCGCCCTGCTCCTCTGCGGCGTTATCACCATGTCCTTACTTCTGAATATTTGAAGCGTTAGCTGCCGCTCACCTTCTGCCCGATACTGTTTTATCCCCACAGAAACGAAAAACCCCTACTTGTTGGATAACCAACTTTCGGGGTTCATTTCATTGCACCTACTGGCGCCTTAATTATTGGTGCAGACTTATCAGTAAAGAAGACGCGCGCGGATAGTTCCCGGTATGGCCTTCATCAGCTGCAATGCAGTTGTCAGCGTGGCAACGTCGGTTTCGGCATCAATAACCACATAACCGATTTGCGGGCTGGTCTGCAAATACTGTGCAGAAATGTTGATACCCTTCTCGGCGAAAATCTGGTTAATGCTGGTCAGCACACCCGGACGGTTTTCGTGGATATGCAGCAGACGGCTGGCGTTGGTGCCATGTGCTGGCAGCGAGGCTTCCGGGAAGTTAACTGCTGACAGGGTTGAACCGTTGTCAGAGTATTTCGCCAGTTTACCTGCCACTTCCAGACCGATACCTTCCTGCGCTTCCATCGTGGAACCCCCGATGTGTGGCGTCAGGATCACGTTATCAAACTCGCACAACGGTGACAGGAACGGGTCACTGTTAGTGGCGGGCTCTTCCGGGAACACATCGATAGCCGCGCCGGAAATATGCTTGCTGCGCAGCGCATCGCACAGCGCCGGAATATCAATCACCGTGCCGCGTGAGGCGTTGATCAGCAACGAGCCAGGTTTCATCAGTGCTAGCTGATCAGCGCCGATCATATCTTTGGTATTGGCAGTTTCAGGCACGTGCAGCGTTATCACGTCGCTGGTTTTCAGCAATTCATTCAGGCTGCCAATCGGTTGTGCGTTACCCAGCGGCAATTTGCTTTCGATGTCGTAATAGAACACCTGCATTCCCAGACCTTCCGCCAGAATACCGAGCTGCGTGCCAATGTGGCCGTAACCGATGATCCCCAGACGTTTGCCGCGTGCTTCGAACGAGCCGACGGCCAATTTATGCCACACGCCACGGTGGGCCTTGGCATTGGCGGACGGAATGCCGCGCATCATCAGCAACATTTCGCCGAGCACCATTTCGGCCACGGAACGGGTATTGGAGAACGGCGCGTTGAATACCGGGATCCCGCGGCGGGTAGCAGCATCCAGATCAACCTGATTGGTGCCGATACAAAAGCAACCGACGGCAATCAGCTTTTCAGCCACGTCAAACACATCTTTCGTCAATTGGGTACGCGATCGGAGTCCAACAAAGTGCGCATCACGAATCGATTCTTTCAGCGATTCTGTGTCTAAAGCACCTTTGTGAAATTCAATATTGGTGTAACCCGCGGCGCGGAGTGAATCAACCGCACTTTGGTGGACGCCTTCCACTAACAAAAACTTAATCTTGTCTTTCTCAAGTGATACTTTTGCCATTTCCCGACCCTATTTTTTCTGACTGACGATGTGTGCGACCGACGACTTCTTACGGCTGACGTGGCTGTTTTTCAGCAGCAACACAGTCAACATAACAAAATATTCGCCATCATCAATACAAACGATTGCCTGCCGGACAGCAGAAGGCTCAGCCACTGCATGGCTTTTTAGAATTTAATGCTGGGTAAGAAAATTCGAGCCGGATGTTACCGAGGTATGGGGAAGAAATGTGACATAAGTCACCAAATTCAGGCTTGCGAAGAAAAGATGATTCAGTGGGAAAATTATCATCTTCATAACATTGCGTTATGACAGCGCACAGACTGGCTGCGTCAGAATCTACGCAGCCAGATCTTCTGCTTATCTCCCGTCAGGCTGAAACAGCCTGAGCCGGGGTTATTTCAGGGTGACGGTTTTCACACCGTCGGCCGTGCCCACCAGTGCGACATCCGCGCCACGGTTAGCGAATAAACCGACGGTTACCACACCAGCAATGCCGTTGATCTTATTTTCCAGCGCGATGGCATCGAGAATCGACAAATTATGCACATCCAGAATGATATTGCCGTTATCGGTCAGGACGTTCTGGCGGTATTCCGGCAGGCCGCCGAGCTTCACCAGCTCACGCGCCACGTAAGAACGCGCCATCGGGATCACTTCCACCGGCAGCGGGAATTTACCCAATACGTCAACCTGCTTGGAAGCATCAACGATACAGATGAATTTTTTACTGATAGCCGCGATGATTTTTTCGCGGGTCAGTGCCGCGCCGCCACCTTTGATCATCTGCATCTGACTGTTGATTTCATCGGCGCCATCAACATAAACGTCGAGCTGATCGACTTCGTTGCTGTCAAAAACATGAATACCCAGGCTTTTCAGTTTGGCGGTAGAGGCATCAGAACTCGAGACTGCACCTTCAATCTGATGTTTGATCGAACCCAGTGCATCAATGAAATGGGCAGCGGTGGAGCCGGTGCCAACACCCACAATAGTGCCGGGGGTAACGTAATCCAAAGCGGCCCAACCGACAGCTTTCTTTAATTCTTCCTGAGTCATCATGGCTTCTCTGTTTGGTAACCGGGTGGTTTCGTGAAGATAACAATGCCAGTGATTATAAAGCATGTCCCTGCAAATTGGGTCTTTTGGATATGTCTGAGTTCACACTTATCATCTCACCCGCCTGATGACGGGGAAGATTTTGTCCGCCACTAAAGTGCTCAATCTATGGCATAGTATTTGGATAAATTAAATTCAGGGGACAGAACTCCGATGAAACGCCCAGACTATAGAACGCTACAAGCCCTGGACGCAGTGATCCGCGAGCGCGGTTTTGAACGTGCTGCGCAGAAACTTTGCATCACTCAATCGGCGGTATCTCAACGAATTAAGCAGCTCGAAAATTTATTTGGCCAACCCTTGCTGGTCCGTACCGTGCCGCCACGCCCGACAGAACAGGGGCAGAAATTGCTGGCACTGTTGCATCAGGTGGAGTTGCTGGAAGAGGAGTGGCTGGGCAACGACAGTGGCACTGACAGCAACGACACGCCGCTGCTGCTGTCGCTGGCGGTCAACGCCGACAGTCTGGCAACCTGGCTGCTGCCCGCGCTGAAATCGGTGCTGGTTGATTCCCCTATCCGCCTTAATTTGCAGGTGGAAGATGAAACCCGTACGCAGGAACGCCTGCGTCGCGGCGAAGTAGTCGGCGCGGTGAGTATTCAGCCGCAACCGCTGCCAAGCTGTCTGGTGGACCAACTGGGCGCACTAGATTATCTGTTTGTCGGCTCGAAACCTTTTGCCGACCGCTATTTCCCGAACGGTGTCACCCGCTCGGCGCTGCTGAAAGCGCCTGCGGTGGCTTTCGACCATCTTGATGATATGCATCAGGCTTTCCTGCAGCAGAACTTTGATCTGTCGCCGGGTAGCGTCCCGTGCCATATCGTTAACTCGTCGGAAGCCTTTGTGCAACTGGCCCGTCAGGGCACCACGTGCTGCATGATCCCACATCTGCAAATCGAGAAAGAGCTGGAAAGCGGCGAACTGATCGACCTCACGCCAGGCCTGTTCCAGCGCCGGATGCTGTTCTGGCACCGCTTCGCGCCGGAAAGCCGCATGATGCGTAAAGTGACGGATGCGCTGCTGGCACATGGCCGTCAGGTGCTGCGTCAGGACTGATTGAGTTCCCTTTTCGTCCGGCGGGTAGGAATGGAGGAAATTTCACCCACTCCTCTCCCGGACGATATCAATAAACGCCCTCAGGCTCGCGGGCACATGACGACTTCCTGAAAAGTAGAGAAACAGCCCCGGGATCAGCGGGCACCACGCCTCCAGCACCGCCACCAGACGCCCTTCATTCAGCGCCGTATGCACATAGGTTTCTGGCAGATAAGCAATGCCCAGCCCGTCTGAGGCCGCCTCCAGCATCAGTTGCAAATTATCCAGCGTCAGCGTTCCCGGCACGTCGACAGCCACTTCCTGACCGCGCCGGCGAAACTCCCAGCGGTAACGTTTTCCACTGGGCAGCCTTTGGCGCAAACACTGGTGTCTGACCAGCTCGTCCGGCGTTTCAGGGGCCGGATGAGCCGCCAGATAATCAGGGGAAGCCACGGCCAGAAAGCGTATATCTGCACTCACGCGGATGGCTATCATGTCCTGCGGCACCGCCTCGCCGAGCCTGATCCCCGCATCAAATCCCTGCTCGACAATATCCACCAGCCGCCCTTCCGCCACCAGATCCAGCGACACGTCAGGGTAACGGGCCATGAACTCCGGCACGATATCGCGCAGCAACAGACGGATAGCGCCCTCGCTGCCGTTGATCCGCAGTTCCCCCATCGGCCGTCCCTGCTCTCCGGCCACATCCCCGAGCACAGCAGCAAGGTCAGTCATCAGGGGCGCGAGCCGTTTGAGCAGACGGTCACCTGCCTCGGTGAGTGATACGCTGCGCGTCGTCCGGTGAAGCAGACGTGCGCTAAGACGATCCTCCAATCCGCGCACGGTATGACTGAGTGAGGATCGCGTAACGCCCAGCAGATCAGCGGCCCGGCGGAAACTACGATGCTCGGCCACTGCCATAAAAGCTCTTAATTCGGCCAGGGTAGGTTTATTCATTGGTGTTTTATTTTCACCTGTTCATGCAGTTTATTGGGTATTAACACAACAATAGCACTGACCTATGCTTAATGCCTGACGTCCAACGTCTCACTCTAATGAGGACAGGCAACATGACAAAAACATGGTTTATCACCGGCACCTCCACCGGCCTTGGCCGCCTTCTTACGCAACGCCTGTTGGAACGCGGTGACCGGGTGGTGGCAACGCTGCGCAAACAAGGCGCGCTGGACGAACTGCTCGAAAAGCACGGCGAGCGTTTACATGTCATCACGCTCGACGTGACCGATACTCAGGCCATCAGAACGGCCTTAGCGGACGCGTTCTCCCGGATGCGGCGGATTGATATTGTGGTCAGTAATGCGGGTTATGGTCTGTTCGGCGCAGGCGAAGAAGTCAGTGACGAGCAAATAGACAGGCAGATCGCCACGAACCTGGTGGGGTCGATTCAGTTTATCCGCGCCGCTTTACCGCATTTGCGGGCCCAGGGCGGCGGGCGCATTGTGCAGGTTTCCTCCGAGGGCGGGCAGATCGCCTACCCGAATTTCAGTCTCTATCATGCCAGCAAGTGGGGTATTGAAGGCTTTGTGGAATCGGTGGCTCAGGAAGTGGCGCCTTTCGGCATTGATTTTCTGCTTATCGAGCCAGGCCCGACCGGAACGAATTTTGCCGGCGGACTTGACCACGCAACACCGATGCCATGTTACGAAGAGACCCCGGCCGGTGAAGTGCGCCGCGGTGTTGCTTCCGGCGATTTCGCCATTAAGGGCGACGCAGTAAAAACGGTCGATGCGATGATTACTGCAGCAGATGCCGCGAACCCCCCTTTGCGCCTTGCGCTCGGCAGCACGGCTTACGCGTCAATCCATCAGGCGCTCACGGAAAGGTTGCGCGTACTGGAGGCGCAAAAAGCGGTGTCACTTTCCGCCGATCAGGACTGATCCAAAGCAGATAGTAAAAAACCCGCCGGGGCGGGTTTTATTTTCCTTACGCATGAGTATACCCAAAATACTTCGAGGCGCCTCCAGGCGACTTAAAGTATGAAAGGTATTAGCGCTGGATTTCGAACACCACATCCACCTGATCATCAAAGTGAATGCTCTGCTGCTCGTAGGTCTGAGCCGCATCACTCTGGCCTGCGGCTTCGGCCGTTTTATACATGCGCGCGACCGGCATTGGCTGGTAGTTCGCCACGTGATAACGGATGCTGTAAACCGGGCCCAGTTTGGCGTGGAAACCTTCTGCCAGTGCTTTTGCCTGTTGTGTCGCGTTGTCGATGGCTTTCTGACGCGCCTGATCGCGGAAGCTGTCCGGGTTAGCAACACCCAGTTCAACGGCACGGATCTCATTCAGGCCGGAGCTTAATGCGCCGTCCAGCAGGTCATTGAGTTTATCCAGCTGACGCAGCGTTACCTGAACTTCACGCACGGCGCGGTAGCCTTTCAGAACGCTGCTGCCGTCTTTCAGGTAGTTATATTCCGGCTGAGTGCGCAGGTTAGCGGCGTTGATGTCTTTCTTCTCAATGCCGTTTTTTTGCAGGAAGGCGAAGTACTCGGCCACACGCTGGTCAGCCTGTTTCTTGGCTGACGCAGCATCCTTGGCAGAGACATTGACTTCAATCGCCAGCGTCGCAATGTCCGGCGTTGCATCAACGCTGGCAGTCCCGGAAGTGACCACATGCGGACCCGCAGGAACTTCAGCAGCCTGAAGTGCAGCAGGTAACGTCCCTAATCCCAACATCGCGGCCATAGCCAATGCTTTCAATTTCACAGTGCCTCCTTTAATCATTCCAGATATGGCATTACATTCATTAACAGCAAAACCGTAGCATATCCGATGGCTGCAGAAACTAAGATTAGTGACAAAATCTTAAAAAAGGCCGGTTTGCCGAGCAAGCTGTACGGCGATGCCCCACATAATGGCACCGACTACGAAGTTAATGATGCGCTGCACTCTGCCGGTATTGAGCCACGGCGAAAGCATCGCGGCGAGGATAGCCAGACCAAAGAACCACAGCGCCGACGCCGACACCGCACCGAGCGCAAACCACGAGCGTTCGTCACTGCTCAGACTTCCACCTAAGCTACCGAGCACCACGAAGGTATCGAGATAGACATGAGGGTTGAGCCAGGTGACGGCCAGCATACTGACCACGATTTTCCAGCGGCTCTGCTTCGCCACTTCCGCCTGTGCCAGCTCAGGGTTTTTACTGAAAGCGGTACGAAACGCGCCCCAGCCGTACCACAACAGGAAGGCCACGCCGCCCCAGCTGACAATAGCCAATAGCATCGGCGACTGGCTGAGCAGCGCGCTGCCGCCAAAAATACCGGCACAAATCAGTGCGGCGTCGCTGACCGCGCAAAGGGTGGCGATCATCAAGTGATACTGTTTGCGGATCCCCTGATTCATTACGAAAGCATTTTGGGGGCCAATGGGTAAAATCATCGCGGCGCTCATCGCCAGTCCTTGCAGAAATATTGCCAGCACGTCGTTTCCTTAATGGGTTCAAAAGGTGAATGACGCGCAGTGTATGCGACCTTTTGCATTAGCGGAAATTGATAATTCTAATCCTACATAAGCATTACTAATTGCCGGTTCCACTGGCTTCAGACATGAAAAAGACGCCCGCAGGCGCCTGTGATTTTTTCAGCAATGGCCGCGTTATTCCGCCACGCCTTTCTGCTCGATAGAGCGCTGCTCTTCCTGCTGGCTGGTCGCCGCATCGGCAACGCGATACAGGTGAACATCCATCTGCGGATAAGCAATATTGATATTGTTTTTATCCAGCGCGCGTTTGAACGCTTCCAGCAGATCCCAGTTCACTTCCTGCGCATCGCCATTGGTGGTCCAGACACGTACGACAAAATTCAGCGTCGAAGCCGCCATTTCGTTCAGACGAACGGTGACGCCCTTCTCATGCTGAATACGTTTGTCGGCGGCAATAATGTCACCCAACACCTTTTTCACCAGGTCGATATCGGAGTCGTAACCCACACCTACCATGATTTCAGTACGGCGGTTCGGTTCACGCGAGGTGTTGATGATGTTACCGGCAATGATTTTACCGTTCGGCACCACAATCACTTTATCGTCAACGGTACGCAGCGTGGTGGAGAAGATCTGCACCTGCGTGACGGTTCCGGCCACGCCGCCTAAATCGACATATTCACCAGCCCGGAACGGACGGAAGATCACCAGCAGTACGCCCGCGGCAAAGTTCGACAGTGAACCTTGCAAAGCTAAACCGACGGCCAAACCGGCGGCACCGATAACGGCAATCACCGACGTGGTCTGCACGCCAATCCGGCCCAGCACGGCAATCAACGTGAACGCGATAACCGCGTAACGCACCATAGCCGCCAGGAAATCGGAAACCGTCAGGTCAATGCCACGCAGTTTCATCACGCGGCTTACTGCGCCTGACAAGACGCGGGCAACGATCAGGCCTACGATCAAAATGAAAATGGCAGCGACTACGTTTACGGCATAATGCAGCAGTAATTCCTGATTTCGCACCAGCCAGTTACCGGCACTATTGATACTGCCTACAACGTTCAAATCTTCCATTCGAAACACCCCTAAAAATTCACCCACCCGGGCAGTCAGAAAAAGCCGCCATGAAAACCCGCTTCATGCGGCCTCTTTAAGTCTTTAAGGGTAACTAACAATCCTGTTTCATGCCACTTTGACGTGAAAGAGTACCGTCAAATTAGGCGTTTACGAGAAACGTCTTACTTTCTCAGCCCCGTTTCCATGTTATTGAATAGACATAATGACCGGCGCTAAGCAGGAAATCCGGGCTGACGCTGGGGCTCCAGGAGTCATCACCGCCGACGCCCATATGGAAGCCATCGATGTTCAGCCAGGTCCCCGGTTCTTCGCGCAGCAGATGGCGGTGGGAGGTCTCCATCAGTTGCTGCAGGCTGAAGCGGCTCAGGCCGAAATGGAACTGACCGCTCAGTTGCCATGCGCCGTAGTTCAGCTCGCGGGTGCCGCCGCGCAGGCCATTTTCAGTCGGGAAGACGTACGGGGTGTACATTTGCTCAAGTGGGCGATCCCAGCGGCCAAATTGCGCCGCCAGACAGCGATCCGGGTAGTTCTCGTGCGGCCCCAGCCCCAGCCAGTTCACCTGCGGCGCGTTCTGTGCCCACTGACAGGTCAGGCCGATGCGTGCCGGTGCGGGCAGACTGGCGGCAACATCGACCGTCACGTCCAGTTGCATTTCTCCCTGACGGTTAAACAGATAGGTTTTGCGGCTGGTCAGCAGCACCTCACCCTGATGCATAAAGGCATGATGGGTGGTGAGTAACACGCCGTGACGCAGCGCATCGGCTTCTACGCTCAGTGTCTGCGTTTCCAGCTGGTACATGCCAGCGGCTTTCCAGCGCTCTGCCCAGGCATTCGGGTCGATGCGCGTCACTTCGCTGACACCGATGTCGTTGTCCAGCGGCGCGCGGATAAACTGATCGCGCAGCGCCGTCAGCAGCTGGGGCTGGTCATCATCAAACCACTGCTCCAGTAATCCGCTCTGACGGCTGAAGTGCCAACGCTGAACGCCGTGACGGATATCAATCCGGTCGCCCTGCTCTGAAAGCGTGGGGGTTTCGCCAGATTCAGATCGGTTTTGTGGCAGGGATAACCCGCGCGGCAGTTGCCATTGATCCCAGGCGCTGCGGTGGTACGCTGCGGACCATTCGGTCGCCTGCGGCTGATGAACGGCCACGTTCAGCCAAAGCTCACCGGCCCCGGCAGCCGCAGGAGGCGAACCCAGTTCAACGATCTGTTTGCCGCCCGGTGCAATATTGAGCACCACCTCTCCTTTGGCGATCGTTTTACCCTCCAGCTCAACGCGCCAGTGCAGCTGTTCGTTATCGCTGTGGCGGAACAGGAATTCGCTGCGAACCTCAACGCGCAGCGGATCGATACTGATCATGTCAAACTGGAAAAACTGCTGGGCGCGCTGAGCCTCAAACAGTGACGGATGCGGCGTACGATCGGCGAAAACCAGCCCGTTCATACAGAATTGACGATCGTTCGGCGTGTCGCCGAAGTCGCCGCCGTAGGCCTGGTAACTGACGCCGTCAGCGTCCGTGCGGGTCAGGCTTTGATCGACCCAGTCCCAGACGAAGCCTCCCTGCAGGCGCGGGAACTGGCGGAAGGCCTTCCAGTATTTATCAAAACCACCAAAGCTGTTGCCCATCGCGTGGGCGTATTCGCACAGGATCAGCGGACGCGTTTCATCCGGCATACTGATCCACTTTTTGATCGACCATTTAGGGACCGACGGGAAAGGCTGATCCTGATCGACGCGGGCATACATCGGGCAAATAATATCGGTCGCTGCCGTATTGGCCCCGCCGCCTTCGTACTGCACCGGACGGGTCGGATCGTTGGTTTTGATCCAACGATAGAGCGCGTCATGCGTGGCACCGTGACCGGATTCATTACCCAGCGACCAGAGGATAATGCAGGCGTGGTTGCGGTCGCGCTGTACCATGCGGGTCACACGCTCACTGTAAGCGCTGAACCAGCCCGGGTCATCCGACAAGCGTCCCATCGGCTGCATACCGTGGGTTTCAATATTGGCTTCATCCACCACGTACAGTCCGTATTCGTCACAAAGCCTGTACCACAGCGGGTGATTCGGGTAATGCGAACAGCGTACGGCATTAAAGTTGTGCTGTTTCATCAGTATAATGTCGCGGCGCATGGTCGCTTCGTCCATTACCTGACCGTTTTCCGGATGGTGCTCATGCCGGTTGGTACCGCGGATCAGCACCGGCTTGCCGTTCACTTTCAGCAGCCCGCCACTGATCTCCACTTCCCGGAAGCCGATATCGCAGGCTTCGGCTTCGATTAAGTCCCCGGAGGGTGAAATCAGGGAAATGACCGCGCGGTACAACGCAGGTTGCTCGGCGCTCCATAACGTAGGCTGACTGACCGGTAGACGCACGGTGGTTTTGTCGAACGCATTGCCGCGTTCATCAATGATTTCGCTGCCGAGCGGCTGCGTATGTTCTGCGATTGCGTTGTCGCCCTGCCAGAGCTGAACGCGCACCTGATACTCAGCGGCAGTTTCCTGCGGCACGGCAGCGCTGACCTGCACTTCCAGCTCAGCCTGCGTGAAGCCATGGAACAGGTGGGTACGTACCTGATAATCCGTGATTTGTTCGGCAGGTTTATGCAACAACGTGACGTCGCGGAAAATTCCGCTCATACGCCACATGTCCTGATCTTCCAGATAGCTGCCGTCGCACCAGCGCAGCACCATCACCGCCAGACGGTTTTCGCCCGGTTGCAGGGCACCGCTGAGATCGAACTCGGCCGGCAGACGGCTGTCCTGCGAATAGCCGATCCACTGACCGTTACACCACAGATAAAGGGCCGAGTTAACGCCGTCGAAGATAACCCGTGTCTGGCCGCTGGCCAGCCAGTCGCTGCCGACAGAAAAGGTGAGCGAATAACAGCCGGTCGGGTTTTCGGTGGGAACAAACGGCGGGTTGACCGCAATGGGGTACTGCACGTTGGTATAAATCGGGGCGTCGAAGCCTGCCAGCTGCCAGTTTGCGGGGACAGGTAAGCGCTCAGCCTGCGGCAGATCGTTGTTCAACCAAGCTTCCGGGACTTTTTCCGGCTGGCTGAAATAGCTGAACGTCCAGTCACCGTTAAGGCTCACAATACTCGCCGGATCCCGCCCGACGCGGGCCGCATCCTGACCGCGCCAGCTCTGAAACGGCGGGTGCGCCGGTAAACGGTTATGCTGAGTCGATGCGATATTTTCCCAGTCACGACGCGCCAGCACCGTAGCCAGTGAAGAAGATCCGTTGCCGGTTTCAGGGTTCATTATGCTGCCTTATTCAAAAATGTTATGCGCTCACAATTATGATCAACATGCGGCGATATTCCTCTGAAGTAAAGTCAGAGAGGCAGGGAAAGAGGGACGGATCACATTTCGCGCAGGGAATAGCTTAAGAGGATCCTACCTGTGCGGTGGTATTACGCACCACCAGCAACGTTGGCAAAAGCAGGGAGTCTTGTTGCTGACCAGCGTGCGGCCCCAGCGCTTCTACCAGCCGGCTCACGCTCTCAACACCCAGCAGGCGAAAATCCTGTTTGATGGTGGTCAGCGGCGGCTGGAAATAGGCGCTGTCTTCGGTGTCATCGTAGCCCACCACGGAAATCTGCTCCGGCACCCGCAGGCCATATTCATGCACCGCCCGCAGCACGCCGAGTGCCATCTGATCATTGGCCACCAGAATCGCCGTAGGACGCGGTGAGTGATTTAACAGGGATAACGCCAGCTGATAGCCCGACGCGGCGCTCCAGTCACCGTGGTGCGTGGCGCAGGGCGTAATTTGCTGCTGCGACAACTCGCCCAGCCAGCCCTGATAACGCAGCCGGGCTGAAACTAAAGCCAGCGGACCGGTGATCAGCGCAATCTGCTGATGGCCCAGTTGCAGCAGGTGCTCAACCCCCAGCTTCGCGCCGCCATGGGGATCAAACAATGTTTTGCATACCAGCGCATCAGGCGAGACGTCGAGAAACATCACCGGCAGTTGTCCGCAGAATTCTACGATAGATTGTGCTTCTTCGGCTTCCAGCGGCACATTGATTAATACGCCGTCCACTCGCTGGGCGATAAGCTCACTGACCGCGGCGCGGCAGGCGGTCAGGCTCAGGGTATCAATCATCGAGATAACCACGTTAAAACCCAGCTGGCTGGCGCGGGTTTTTATCGAGGAGGCAATTTGTGACGGCGCATGAAGCGCCAGTTCCGTGGTCGCAAGACCCAGCGTATAGCTGCGCTTACCCGCCAGCTGTTGCGCGACACGGTTCGGCACATAATTGAGCGCCAGCATGGCCTGTTCGACCTTATCGCGGGTTTTCTGTGACACATGCGCTGCCTGATTCAGCACGCGGGAAACTGTCTGGTAAGAGACCCCGGCGTGACATGCAACGTCATCAAGGGTGACGGATTTAGGCTTCATTGCGCTTTCTCAGGCTGGATGGAGTGATCACGGGCAGCTCAGGTCACCCTCTTCGCAATGCATAAAGGCGTTGATTTCTTTGGTACGCTGTTCGGTTTTTTGCTGCAAACAGCCCGAGTAAATCATTGGCCAGACCGAACCGCCTTTGACGCCGGAGGACTGGAATTCGCAGTCACTGTCCCGGAAGGCAATCCAGTTACGCTGCGCTGTTTTGAATTGGGTTTGCTGCTCAGGCGAAAGCTGCGCCATCTTTTGTTTATAAGATTGATTAAGCAACGTATCGCTGCGTTTAAAATCCTGACTGGCACAAATGTTCATATCCGTCTGGGTATTGGCGTTTTTGCAATCCACAACGGCGTCAGCGGCATGAACGAACGGCGACAAGGCTAACAGAGCAATCAGGGCAAGGCGCATAACTCTTCTCCCGCAGTGTGCGTGGTATCATTCCTGCATTATAGGCATTAAAAAAGGGGCCGAAGCCCCTAAGTGGTAATTTCCACGATCTGACCCTGAGGCCAGATGAAAGAAATTACAGACGATCTACTGCGTTCAGTTCTTTGAATGCCAGTTCCAGACGAGTCACCATGGACGCCTGGGCAGCACGCAACCATACGCGTGGATCGTAGAATTTCTTGTTCGGCTTGTCTGCGCCTTCCGGGTTACCCAGCTGGCCTTGCAGATAAGCTTCGTTTTTCTGGTAGAAGTGCAGGATACCTTCCCAGTTAGCCCATTGGGTATCGGTATCAATGTTCATTTTGATAACACCGTAACCTACGGACTCTTTGATTTCAGCTGCTGTAGAACCAGAACCGCCGTGGAACACGAAGTTCAGCGCGTTGTGTGGCAGGTTGTGTTTCTTGCAAACGTATTCCTGAGAATCACGCAGGATCGTTGGAGTCAGTTTAACGTTGCCTGGCTTGTACACGCCGTGCACGTTACCAAATGATGCAGCGATAGTGAAACGCGGGCTGATTGCGTTCAGTTTTTCGTAAGCGTAATCAACATCTTGTGGTTGGGTGTACAGTGCTGATGCGTCCATATGGCTGTTGTCTACGCCATCTTCTTCACCGCCGGTGCAACCCAGTTCGATTTCCAGAGTCATATCGAGTTTTGCCATGCGAGCTAAGTACTTGCCGCAAATTTCGATGTTTTCTTCCAGAGATTCTTCAGACAGGTCGATCATATGTGAAGAGAACAGTGGCTTACCGGTTTTAGCGAAATGTTTTTCGCCCGCGTCCAGCAGACCGTCGATCCATGGCAGCAATTTCTTGGCGCAATGGTCGGTGTGCAGAATGACTGGCACGCCGTAATGTTCAGCCATCTGATGCACGTGATGCGCGCCAGAGATAGCACCCAGGATTGCCGCTTCTTGCGGTTGGGTAGTCTTCAGGCCTTTACCCGCGATGAACGCAGCGCCGCCGTTGGAGAACTGAACAATAACCGGTGCACGGACTTTCGCAGCTGCTTCAAGAACGGCGTTGATAGAGTCGGTACCTACACAGTTAACTGCTGGCAGTGCAAAGTTGTTTTCTTTAGCAATAGCGAAAACTTTCTGCACATCATCACCAGTGATGACGCCTGGTTTTACGAAATCAAAAATTTTAGACATGGTTCTTTGTCCTGTATCGTCGGCCGTAGATGGATTTGAATCGGTTTGCTATTTCGCCTGAGTTCCACTGAGCAGCCCCTCGCGCGAGATAGAAGACAGGGCAGTTTTATGCTGCCCTGTCAGGTTCATTACTTCTTAGCACGCTCTTCCAGCATCACAACCGCTGGCAGTTCTTTACCTTCAACGAACTCAAGGAATGCGCCGCCGCCAGTAGAGATGTAGTTAATTTTGTCAGCAATACCGAACAGGTCGATTGCTGCCAGGGTGTCGCCGCCGCCTGCGATAGAGAAGCCTTCGCTGTCAGCAATGGCTTGCGCCACAATCTCGGTTCCTTTACGGAAGTTAGGGAACTCGAACACGCCAACCGGGCCATTCCACAGGATGGTTTTCGCGTTTTTGATGATCTCAGCCAGGCGGTAAGCAGACTCGTCGCCCATGTCGAGAATTTGTTCTTCGTCTTTGATGTCTTTAACAGACTTCACGGTCGCCGTTGCGGTCTCAGAGAACTCAGTCGCGACGCGAACATCTGTCGGAACAGGGATATCGCAAATAGTCAGCAGGCGTTTGGCTTCATCAACCAAGCTTGCTTCGTACAGGGATTTACCGACGTTGTTGCCTTGGGCAGCCACGAAGGTGTTCGCGATACCACCGCCAACGATCAG
>Ga0105856_1000714_pt1 | contig 16377 bp, 18 predicted proteins | sample OrgsoiDNA_201060_FD_89681 | JGI IMG/M metagenome (GOLD analysis project Ga0105856, IMG submission 89681) | Permafrost soil microbial communities from the Arctic, to analyse light accelerated degradation of dissolved organic matter (DOM) -... | ecosystem: Environmental > Terrestrial > Soil >...
ATCAATCATATTGCACGGGCGAAGAATGAAGAAAAAGCAGCCAAGCTTTCAATAAAATGGCAGTGATAAACCCTTATAAATTGCTTTAGGCCCATCAATAGGCCCAAAGCAAAAGTTGAATCAAGCTTTAAATGTTATAAATCATTAAGTTACATGGTTAATTCAGACTCCCCCAGCCCACCAAATTATGATCCGGTTATTACCAGATAAGTCCGGAGAAGTCCTGAAAGCCCGCATCCCTCCTAGGTTTGCGGGCTTTTTTGTGTCTGTAATAGTCCGAGGAGATCCGCCTGAAACCGGAGTCTATTGGTATACGCTAAGATGTATACCAATAAACGTATACCAGTTAAGGGAAGATCCTTGCATGGCGCGGACTACACGCCCCCTCACCCACACCGAAGTGCAAAAAGCTAAAGCCCTCGACAAAGACCTGACCCTGCACGATGGCGACGGACTCTTTTTATTAGTCAAAACCACCGGCAAGAAAATTTGGCGTTTCCGCTACCAACTTCCCAACAGTAACAAACACGCAGCTCTGTACACGATCAGTTTTCAGGCCCAAGCGCATTTTTGAAGGGTATGGCTGGCAGCGTTTCGTTGAAATCCCCCTGTTAATTGGTAGGCACCAACCGAATTTTCATGAGTAAGAAGCTTTAACCCAGTTGACTTGATAGAAAGGTGAAGCCATATTCATTCTATGAATAAATTTATGCACGCCCTACAGACGACGACCACAACGACCGCTTATGGCGGGACGTAGGATTCGTTCGTCAATGGAAAACGTGCAGATCCTAAGCCCCCGCCTGACAGGCCGGGGCTTTTTCTTTTCCCTGGCCTCATGGGCATTTTGAGGAGAAGAAAGATGAAACAACCCAGCCTGAGAAATAAAGCACTGGTGATTATCGATATGCAAAATGGTTTGTATTTCGCAGAGCCTCCTGCCTACGACAAAGAGCACGTTCTGAGTAATATTAATCTGCTCATCCGTCAGTTTCGCGCTAACGGCGATCCGGTTATTTTTGTGCAACATATCGGACCACAAGGCTCCCCGATCGAGCAGGGACAAAAACTTTGGCAGTTGATACCTGAGATGGAAGTAGATGCAAAATCCGATTTGATTCTTAACAAGAATAAATCCAGCATTTTCACAGACACACCGCTTCTCGAGTGGCTAAACCAGCGTGGGGTTAACGCGCTTTATATCGCCGGGATGAAAACACAATACTGCATCGATACGGCGTGCCGCGCCGCCTCTGGCTTAGGTCTCGATGTGATATTAGTGTCCGATGCGCATACTTGCATGGATACTGCGGACCTCACAGCACAGCAGATTATCAACCATCACAATACGACTCTGAATGGGCCTTTTGCCAAAATTCAAAACACGGTGGAGATTTGCGGCACCGATTTTGCTTAATCCTGATGTAGTTCAAATCTAACTTAAAATTTTTGTCTCTTTCCAGGGAATATGACGTGAAAAAATACAGTGTCGTGATGATGGCTTTGATCGGTTCTTTCAGCGTAGCAAGCCAGGCTGAAACTGTGATTAAATTTGGGGTTGATCCCTCCTTCCCGCCCTTCGAGTCCAAGGCAGCGGACGGATCGCTGGTCGGTTTTGATATTGATCTGGGGAACGCCATTTGTGAGCAGGCGAAAGCCAAATGCGTATGGGTCGAAACCGCGTATGACAGCATCATCCCGGCCCTGAACGCGAAGAAGTTCGATGCAGTTCTCTCGGCGATGGCCATTACCGAGAAACGTAAAACGCAGGTGAATTTCTCCAACGTTCTCTACAACATCCCAAGCGTCTTAGTCGCGAAAAAAGGCAGCCAGCTTGATACCACTGTGGATTCACTCAAAGGGAAAGTGATCGGCGTAGCGCAAGGCACGACTCAGGAGGCTTACGCAGTAGGAATGTGGCAGTCGAAAGGCGTACAGGTGGTGTCTTACCAGAATCAGGATTCCGTTAATCTGGATTTAGAAACGGGCAGAATCGATGCGACCTTCACTAATGCCGCAGCTGCAGAAACAGGTTTTCTGAAAACACCACAGGGCGCAGACTTTGGTTTCGTGGGTAAAACCGTGCTGGACCCGCAATACCTGGGAGGAGGGGCAGCTATTGCCTTGCGTAAGGATGATCAAGCTCAGTTAGCAATGATTAACAAAGCTCTCGACGGTATGCACGCGGATGGCACCTACACTAAACTTGAGAAAAAATATTTCACCTTTGATGTGTTTAAAAACAATAAACCTTAACTGCTCAGGTAAGGAGCCAGAATGTTTTCCCACCTCTGTATTGGCGTAAACGATTTTGACCGGGCATTTGTTTTTTATTCGGCGATATCACGAGTTCTGGGTCTGGAACTCAAGTTCTGCGACAACAAACGTTCGTGGGCAAGCTGGCAAACCCCTGAGGTTCAGCGTCCTCTACTAATTATCGGCAAACCTTTGGACGGTAAACCCGCCACCACCGGAAACGGTCAGATGGTGGCGTGGCTTGCCAATAGCCGGGCGCAGGTGGAACGTATTTACCAAACAGCATTGGAACATGGCGCGAGCTGCGAAGGACCGCCGGGGCTACGTCCGTATTATCATGAACACTATTTTGGTGCCTACTTTCGGGATCCTGATGGCAATAAACTTTGCGTTTGTTGCCATCACCCAGAATAGGCCCGTTAAACCACCACAACATTGGCTTTGGTTTGTGCCAAAGCCAATGTTGCTTCTTCGCCGATCCCGCTATCGGTGATAATCGTGTCAATCTTCTCCATCGGTAACACCAAATTAAAACCCCGACGGCCAAACTTACTGGAATCCGTCACCACGACCACCTGCCGGGCTGCTTCAGCCATCTTAGCGCTGATCGAATACCCTTCATTAAATGTCGTAATACCACTGCTGGCATCAAGCCCGTCTGCACCCACGAACATCAGGTTCGCTACAATGCCTTGCAACGCAAATTCTGTAATGTTCCCGTGAAGTGAACGGGTCTTATGCCGTAACGTCCCCCCGCATACCACCAGCGTAATATCTGGATTCTCAGACAAAACGAATGCGGCAGGTAGGTTATTCGTGATCACGGTGATACTGGCTGTTTTCACCAGTTCCTCGGCGATAAGCATCGTCGTACTGCCACTGTCAAGAATGACCGTATCACCAGGTTTGACCATAGCCGCAGCAGCCAGCGCGATGCGCTTTTTAGGATCTTCGGCCTGGCGATACCGCTCTTCCAACACCATCTCCCCGGCCGCATTCGCGCTGTTCACTTCCGCGACAGGGGCTGCCTTTCCTGCGCCCCCGTGAAAACGTGTCATCAACCCTTTCTGTTCCAGCAAACGTAAATCTGCACGTATCGTCACCTCAGACACTCCGAAAGAATTCGAAATGTCGGAAACTAAAATGCTGCCATTTTCATTCACCAGATCAATGATCTTATGGCGTCTTTCATATGAATTCATCGTTTCATGCCTGTTACTCAACATTATGATCAGTTTAAACAAAAGAATTCGAAAATGGGAGAAAAAAAACTAACTCTGTGAGATTTGCCACAATGCCTTGCTCACACGGCTTTTCCTCGCTGTAAATATCGGCCCTGCCTTAAGCAAACAGAACGGATTTTTTTCGAGATCCCCCGAAAAACAAAAGCAACGCAATGTCGAAAGACAACGAAATATTACGATCTCTATCACGAAACATAAAAAACATCATTGTACGGATATCGAAATGATCTGATTATTTTCGAAAATAAACGGAGATTAAAATGAAAGACATTCTAAAAAATCATAAAAACGGGGAATTGATCGGTATCTGTTCGGTGTGCTCTGCACATCCTCTTGTGATTGAGGCGGCATTGCGTCTGGATCTGCATACCGATCGCCAGGTTCTCATTGAAGCGACGTCCAATCAGGTGAATCAGTTTGGCGGGTATACCGGCATGCAGCCGATTGATTTTCGAGATTTTGTAGTCAACATCGCGGAGCGTGTGGGTTTTCCACAACAGCGTTTGATTCTGGGGGGCGATCATCTCGGCCCAAACTGCTGGCAGGGTGAAAATGCCGAAGACGCCATGACCAAAGCAGAAGTCCTGATCGCCCGTTATGTAGAAGCAGGATTTAGTAAAATTCATTTAGATGCTTCCATGTCATGTGCCGACGATCCGGTACCTCTGGATCCTTTCGTCGTCGCAACCCGGGCAGCCCGCCTTTGTAAGGTAGCTGAGCGCGTAGCAACGCCACTACAGAAACAAAAACTGACCTATGTAATAGGGACTGAGGTGCCAGTTCCGGGGGGTGAATCAGCGGCGATTGAGCACGTGCATATTACTCTCGCCAAAGATGCTCAGGCCACCATTGAGCTGCATCATCAGGCATTTTCTGAAGCCGGTTTGACTGAAGCCATTGAGCGTATTATTGCCATCGTCGTGCAACCAGGCGTGGAGTTCGACCACAGCAGTGTTATCCATTATCAGCCACAACATGCCAGAGAACTCTCTGCGTATATCGCCTCAACGCCCCTGGTCTATGAAGCCCACTCTACGGATTATCAAACACGCGAGTCATACCGACGTTTAGTGGAAGATCATTATGCCATCTTGAAAGTAGGCCCAGCCCTGACGTTTGCACTGCGTGAAGCCATTTTTGCATTGGCCAACATTGAACAGGCCATTGTGGCGCCGGGTGAACAGAGCCAGGTTTTAGCCGTGATAGACCGCGTGATGCTCGACGAACCCGATTATTGGAAAAAATATTATCACCCAACCTTCAGCCGCTCATTGATCGATCTGCACTTCAGCCTTTCCGATCGCATTCGTTATTACTGGCCACACTCCCGCATCAGTCAGGCAGTCAACACCATGCTGAGCAATTTGCAGCAGTCAGAAATCCCCCTCGGCCTGCTCAGCCAATATATGCCGGTTCAGTTCGGCCGCATCTTGTCAGGGAAGCTCAATACCGTCGCGCCAGAGCTCATTATCGACAAAATTCAGGATGTCCTTCGCGCCTATCGCTATGGCTGCACCGTGGCACCGGAAAAAACTGAGGTCGGCCCTCATGCATAACTGTGAAGTTTTCGTCAAAACAGGGATTTCATTTAGCGATGCGCATGAAGCCCTTAAGCATATCGGGAAAGAGATGCTACGCGCAGGCGTCGTTGAGGTGAGCTATCCCCATGCATTAATCCGGCGGGAGGCCGAATTCCCTACCGGCATCATGCTGGAAAGCCATGCGGTTGCGATCCCCCATTGCGAAGCCGTGCACGCGCTTAAACCGGCGATTTACCTCATCCGGCCAGACCATGCCGTGCTCTTCTCTCAGGCCGATGGAGACGACCCTGTTAACGCATTGTTGATTATCGCGCTGATCGTCACACACCCGTCAGAACAACTCGTCCTGCTGCGAAATCTGTTCGGGCAGCTACAGGATCCCTGTTTTATCGAACAACTGCTGGAGGCGCCAGAACACCAACTGCTGAACATTTTTAAACAACAGGTTTTTCCCATGTTGAGTAATGAGTCCGACCCTAAAACAACAATATCGAAAGCAGAACACCAAGGAGCTTTATCGTGAAGAGAAAAATTATTGTCGCCTGCGGTGGTGCCGTAGCGACCTCCACACTCGCCGCTGAAGAGATCAAAGAACTGTGCACAGAGCATGGGATCACGCTGGATCTTATCCAGTGCCGGGTCACCGAAATTGAGACCTACATGGACGGTGCAGACCTTATCTGCACCACTGCGCGTGTAGACCGCCAGTTTGGCGATATTCCGGTTGTTCACGGCATGCCCTTTGTTTCCGGTGTCGGGATTGATGTCCTGAGACAAAAAATACTGACACTGTTACAGGAGTAAGCCATGTTTACAGACATCATGCGTTACATCCTCGATCTTGGGCCCACGGTGATGCTGCCACTGGTGATCATTATTTTCTCCATGATATTAGGAATGAAAATCGGTGACTCCTTTAAATCTGGCCTGCATATCGGTATTGGTTTCGTTGGCATAGGGCTGGTCATCGGCCTGATGCTGGACTCTATCGGCCCGGCCGCTAAATCGATGGCCGAGCATTTTCAAATCAATCTTCAGGTCGTCGATATTGGCTGGCCCGGTTCATCACCGATGACCTGGGCATCACAAATCGCACTGGTTGCTATCCCTATCGCCATCGGTGTCAATATTCTGATGCTGGTGACGCGCATGACCCGCGTGGTAAATGTCGATATCTGGAACATCTGGCACATGACGTTCACCGGCGCCATGCTGCATCTGGCAACCGGATCCTACTGGCTTGGTATTATGGGCGTGGTGGTACATGCCGCCTTTGTTTACAAACTGGGCGACTGGTTCGCCAAAGACACACGTGACTTTTTCAACCTCGAAGGGATTGCTATCCCGCATGGTTCTTCCGCCTATCTCGGCCCGATAGCTGTGCTGGTAGATGCCATCATTGAAAAAATTCCGGGTCTGCGAAATATCCATTTCAGCGCAGACGACGTGCAAAAACGCTTTGGCCCCTTTGGTGAACCGGTCACCGTCGGCTTTGTCATGGGTCTGTTAATTGGTTATCTCGCGGGTTATGACGTCAAGGGCATCATGCAACTGGCCGTTAAAACCGCCGCCGTAATGTTACTGATGCCTCGCGTCATTAAACCCATCATGGACGGGCTGACACCGATTGCACGTCATGCCCGTAGCCGGTTACAGGCAAAGTTTGGTGGACAGGAGTTCCTGATTGGTCTGGATCCAGCGCTGTTGCTAGGCCATACCGCGGTAGTCTCCGCCAGCCTAATTTTTATTCCTCTCACTATCCTGATTGCCGTTATTGTTCCGGGAAATCAGGTGCTGCCATTTGGTGACCTGGCAACCATCGGCTTCTTTGTGGCGATTGCCGTCGCGGTCCATCAGGGCAATTTATTCCGCACCCTGATTTCTGGCGTGATCATCATGGGTATCACCCTGTGGATAGCCACGCAGACCATCGGTTTACACACCCAACTGGCGGCAAATGCAGGCGCACTGAAAGTCGGGGGGCAGGTAGCGTCAATGGATCAGGGCGGCTCTCCTATCACCTATCTGCTGATTCAGCTTTGTACCTGGCAAAACATTGCAGGACTGACCGGTATTGGTGTGGTTTATGCCCTTGGAGTATTCCTCACATGGCGCCGCGCGCGGGGGTTCCTGCGGGCAGAACGCCTGACGGATGCCGTGGCCACTTCCGCTTCAATGAATAAATCTAACGCACTTTAACTAACCTGTGGGGGCGAAAGCCCCCTGTATGGAGTTTTCAATGAAATCAGTTGTAGTTCACGCTGGCGGAAAGGTGGTGGTCGAAGAAAAACCCACCCCACAGATTCAGCACCCTGGCGATGTACTGGTCAAGATTGCCTATTCCGGACTCTGCGGCTCTGATATCCCACGCATTTTTGCTGAAGGTGCACATTATTACCCGATAACATTAGGTCACGAATTCAGTGGTGAAGTGGTCAGTTACGGAGAAAAAGTGGGTGATTTAGAGGTGGGTGATGCCGTTGCCTGCGTACCGCTGCAACCCTGCTTTACCTGCCCGGAATGTCAGCGCAACGCTTTCTCGCAGTGCAAACACTATCAGTTTATTGGTTCACGTAGCGATGGCGGCCATGCGGAGTATGTGGCAGTACGCCGGAGCAGCCTGTTTAAATTGCCGAAGGGGTCGTCTCTTTTGCAGGGGGCTTTTCTGGAACCTATCACGGTCAGTCTCCACGCATTAAAACTGGCCGGGGGCTGTGAAGGAAAGGAAGTCATTATCATCGGCGCAGGCACCATCGGCCAGTTAGCGATTCAGTGCGCTAACGCTTTAGGCGCTAAAGCGGTGACGGCTATCGATATCAATCAGCAGCGCCTGCAACTGGCACAAGAGATCGGCGCATCTTTTGTGTATGACAGCAGCACTATGAGTGCCGGAGAAATAACCGCTGATTTGCACCCGCGGCGTTTCGACCAGTTAATCCTTGAAACTGCCGGTACCCCACAAACGGTTGCCCTGGCATTGGAGATCGCTGGGCCACATGCTCAAGTTGCGCTGGTCGGTACTCTGCACAAAGACCTGCTGCTCCCGTCTGCAACCTTCAGCCATATATTGCGTAAAGAACTGACGATTCTCGGTAGCTGGATGAACTATTCCGCGCCCTGGCCGGGCAGTGAATGGCAACAGGCTGCCACATTGTTCGAGCAAAAAAAGCTCCGGTTGGAACCGCTGATCGCCACAACTGGCGATGCACAGACCTTCGCAGACAGTGTCAATGCGCTCGGCGGTCAGGCAATGAAAGGCAAAATTTTGCTCGATATGACGGAGGGTTAACGCCATGTATCTGATATCCAACCGAGAAATGCTACGCAAAGCACAGCGCGAAGGCTATGCCGTACCGGCATTCAACGTACATAACCTTGAAACCGTGCAAGTCGTGGCAGAAACCGCCGCCAGAATGGGATCTCCCGTGATTATGGCCGGAACGCCGGGAACCTTCAGCTACGCAGGCGTCGGTTTTCTGGTGTCCATTTGCCAGCAGGCTGCACAATTTCACCGCCACCCTTTCGCTCTGCATCTCGATCACCATGAAGAATTAGACGACATTGAAAGCAAGGTCCGTGCCGGGATCCGCTCAGTGATGATTGATGCTTCGCAATATGACTTTGAGCAAAACATCGAGAAAGTCAGCCAGACAGTCCGGCTCTGCCACGGATTTGATGCCAGTGTCGAGGCCGAACTTGGCCGTCTAGGTGGTCAGGAAGATGACTTGAATGTCGATGCCGCAGACAGTTTCTTTACCGATCCTCTGGCGGCAAAAGAGTTCGTCGCCCGCACGGGCATAGACTCGCTGGCAGTAGCGATTGGCTCTGCGCACGGTTTGTACCAGGGAGAACCTCATCTCGACTTTGTGCGGCTGGAGAAAATCCGCCAGCATGTGAATATTCCTCTTGTCCTTCATGGCGCATCAGGGATCCCAGACGAGATGGTCAGAGAGGCCATTGCTCTGGGAGTTTGCAAGGTGAATATTGCCACTGAATTGAAGATTGCATTTGCCGACGCTGTAAAACTGTATTTCGGCGAAAATCCCGCAGCCAACGATCCGCGCAAATATATCGTGCCGGGTAAAGCAGCTATGCAGAAGGTGGTAGAAGAGAAAATCCGCATCTGCGGCAGTACCGGAAAACTTTAACCAAACAAGTGCCTTGCTTCAGGTTGCAGCGTTGTCACGCTTCTGATTTTATAGTGTCTATTCACGGGTAAAATAGAAACGGAATCAGACATGACAACGCTCAATCACTTTGGTCAACCTCTCGGTGACGCCCTGCCAGACTGGCAAGCACGAGAACTTCCGCAACCAGTGCAACTTAATGGTCGCTTTTGCCGGCTGGAACCGCTGGATCCTACTCTTCACAGCGAGGCGCTGTTCTCGGCCTGGCATAGTATTGATGACGATCGGGACTGGACCTATTTCGCCAGCGATCGCCCTGCGACGCAGGCAGAGTGTGATTCACTGCTAACCCGAAATGCAGCAAGTCGGGATCCGCTGTTTTTTGCCGTGGTCGATAATACTACTCAGCGCGCAATAGGCAGCGTGGCGCTGATGCGTATTGATCCGGTAAACGGTGTGGCAGAAATTGGTTGGGTAAACTGGTCCCCCCTGATGAAGCGCTCATGCCAAGGTACCGAAGCCATTTTCCTGTTGCTGAAAACCCTCTTCGATGAGCTGAAATATCGCCGCTGTGAATGGAAATGCCACAGTCTGAATGCTGCATCCAATGCGGCTGCGAAAAGATTTGGCTTCCAGTTTGAAGGGATCTTCCGTCAGGCAATCGTCAACAAAGGCCGTAACCGTGATACCTGCTGGTACTCCATGCTGGATAACGAATGGCCATCACGCAAACTTGCCTTCGAAAAGTGGCTGAGTGCAGAGAATTTCGATGCTGAAGGCCAGCAGAAACAGCGTCTGGAAGCCTTCAGAAAGTAGAAGAGACGAAAAGATTAACGTCGTTGCGACTTGAGGGATGACGAGAGAAGCTGGTCGATATCATCCCACGCATAAATAATATTCGGGGAAAGCCAGAGAGGGCCGGAGTCGGTATAGCGTCCGGCCTCTTTGCCACCCAGCGCGGTATAGAAACTGATGGCTGGAGCATTGCCTTCGACCACGCCCAGACCCGCGCCGGTGAAACCGCTGTTTTTCAGCCGCTGCGCAACTTCAGTTAACAGACAGCGCCCGATCCCCTGACGTGCAAACTGGCTATCAACATACAGCAGTTTTATTTCAGCCAGCGCACCGAATTCTGGGTTTGAGGAAGTAGACGCCAGCACGAACCCGGCCAGTTCACCGTTAATTTCAGCCAGTAATACGAACTGATTTTCTGCCGGATTGGCGAACTTATCCTGCCAGAATGCCAGTCTGCGGGGCTCATCCAGTGCCGCAAACGCGTCGGCGGGAGCCAGTTCACGGTAGGTTTCACGCCAGACAGCGACGTGTAAACGGGCCAGTTCTCCAGCGTCAGAGGCTTTTGCATCTCTGAGAGTCAGCGTAGTCACAGGAAATATCCTTACATTTAACGGGTTAGCTTTCGCTTGTGGAAAGTCATTTCGCCAGTATAGCGCCTGATCTGCGCTTTCCCGATAGCACAGAGACGTTATTTACTTCCTGCTTTTTTCTCTTGTGTCAGCAAAGCCTGTTTGCGCTCGATCCCCCAACGGTAACCAGAAATCTGCCCGTCGTTTTTGACTACCCGATGACATGGGATAGCCACCGCCAGCAGGTTGGCAGCGCAGGCACCCGCAACGGCACGAACCGATTTTGGCGCCCCCATTTTTTGGGCAATTTGCGAATAACTGGCGGTCTCGCCTAAGGGGATTTCACGTAATGCCTGCCAGACACGCTGCTGAAAAGCGGTGCCGCGAATATCAAGCGGAAGTGACAGACCGGTCTGTGGCGCATCAACAAACCCGATAATGGTTGCCATACGCTGCTCAAAATCAGGATCTGCTCCCCGCAAAACGGCATGAGGGAAATGGTCCTGCAACTGTTGAACCAGCGATTCAGGGTCATCGCCCAGCAAGATAGCGCAAATCCCTCTTGCGCTTTCAGCTACTAAAATCGCGCCCAGCGAACATTTCCCGACGGCAAACCAGACTTCTATCCCGCGCCCTCCCGCCCTGAATACTTTCGGTGTCATCCCCAAAGTAAGACCGGCACTCTCGTAAAACCGGCCATCGGAAACGTATCCGGACTGATAAATCGCCTCGGTCACCGACAGATCTTCACGCAGGGTTTCACGCACGCGCCGGCTGCGCAACGCCAGCGCATACTCTTTCGGTGTTACGCCGGTATGAGCTTTAAACAGGCGATGAAAATGATAGGGGCTGATGCCGACAGCAGCAGCCAGTGCGTTCAATGTCAGAGGGTTCTCTGTCTGTTCAATCAGACGACAGGCGTGTTCAATTTGCCGGGCATGATGCTGCGCGAGAGAAATTAGCCCCTGACGGCAACGCTTACAGGGACGAAACCCCGCCTGCTCGGCTTCTTGTGCACCGGCAAAGAAAACCACATTACCAGGATTAGGCTGACGGGAAGCACAGGAGGGCGCGCAGTAAATTCCCGTGGTTTTCACGGCGTAGACAAACTGCCCGTCGGCAGCGGCGTCGCAATCCACCACCGCTTGCCAGCGCGGATCATCCTGCGTCAGGGACGTAGCACTTTTCACTGGCAAGATTTTTGCTGACTTCACTGACATCGTTTTCGTAGACATGGCAGAACCTCATTGATCTCCGGTGGGCTGAATAACAGGCTAACCCGCCCGCGGTTACAATACCCTCCGGCGCTTGCTTTCTTATTCTGCATGAGCACGGAGCCCGCGTCATTAACCGGCCAGCGTTTCACGCATTCAACAACGGCCCGCGCCTTGCATATGAAAATCTTTATTATTATAAAACATGGGCGTTTAACTCTGGAGTGTACTTATATGTCGCTGAAAATTGTCCCCATTACGCTCAATGATCCGCGTCTGGCAACGCTGGTCGCTGAACTCGATAAATACCAGTCAGTTCTTTATCCGGATGGTAGTAACTACGCGATGCCGCTGGACCGGATGGCAAATGCGCAGAACTATCCTTTTCTGGCGGAAAGCGAGGGTCAGCCGGTGGGCTGCGCTTGTCTGTATCTGGGGGACAATGGGGTTGCGGAAATAAAACGGGTTTACGTAGCGCCTGCCGGGCGCGGCAAAGGTGTAGCCTCCAGCCTGATTCAGGCTCTGGAGGCCCATGTGCAGACCTTAAGTTTTACAGCACTGTTTCTTGAAACCGGTATTTACCAGCCCGAGGCGATAGGTCTCTACCAGAAGCTGGGTTACGGCATGACCGGTCCCTTCGGCGATTACACCTTCGACCCGCTCAGTGTCTATATGGTGAAAACTTTCCCCGCCACTATTGCGAACGTTTGACCGCCATCTCCAGCGAGCCAAAGTAGTGGGTTTTGATTTTTTCCCACGTACCGTCGGCAATGATTTTAGCCAGACCGTCGTTGAGCAGTTTTTTGGTTTTGTCGTCGCCCTTACGCATCCCGTAAGCTGAGCCGATACTGAACAACTTATCGTCACGCACTTCCGGGCCGGTCAGGGCGAAATCTTTGCCCTCGGGTTTATTGAGGAAGCCAAAGGTCACAGCCACGCCAGGGCTGAGGGATGCATCAAGGCGACCGGCGATCAAATCCTGATAAATTGTATCCTGATCGGCATAGGCCACCACATCAACCCCCTTCGGCAGCCAGAATGCATTGGCATACATCTCCTGAATAGAGCCTTGCTGTACGGCGACGCGCTTACCTTTCAGAGATTCGGCAGTAGGCTGCAACGGACTGCCTTTGGGCGCGACTAACTTAGTCGGAATGTGGAAGACAAAATCGCTGAAGTCGATCACTTTACGGCGCTTTTCCGTCGCGCCCTGGGGTGAGATAAAATCGACTTTCTTCGCCATCAGCGACGGAATTTCAGCATCGAAACTGCTGACCACATATTCACATTTTACATTCATCTCTTTGCAGATGGCGTTGGTGATATCGATTTCGAAACCGGTCGGCGTTCCGGTGGCATCACGGAACTGGAAAGGAGGGAAACCCAGATCCGCGCCGACGCGCAGGGTTTCGCCTTCAGCGTGTGCCATTGTGCTGCTCATCATCAGGCCGAAAGCGGCCAAAGCCAGTGTTCTTTTGATCATTATTGTTCTCTCATGCCCAGGGTTATTTTTGTGACTGCCAGTGTAAAAACTCTTCCCGTACCGCGCGCAGCATTTCAGGGTTCTGACACAAATCGACGGCGGTCATTGCCAGCGCTTTGGCCGCCTGCAACATGGTGCTCAGCCCGGCGTCAGACCCGGCGGCTTCGGCAAATTCAGGGGTATGTGGCAGGACATCGCCAATACGTAAATAAGGATGGATCGCCGCCGTTATCTGGCTGACGTTACCAATATCGGACGAGCCAATACCGCCACTGAGCGGGGGCGGCACCACCTCCACGCCAAGGATCTCCAGATTTTGCTGAAAGTATCCGGCCAGCGTCAGGTTGTTATTTCGCTCGGCGTAGGTCAGCCCTTCCTCAATTTCCAGCCGCGCCCCGCTCATATCTGCCGAACCTTGCGCGGCGGCGAAGACTTTCTTTTTCACTGCCGCCAGCCCGTTGACAGTGTTGGCACGCATCAAGAATTTGGCTTCGGCATAGGCCGGTACGATATTAGTGGCACTGCCGCCGTGGGTAATAATGCCGTGGACGCGAACGTCGTCGGTGAACAGCTGGCGCAGGGCGTTTATGCCAATGAAAGTGTGGATCACCGCGTCGAGGGCACTGATGCCGTTTTGTGGTGCGGAAGCCGCATGAGCGGCTTTGCCGTAGAATTTAAACGTCGCATCGACACACGCCAGCCCCCCGCGGGCCACCATGGTTTTATCCCGCGGGTGGAACATCATCACGGCATCGACATGGTCGAAGAAGCCTTTGTCCGCCAGAATGATTTTCCCACCGCCCTCTTCTTCCGCCGGTGTTCCCACCACTTCCAGCTTGCCGGTCAGCGCCGGGAATCCCGCTTTCAGAGCCAGCGCAGCCGCCACTGATGCGGTGCCGATCAGGTTATGCCCGCAGGCGTGCCCCAGACCTTCGAGCGCATCATATTCAGCCAGCAGCGCGAGAGTCGGGCCGGGTTTGCCGCTGTCAAAGGTGGCGCGAAACGCCGTCGCCAGCCCGCCAATGGGCTCTTCAATCTCAAAACCCGCTGCCCGCAACGGGGCTATCAGCGCCGACGACGACTGCACCTCATGAAAACTCAACTCCGGGTTGGCATGAATCGTCAGTGCCAGTGCGGTGAGTTCAGCCGCGTGCTGATCAACGCTGTCGATCACCTGCTGCTTGTGATCCGTCATAGTGCAATAAGACATGTTTGTTTCCCTGATCTGGTGCAAAACCAAAAAATATTTTCGCGGCGCTGGTTAAACACAATGCTTTCGCGTGTACGAATACCTTAGAAATAGGGCTTTTGCAGAGAAGGGTCAAATTCAGCCTTTTTATCTGTTGCGCTTTCTGCGCAAAAATTATTTTATGGCTACAGTTTTTAATACCCAAAATAATGAGGCGGTATGAACGAGAAGGACTGGCTGATCCTGCGCGCCGTCTGGCAGCACAAAAATATTACCCGCGCTGCCGAACAGCTTTATACCTCGCAACCGGCGCTGAGTTACCGCCTGCGCCAGATCGAACGCAAACTGGCGATCAGGCTGTTTATGGAGGGGCAAAAAGGATTGGTGTTCAGCGCGCAGGGAGAATATCTCGCCCAACATGCGCTGGCCGTCTTGCGGGATTTACAGCAGTTGAAAATTACCCTGCACAGTATGGATCAGGGTCAGCAGGGGGAGATTTCACTGGGCGTATCGAGCAACTACGCGGCGTATCGTCTGCCTGCGCTGTTAAGTCAGTTTCGCCAGTCGCATCCGGGGATCCGCGTGAATCTGATGAGCGGTTTCAGCGAGGAGATATTCCAGAAATTGCTGCGTAACGAAATCGATATGGCGCTGGTGAAAGACGACTTTAACTGGAAAGAGGGCAAGCATTTGGTTGAGGAGGATGACTATTTTCTGGTGAACCGGCAGGATTTTGATTTCGCCCTGCTGCCGCAGATGCCGCAAATCAAAATCCACCACGGTGCGCACGTTACACAATTGATTGAACGCTGGTGGAACGCCAATTTCTCCCATGCGCCGAATATTGCCATGGAGGTGGATAAGCTCGAGGTCTGTCTGGCGATGGTGGAGCATGGGCTGGGTTACGCCATTGTCGCCACCTATTTACCACTGGCTGAACACCTTTACCGTCGCCCGATCAGCGTCGACGGGCAGACGGTAAAAAACTGCACATGGCTGCTGCACCGCCACACGTTGAGTGACTCGCCGGTGATGCAGGCGTTTATTCATCTGATGCAGACAGCGCAGCATAGTGAAATCAGAGGCTGAGCGTCAGAGCGTCAGCGTCCTGTCGATTAACGTGCAAGTATGGCCGCCAATCCACGGCTCGCCATCAACGTATTCCACCGCTACGCACCCTTCGCGCTGGCGCAGCGTCCCCTGACGCACCTGATAACTTTCTGCACTGTTTTCGCCGTCAGGGAAACCCTGCTCTTTGAGCACCCGAGCCAGACAGGCGTTGGCGCTGCCTGTGACCGGATCTTCCGTCAGTACGCCCTGCTCCACCAGCAGTGCCCGCACTTCGTAATCCGCCGGGCCGCCCTGCGCGTGACGGCCATAAATTGCCAGCCCATGAACACCCGCCTGATGAATAATATCTTCAAGTGCCTGTGCATCGGCTTTCACCTCAAGACAGACCTGTGCATTTCCCATGCGCACCACCAGCCAGCCCAGCCCCATATTCACCGCCATCGGCGCAATATCTTGCTGGCGTTTGCCGTGGTTCAGTGCTTTATCCAGCAATGACAGATGTTCAGCCGCCAGCGAGCGAATCGTCGCTGGCGGTGCACTAAATGCCAGCCCGCCGTCATCGAGCATTTTGACCGGCACCAGACCCACGCCGCACTCCTGAATCACAAACCCCGGCCGCTTTGGCTGTAAGCCAGCCTCCAGCAAGGCATGCGCAGTGCCGAGCGTCGGGTGTCCGGCAAAAGGAAACTCGGTATCCGGCGTGAAAATACGCACGCGGTAGTCCGCCGTCGGGTCTGTTGGCTTGAGAACAAAGGTTGTTTCCGAAAGATTGGTCCAGCGCGCCATGGCCTGCATCTGTGCGTCACTGAGATCGTCGGCATCGAAAATCACGGCCAGCGGATTCCCTTTCAGGGGAACAGACGTGAAAACATCAACTTGTTTGAAACG
>Ga0105856_1000715_pt1 | contig 16332 bp, 16 predicted proteins | sample OrgsoiDNA_201060_FD_89681 | JGI IMG/M metagenome (GOLD analysis project Ga0105856, IMG submission 89681) | Permafrost soil microbial communities from the Arctic, to analyse light accelerated degradation of dissolved organic matter (DOM) -... | ecosystem: Environmental > Terrestrial > Soil >...
CAAAGTTCTGTGTTGGTTGAAGTGCTGGCGAAAGCCGACATCAACTCTGACCAAATCGCCGGTATCGGGATCACGAACCAACGTGAAACCACTATCGTGTGGGAAAAAGAGTCAGGCAAGCCGATTTATAACGCCATCGTTTGGCAATGCCGCCGTACTGCTGACATCTGTGAAAAGCTCAAGAAAGACGGCATGGAAGAGTACATTCGTCATAACACCGGTCTGGTGGTTGACCCGTACTTCTCCGGCACCAAACTGAAGTGGATCCTCGACCATGTTGAAGGCTCCCGCGAACGTGCTAAACGCGGCGAACTGCTGTTCGGTACCGTTGATACCTGGCTGGTCTGGAAGATGACCCAGGGACGCGTTCACGTTACGGATTACACTAACGCATCACGTACCATGTTGTTCAACATCCGTGACTTGAAGTGGGATGACCGTATGCTGGAAGCGCTGGATATTCCACGCGAAATGCTGCCAGAAGTACGCCCTTCCTCCGAAATTTACGGCCAGACCAACATTGGTGGTAAAGGCGGTACGCGTATTCCTATCGCGGGTATCGCGGGTGACCAGCAGGCGGCGCTTTATGGTCAACTGTGCGTTCAGCCGGGCATGGCGAAAAACACCTACGGTACAGGCTGCTTCTTGTTAATGAACACCGGTACCGAAGTCGTAGAATCGAAAAATGGTCTGTTGACCACTATCGCTTGCGGCCCACGTGGCGAAGTGAACTACGCACTGGAAGGCGCAGTATTCGTTGGCGGAGCATCCATCCAATGGCTGCGAGATGAGCTGAAACTGATCAGCGACGCGACCGACTCCGAATACTTTGCCGGTAAAGTGAAAGACACCAACGGCGTGTATGTGGTTCCGGCCTTCACCGGTCTGGGCGCGCCATACTGGGACCCGTATGCTCGCGGTGCGATCTTCGGCTTGAGCCGTGGTGCCAACAGTAACCACATTATCCGTGCAACGCTGGAATCTATTGCCTACCAAACCCGCGACGTGCTGGACGCGATGCAGGCCGACTCAGGCGCACGTCTGCAATCTCTGCGCGTTGACGGTGGCGCGGTGGCCAACAACTTCCTGATGCAGTTCCAGTCTGACATTCTCGGCACTCGCGTTGAGCGTCCGGCGGTGTTGGAAGTGACGGCGCTGGGTTCCGCATTCCTTGCAGGTCTGGCGGTTGGCTTCTGGAATGATCTGGAAGAAGTGCGCAGCAAAGCCTCCATTGAACGCGAATTCCGTCCAAGCATCGAGACTACTGAGCGTAATGTCCGCTACAAAGGCTGGCAGAAAGCCGTGGCGCGCGTGCGTTCATGGGAAGAACACGACGAGTGATCGCCCGTTGTGACGGTTAAAGCGATTACCTAAAGCTGTTCATGAAAACTCCCCACCTGGGGAGTTTTTTTATGCGCCTTTATCACTGTGCTAAAATCCCCCCAGATGAGCCTTTGCCTCACCGACCTCTTTTTTTCTATCTACAGGCTTTCCAATGAAACGTGAATTAGCAATCGAGTTCTCCCGTGTGACAGAAGCCGCCGCGCTGGCCGGTTACAAATGGCTTGGCCGTGGCGACAAAAATCTGGCTGATAATGCGGCCGTGCAGGCCATGCGCATCATGTTGAATAAAGTCGATATCGACGGGCAAATCGTGATTGGCGAAGGTGAGATTGATGAAGCGCCGATGCTGTATATCGGTGAAAAAGTCGGTACCGGTCATGGTGACGCCGTGGATATTGCCGTTGATCCGATCGAAGGGACACGCATGACCGCGATGGGCCAGTCAAATGCGCTGGCCGTTCTGGCGGTCGGCGACAAAGGCTCATTCCTTAATGCACCGGATATGTATATGGAAAAGATCGCCGTAGGTCCGGGGGCCAAAGGGGCAATCAATCTAGACCTGACGCTGGCTGAAAACCTGCTCAATATCGCCAAAGCACTCGACAAACCCCTGAGCGAATTAACTGTCGCTGTGCTGGCTAAACCACGTCATGACGACGCCATCCGCGAGATGTTGCAATCTGGCGTTCGGGTGTTTGCTTTCCCCGATGGTGACGTGGCGGCAACCATCCTGACCTGTATGCCGGAAAGTGAAGTGGATGTGTTGTACGGGATTGGCGGCGCGCCAGAAGGCGTGATTTCTGCCGCGGTGATCCGTGCTTTGGATGGCGATATGCAAGGCCGCTTACTGGCGCGTCACGTGGTTAAAGGCGATACACCAGAGAACCGTCGTATCGGCGAAGAAGAGCTGGTGCGCTGTAAAGCCATGGGCATTGAAGCGGGCAAGGTTTTGCAGCTTGATGACATGGCGCGCAACGATAACGTGATTTTCTCTGCCACCGGCATCACCAAAGGCGACTTGCTGGAGGGCATCAGCCGTAAAGGCAATATGGCGACCACCGAAACCCTGTTGATCCGTGGCAAGTCGCGCACTATTCGTCGTATTCGCTCAACGCATTACCTCGACCGTAAAGACGCCGCGCTGCACCCATTTATTATCTAAATCGATACCCTCATAAAGACACAAAGCAGAGCGAGTGCTCTGCTTTTTTTATGCGCTAAAACAGGAAATTACACCGTATGGCCCTGCTCTTGCTGACGATTCGCCATCGGCCACCAACACAGCAAGATCAATAACGCCATCGCAAACATCAACAAGCCCAAGCTGAACTGGCCGGTTTGTGGCAACAGGGCGGACATCCACGCCACCAGCCCAGAGCCAATATTCTGAATGCCACCGACTAGCGCCCCCGCGGCCCCCGCCAGATAGGGGAAAGGCTCCATTGCGCCGGTGGTAGCCAGCGGGAACAACATGCCTGCGCCGAAGAAAAACAGCGAGGCCGGCACAATCAGCGTCCAGATATTCATCACGCCCAGCCAGCCCGGGATCCACATCAGCAGTCCCGCCAACAAACAGCTAATCACCGAATGCCACATCAATTGCTGAAAGCTTTTCTCCGCCCGACCGGCATACCACGCGCCAAAAAACGCGGCAGGAATGGGCAGAATGAACAAAATGCTCACGGTCATCGCGCTCAGTTTCAGTACGCCGCCCATCAGAACACCGCAACTGGCTTCAAACACCGCAACACCGGCTAATGCGCCGACTAACATCACCAGATAGCGGCTGAAGTTGGCGTCAGCTAGCAATAAACGCAAGCTGCTCAACATACTACGCGGCTCATCGTTGGCCGGACGTGTTTCAGGCAACCAGCGATACATCGAAAAGGCCACGCCTGCACAAAGTAAAAGTAAGAAACCAAAACTGGCACGCCAGCCCAGCCACGCTGAAAGCGCACCCCCGATAATCGGCGCAATTAACGGGCTGACGAGAATCCCCATATTCAGCAAACTGTTCGCCTGACGCAGCGCGCCGCCGCTGTATAAGTCACGCGGCATGGTGCGGGCCATCACGCCCGCAACACCCGTGCCCATACCTTGTATGGCGCTGGCAATAATCAATACCGGCAGGCTTTGTGCCGCCATGGCGCAGGCGGCCCCGATCAAGAAAATCATCATACCGGTGAGGATCACCGGCTTGCGCCCCACTTTGTCCGACAGAGGCCCATAGATCAGTTGCGACGAGCCATAAGCGATTAAATACGCGGCCATCACCCGCTGCACCGCCCCCGGTTTCACTGACAAACTTTGGGCCATATCCGCAATATTCGGCACATAAATGGTTTGCGCCATTTGCCCCACGGCCACCAGCAAAATCAACATCACCAGCAGGTGAGTATTTCCCAGTTTTTTCATTTTCTAGTTCATTCATCAATCAGAAGTGCAGATATCAGCATATTGGGCCAATAAAAGCGGGGTCAGCAGTCGGCGCATAAATTAACAAAAAGGCAGGAATAAGCGAGAGCTGACCGGAAATCTCCGTTTACGCGACTGGTGGCCTTGAGTGCCAGTATCGTAAACAAAACGGTACGTAAAACGACACTGGCTCACCGTGTAGAAACAGGCTGATAACATTTAATCGATAATCGAATCAGGGAATGTGAAATAAAATCAGTGCAGTAAATGAGGCAGCGGATGCGCTGCGCGACAAACTCACCACGGAGCACTTTTTTATGGCTGATTGGGTTACAGGCAGTGTCACCAAAATCGAACGCTGGACCGATGCCTTGTTTAGTATCACCGTCAACGCGCCTATCGATGCATTCACTGCAGGTCAGTACGCCAAGCTGTCCCTGGAAATTGACGGCGTACGCGTTCAGCGCGCCTATTCCTACGTCAATGCGCCGAGCAATGCCAATCTTGAATTTTATTTGGTGACCGTACCAGAAGGGAAACTCAGCCCGCGTCTGAACGACATGCAGATTGGCAGTGAAATTCAGGTCACCAAAGAAGCCGCAGGCTTTTTTGTCATCGATGAAGTGCCGGAATGCGACACCCTGTGGATGCTGGCAACCGGCACGGCAATTGGACCGTATTTATCGATTCTGCAGGAAGGGATTGGGCTTGAGCGCTTTAAGAATATCGTGCTGATCCACGCAGCGCGCTTCTCACAGGACCTCAGTTATCTGCCGCAAATGCAGCAACTTCAGCAGCGCTATAACGGCAAATTGCACATTCAAACCGTGGTCAGCCGCGAAGAAACGCCGGGCTCGCTCACTGGCCGCGTGCCTGCGCTGATTGCCGACGGTTCGCTCGAAAACGCGGTTGGGCTGAAAATGGACGCCGAAAACAGCCACGTGATGCTGTGCGGCAACCCACAAATGGTGCGCGATACCCAGGAAATCCTGAAAGAGAGCCGCGGCATGCGCAAACATTTGAAGCGTAAGCCGGGCCACATGACCAGCGAACATTATTGGTAAAGCCGCCGTTGGCGAAAGATTAACGGAGTTTGACCTCTTCCGGCTCCGGGCCAAAACGATTTGTGCCCGGAGTGCCGACAAATGCCCCGCAATCGATAATCAACATGACAAACAGAATGGCGGGAACCAGCCGCCCGACCACCCACTGCCACAGCGAGGGGATCATATCCCAGTGACCCGCCGCCAACATCCACGCCAAAATAAACAACAGCGCCCACCATGCAGATTTGTTGCGGTCATGCAGTCGTTTAACCAATACAGCGGCTGTCGGCCAGAGTAAAACCACCACGGCAAAGGCGGCAGATTTAATCTCAATCCATTGGCGATCGGCGAAGGTGAACGCGGCGACCATTAAGATCAACCAACTGATCATCCAAATCCAAAAATCACGACGGCCCATTCGGCCATTAAACGAAAATAAGGCATGTTGCAGTGTCATCGGGGTTTGATTCCATAAAAGTCGTTTCGGGCAACCGTAAAGCTGGCGCAAAGTGTAACTCAGCCCGATGTCAGGTCGGCAATGTTTACGTACTCCTTTTGACATTGACCCTCAATCCCCGCTCTAATCGGTTATCGCTACAAAATAAGAATCAGACTATGACCTTAAATTTCATGCTTCGCCTCGCGCTAACGGCCCTGATCCTGCTTTCAGGCCTGCATCAAGCCAATGCAGAAACCCCTGCCGCTGACCACCAGACGGTGGAAGAAATGCCCAAAGCGCCTTATTTACTCTCGGGAGCGCCTACGTTTGAAATGACACTGGTGAATTTCCGTGAGAAATACAATGCGGCTAATCCAACGCAGCAGATCAATGAATTTCGCGCCATCAGTGATAAAACCAGCAATGACTTACTGACTCGCGCCGCCAGCAAAATTAATGAAAATCTCTACGCTTCCACAGCATTAGAGAAAGGCACCGGCAAAATCAAAACGCTGCAAATCACCTATTTGCCGATTCAGGGCCCGGAAGCCAAAGCGGCGCGCACGCTGGCGATTAGCTATATGGCAAATCTGATGCGTGCCTTCGACGGCACATTATCCCTCGAGCAAAGTGTGGCGAAAGTGTCCTCGATGATCGACAAAGGCAAAGGTCAGCAGTTTTATCAACAGCAAGTGGGCGCGATCCGTTACGTCATTTCGGATAACGGCGAAAAGGGACTGACCTTCGCCGTCGAGCCGGTAAAACTCGCGCTCTCATAGCGCGGCATGACGGCAATTAATGACAAAAAGCAAAGCCTTTAGCCGTAATCATCTCTATACTATTGGGCAGGTAATCTGCTTGTTTGGCAGAAATTTTAATCGACAATCGCGTCCCCTTTTGGAGGAAAAAACATGCGACATCCATTAGTGATGGGTAACTGGAAACTGAACGGCAGCACCCACATGGTTAACGAACTGATTGCTGCGCTGCGTACTGAGCTGAGCACAGTAGAAGGTTGTGGCGTTGCTATCGCACCACCAGAAGTTTACCTGTCACAAGCTAAACACGCACTGGCGGGCAGCCGCATCGTGTTAGGCGCACAGAATGTTGATGCCAACCTGTCAGGTGCATTCACCGGTGAAGTTTCTGCCGATATGCTCAAAGACATCGGTGCCAAATACATCATCATCGGTCACTCTGAGCGCCGTACTTATCACAAAGAAAGTGACGAGTTCATTGCTAAGAAATTCGGCGTACTGAAAGACGCGGGTCTGACTCCTGTTCTTTGCATCGGTGAAACGGAAGCAGAAAACGAAGCTGGCCAGACTGAAGCCGTCTGTGCAAAACAGCTCGACGCAGTACTGAATACTTTAGGCGCGAAAGCGTTCGAAGGCGCAGTGATTGCTTACGAGCCAGTTTGGGCTATCGGTACCGGCAAATCTGCCACTCCAGCTCAGGCTCAAGCGGTTCACAAATTCATTCGTGACCATGTCGCTAAGCAAGATGCTGCTATCGCTCAACAAGTGATCATCCAGTACGGCGGTTCTGTGAACGCAGCAAACGCAGCTGAATTGTTCACCCAGCCAGATATCGATGGTGCACTGGTTGGCGGTGCTTCTCTGAAAGCGGATGCCTTTGCAGTTATCGTTAAAGCGGCAGCCGAAGCGAAAAAAGCCTAATTCGCTTTTTGGACGCTGCGTGTAGCGTCGACATAAAAAAACCCCGACGTCGTTAAGAGATCGGGGTTTTTTATTACCTGAATCTGATGCCCTAAATAAGGGAAGCGGCATCAGTATGACGGGTATTAGCGCTTGCTGATTTGGTCGAAGATACCGCCGGTCGAGAAGTGATCTTTCTGTGCTTCTGCCCAAGTCCCTGCCACTTGATCAATGGTGAACAACTTCAGTTTCGGGAATTCAGAAGCGAATTTCTTCTCAACAGCCGGATCACGTGGACGGTAGTAGTTTTCCGCTGCAATGGTCTGGCCTTCGGTGGAATAGAGGTATTTCAGGTAAGCATCGGCCACGTCACGCGTACCGCGCTTATCGACCACTTTATCCACGACTGAAACCGTCGGTTCCGCCAGAATCGACTCACTTGGCGTCACAATTTCGAACTTATCATTGCCCAGATCTTTGGTCGCCAGCAGCGCTTCATTTTCCCATGCGATCAGCACATCGCCGATACCACGTTCAACGAAGGTATTGGTCGCGCCACGTGCACCAGAGTCCAACACTTCGACATTTTTAAACAAGGCTTTCAGGAATTCCTGTGCTTTGGCTTTGTCATTGTTGTTGTGATGCAGGGCGTAGCCCCACGCTGCCAGATAGTTCCAGCGTGCGCCACCGGAGGTTTTCGGGTTAGGTGTAATGATCGACACGCCCGGTTTGATCAAGTCATTCCAGTCGTGAATTTGTTTCGGATTGCCCTTTTTCACCAAGAATACAATCGTCGAGGTGTAAGGTGCGGAGTTGTCAGGCAGACGTTTGATCCAGTTTTTATCAATGCGGCCACGTTCAGCAATAGCATCAACATCATAAGCCAGCGCCAGTGTCACCACGTCGGCTTCGATACCATTGATGACGGAGGTCGCCTGCTTGCCCGAACCGCCGTGAGATTGGCGTACGGTCACGGTATCACCGGTTTTACCCTGCCAGTATTTGCTGAACGCTTTGTTGTACTGTTCGTAGAATTCACGCGTCGGATCATAAGACACATTCAGGATTTGAATATCTTTCGCAATGGCTCCTGTTGCCACCAGCAGTAATGCTAAACCTACACCCCATTTACGCATCGCTCTTTCTCCCAGAAATAGTCTTATGAATTTGGATTTACCGAATCGGATAGTCAGAGCCTGCCAGAGATGAATAAAACAATTAAAGATTAAAAGGTATTCACCTATTCCATTAAGGAATAACCAATCTTTGGGCAAAAAAAAGCCCCCATCAATGGAGGCGTTTTTAGGCAGCTACTTTCTGTTTTAGAACAGTTTTTTCGCCGTGTCGTACCAATCTTCTTTAAATTTACTTTTCTTGTTTTCTGGCGAAATACAGACCGAAATTAATTCGTGTACCATTTTTTCGTTTTCAACACCGACGCAGAAACCGCCCTGTGAGTAGTCGCGACCTTCTTCGATCAGCAGGTCAACCGCATAAGCGCCCATGCGGGAAGCCAGAATACGGTCATAAGCCACCGGCGCACCGCCACGCTGAATGTGACCCAAAACGGTACCACGGGTTTCACGGCAGGTTTCTTTCTCGATGTATTTCGCCAGCTCATCGATATCATCAAGTTTTTCAGTGATGGCAACGATGGCGTGTTTTTTACCTTTCGCGATACCGGCTTTAATTTCAGCGACCAGATCATCACGTTTGAATTCAACTTCTGGGATCGCGATAAATTCACAACCGCCAGCAATGGCCGCAGCCAGCGTCAAATCACCGCAATGACGCCCCATCACTTCAACAATAGAAATACGTTGGTGTGAAGAAGAGGTATCACGTAAGCGGTCAATAGCTTCAACCACGGTACCGAGGGCAGTGAAGAAACCGATGGTATAGTCAGTTCCGGCCACGTCGTTATCAATGGTGCCTGGCAGACCGATACAACGGATGCCGCCCTCTTTGGTCAGCAGGTCTGCACCGGCATAAGAACCGTCACCACCAATGACCACCAGCGCATCGATGCCGCGATCTTTCAAATTCTTGATAGCCACTTGACGGTTTGCCGGATCACGGAACTCAGGGAAGCGCGCAGAGCCCAGGAAAGTACCACCGCGGTTAATCATATCCGAGACACTATAACGGTCCAGCGGCTTCATACGGTTTTCATACAAGCCAAAGTAGCCATCTTCAATACCGAAAACTTCCAAATCTGCTGATAAAGCTGCGCGAACAACACCGCGGATCGCGGCATTCATGCCTGGCGCGTCGCCGCCACTTGTCAGTACACCGATTTTTTTAATCATGACTACCTCTGAACTTGTAGATGCAATTTCTTAAGAATTCTTGAGCATGCCTATTGGCCGGGATATTCACTGGCACCACTACTTTGGCTAATGCGTATGATGTTTATAGTATAACAAAACACCACCGCTGAATTGATTCAAGTCAGCAACAATAAGGTTACTGAGCTAGCCCTTGGCAATTTACTGATTCACCCTGTTTTTACAACATATTTTCCACCTATTTCTGATGGACAGAGAGATATCGTTGCCTGCTCGACGCGTGCTTTAAATGTAGACGGCTATTATGAAAGCCCAAAGAACGTATGGGCGTCAAAAACCGCGAGGTCATTAACGTCTCACTTAAGAATAGCATTGTTCACTGGGACATCTGACTGCTAATACGAGTTATGTGGCCTTTATCCTGCCGTCATCACAGGCGGTTACCCGTTGAATTTTTTTGACTATTATTTGGGATGCAACAAAAAAAGCCCCACCTTTCGGTGGGGAAGACAGGGATGGTGTCTATGGCAAGGAAAAACAGGGGTATTACGGGGTACTGATACTACTTGGCTTCTGGGCAGAAGTCGGTTGTAAGCCAGTCATTTGCTGCTGCATCTCTTGCATGCGCTGCTGATGTTTCTGGTTTAATACATCTTTCTGTTCAGGGCTCAGAAGATTGAACATTTGATTGCGAATGCGGGCCATTTCGACCTGGCGATCCACTTGCTCCTGTGCCATCACTTCGGCTTGTGCCCTGACGGCTTTTTGATCAAAGTTCTCAGCGGTCACGAGACGGTGCATTGTTTCCAACTGATCTACATTAATATGGGGTAAATCTTTACGGGCCTGATGCATGAGATCACGCATTTGCTGGCGTTGTTGCTCACTAAGATTAACACCATCAAACATGGTGTTGCGTTCTTGAGGCTTGTCCAGCATGTTGGTGTCTTGAGCTGAGGGAGCGGCGGGCATCATGTTAGCGGGATCCGCTAATACGGCACTGGAACTCAGTGTCAGCATTGAGGCCGTAACGAATGCAGCTACCTTAGACATCACTAACTCCTATAGTCTTTATCGCTTACTGCGAATCATTGAAAATCAGTCTAAACCTGTCGCTGCAAACATGCGTCAGTGCATGTAAAAGAACGTAAAGTCATGGAATAGCGGCAATTGATGACGTATTTTGCGTCTTAGAGGTAATTACAATGAATAAACTTTTGTTGGTTGATGACGACCGTGAACTGACTTCACTTTTGAAAGAATTGCTTGAAATGGAAGGCTTTACTGTAGTGGTTGCTTACGATGGTGAGCAGGCATTAGAAAAGCTGGATAACAGCATCGATCTCCTGTTGCTCGATGTCATGATGCCGAAGAAAAACGGCATTGAAACCCTGAAAGAGTTACGCCAGCGCCATCAAACGCCGGTGATTATGTTAACAGCCCGTGGAAGCGAGCTGGATCGCGTACTGGGCCTTGAGCTAGGTGCCGATGATTATCTGCCTAAGCCGTTTAATGACCGCGAACTGGTTGCGCGTATTCGTGCCATGCTGCGTCGTTCAAACTGGAGTGAGCAGCAACAAGCAGGCGAAAGCAATGGTTCACCGACGCTGGAAGTTGATGGTTTGCAACTGAATCCCGGCCGTCAGGAAGCCAGTTTTGACGGCGAAGCGCTGGACCTCACGGGAACAGAATTCACCCTACTCTATTTGCTGGCCAAGCATTTAGGCCAGGTTGTATCACGCGAGCATTTAAGCCAGGAAGTGCTGGGTAAACGCCTGACGCCTTTTGACCGTGCCATAGACATGCACATTTCTAATCTACGCCGTAAACTGCCCGATCGTCAGGATGGCCATCCATGGTTTAAAACGCTTCGCGGCCGCGGCTATCTGATGGTATCTGCTACATGATCAACAGCCTCACGGCACGCATCTTTGCGATTTTTTGGTTTACCGTTGCCTTAGTATTGATGCTGGTCTTAATGGTGCCAAAGCTTGATTCACGCCAGTTAACCCCGCTGCTCGACAGTGAACAGCGGCAAGGCTTGATGATAGAACAACATGTTGAAGCCGAACTGGCTGGGGATCCGGCAAACGACCTGATGTGGTGGCGTCGTTTGTTCCGCGCTATAGATAAATGGGCCCCGCCCGGACAGCGTTTATTGCTGGTGACCAGCGAAGGCCGGGTGATAGGCGCACAGCGCAATGAAATGCAGATCGTGCGTAACTTCATTGGGCAATCTGATAACTCCGACCGTCCTAAAAAGAAAAAGTATGGCCGCGTTGAAATGGTCGGGCCTTTTTCCGTACGTGATGGCGAAGATAACTATCAGCTCTACCTGATACGCCCAGCCAGTAGCCCGCAATCAGACTTCATTAACCTGATGTTTGACCGCCCGTTATTGCTGCTTATCGTCACCATGTTAATCAGTTCTCCGCTGTTGTTGTGGCTGTCATGGAGTCTGGCGAAACCCGCGCGTAAGTTGAAAAACGCCGCCGATGACGTCGCCCGCGGCAACCTAAAACAACATCCAGAACTTGAATCGGGGCCGCAAGAATTTCTTGCCACCGGTGCCAGCTTCAACCAGATGGTGAGTGCACTCGAACGGATGGTGACGGCACAGCAGCGTCTGATCTCCGACATTTCACACGAGCTACGAACGCCGCTGACTCGACTTCAACTGGCAACGGCATTAATGCGCCGCCGTCACGGTGAAGGTAAAGAGCTGCAACGTATCGAAATGGAAGCACAACGCCTCGACAGTATGATCAACGATTTGTTGGTGCTTTCACGCAGTCAGCACAAAAACGAGTTGGCGCGGGAAACGCTAAAAGCCAACGAGCTTTGGGCCGACGTGATTGAAAATGCTGAATTCGAAGCCGAACAGATGGGCAAAGTACTGGAAGTGCCGACGCCTCCAGGGCCATGGAAGCTGTTTGGTAACCCTGCCGCGCTGGACAGTGCGTTAGAGAATATTGTCCGCAATGCCCTGCGTTATTCCAATACGCACATTGCGCTGAATTTCTCCTGCGACACCGAAGGCATCACCATTACAGTGGACGATGACGGTCCAGGTGTCAGTGAGATCGACAGGGAGCAAATTTTCCGTCCGTTCTATCGCACCGATGAAGCGCGCGATCGCGAGTCGGGTGGGACAGGTCTGGGACTCGCGATTGTTGATACCGCTGTGCAACAGCATCGTGGCTGGGTGAAAGCGGAGGACAGCCCGCTTGGTGGCTTGCGCCTTATCATCTGGCTTCCGCTGCATCAGCGCTAAGATTCTGCTATTCTGCGCCATCTCTTACAGGGGGGCGCATGCTTAACATCGTACTATTTGAACCGGAAATCCCACCAAACACAGGCAATATCATTCGCCTTTGTGCCAATACTGGCTGTCAGTTGCACCTCATCGAACCGCTGGGTTTCGGCTGGGATGACAAAAAACTGCGCCGCGCGGGTCTCGACTATCATGAATTTGCCAGCATAAAACATCACGCAAACTATGAGGTGTTTCTTGCCAGCGAAAACCCACAGCGCATTTTTGCCCTGACCACTAAAGGCACACCGGCACACAGCGCCGTGAGCTATCAGGAGGGTGATTTTCTGTTATTTGGCCCTGAAACGCGCGGGTTGCCGGCGACCATCCTCGATAATCTTCCTGCAGAGCAAAAAATCCGCATCCCAATGCAAGCTGAAAGTCGCAGCATGAACTTATCGAACGCGGTATCGGTGGTGGTCTACGAGGCATGGCGTCAGATGGGTTATCCGGGCGCGCTCATCAAAGGCTGAGAGATGAAGCCAACGGTAATGACTGAAGTGTGAGAAATGGCATGTGAAAACATGCCATGGCAAGGGTTAGATGCCGTCGCCGAATTCGAAACCTTGAGTGATGCCGTTGAAATGTTGGTCCATGTCCATGGACGGTCTTTCACTTTCTGGGCGCCCAACAATGCGTGCTGGTACTCCCGCCGCCGTGGTATGCGCCGGAACGGATTGCAGCACCACTGAACCCGCCCCAATCTTCGCCCCAACGCCGACTTCGATATTGCCAAGGATTTTAGCCCCCGCGCCAATCATCACGCCTTCGCGAATTTTTGGATGGCGGTCACCGACGGTTTTCCCCGTCCCGCCGAGGGTGACGGATTGCAATATCGAGACGTCATTTTCAACGACCGCCGTTTCACCAATAACAATACCGGTCGCGTGGTCGAGCATGATGCCGCAACCAATGCGCGCTGCGGGGTGAATATCAACACCGAAAGTGACGGAAATTTGATTCTGAAAATAGATAGCCAACGCCTGACGGTCCTGCTTCCACAGCCAGTTACCAATGCGATAGGCTTGTAAGGCATGGAAACCTTTCAAATAAAGCAGTGGCGTTGAATATTTGTCGACCGCCGCATCACGTTGATGCACCGCCAGAATGTCACGGGCCGCTGAAAGGGTCATTTGCGCATCGTTACGGTAGGCTTCTTCGACCACTTCACGGATCGCGATGGCGGGCATGATCGGGCTACCCAATTTATTGGCCAGAATGTAGCTCAACGCGCCGTCGAGATTTTCGTGCTTTAGCAATGTCGCATGGAAAAAGCTCGCCAGCATAGGTTCACACTCAGCCAGTGCTCTCGCTTCTGATTTAATGTTTTTCCAGACCAGTTCAAGCTCTTCTAACGACATCACTATTCCTTACGACTTAAAAATAAGAAGCGATTAGGTAATAAAAAGCCGCTCTATTGGGGCTTCCAATAGAGTGGCTTGTCCCGGCGAACAATCAGTGGCTGCTTTTTTCGTCTTTGCTCGCACGGCCTAGCAGGCTGATTGCGGCTTCACGGGCATCTTTCTGGCAGTACAACACCTGATAGATTTGCTCAGTGATAGGCATTTCAACGTGATAACGCTGTGCCAGCGCACGCACTTCCTTGGTATTACGGTAGCCTTCGACCACCTGACCAATCTTGTCCTGCGCGCCCTGAACGTCCATCCCTTCGCCAAGCATAATGCCGAAGCGACGATTACGGGATTGGTTATCCGTGCAGGTTAACACCAAATCACCCAAGCCCGCCATGCCCATAAAAGTGGACGGATCAGCACCCAGCGCAGAACCCAGACGGCTCATTTCCGCCAGGCCGCGAGTGATCAGTGCCGTTCTGGCGTTGGCGCCAAAACCGATACCATCGGACATACCTGCGCCAATCGCGATGACGTTCTTCACCGCACCACCCAACTGCACGCCGATGAAATCCGGGTTGCTGTAGACGCGGAAGCTTTTCCCGCAATGCAGCAACTGCTGAAGGTCTTCAGCAAAATCGGCATCGGTCGCCGCCAGGGCAATCGCGGTCGGCATTCCTGCCGCCAACTCTTTCGCAAAAGTCGGCCCTGAAACCACAGCCAGCGGAATAGTGTCACCCAAAGCCTCACGCGCAACGTCTTGTAGCAAACGTCCGGTTTCGGCTTCAAGACCTTTAGTTGCCCAGACAATGCGAGCATCAGCACGAAGGTGGGGTTTTATCTGTCGCAGCACATCACCAAATACATGACTTGGAACGACCACCAGAATATTGCGGCTAGCAGCCAGAGCGAGGGAGAGTTCGGTTTCCAACACTAAGCTGTCAGGGAAAGGAACGTCGGGCAAAAAAGCCTGATTGCAGCGGGCAGCCTGTAACGCACGGATGTTATCGGCGTTATGGCCCCACAGCACGACGGGGTGGCCATTTCTGGCCAAGGTTATTGCTAAAGCGGTGCCGTAAGAACCGGCACCGATCACAGTCATTGAAGCATTGACGGTTTTCATCAGGCATCCTGATGTGGTTCTGCACCTTCGCCTTCTGCCTGCTGTTGCAGATAATTCATGAACAGGGCATCAAAGTTTACCGGTGCCAGATTGAGCTGCGGGAATGTACCGCGGGATACCAGGCTGGTAATGCACTCACGAGCATATGGGAACAGGATGTTCGGGCAATAAGCACCCAGACAATGCGCCAGTTGATTCCCATCAATACCGGAGATAGTGAAAATACCGCCTTGCTGAACTTCACACAGGAACGCTGTTTCGTCGCCCAGTGAAGAAGTCACAGTAACACGCAGTACCACTTCATACACTTCATCAGCCAGTTGGTTTGAAGCGGTATCTAAATCTAGTTTAACTTCTGGCTGCCAGTCCTGCTGGAAAACAGCAGGCGCATTTGGCGCTTCAAAAGAAATATCTTTGGTGTAGATACGCTGGATCTGGAAAGCCATCTCGGTGTTGTTTTGTTCTGACATGTGAGTAGTACCCTTAAGTTAATAGTCCTTTTAAACGCTTGATGAAATTACACAACCGCTGGAGGTCGCTTACAGCAACGGATCCAAGCCGCCTTTTGCATCAAGCGCATGTAAATCGTCACAACCGCCAATGTGCTGTGCGTCGATAAAAATTTGAGGAACGGTTGAAGGACCGCCAGTGCGTGCGATCATTTTTTCACGTTTGTCCGCATCGCCATCAATAGCAATTTCTTCAAACGCCGCGCCTTTACTGTTCAGTAACGCTTTCGCACGAATGCAATAAGGACAGGTTGCCTTGGTATAGATTTCAATTTTCGCCATGGTTACCACCTCGGTGTCGTTGATTTTACTGATAAATGCGGGGCAATTATTTACCACGCGCCAAGGGCAGGTTTTCACCACTCCAGCCAGAGATACCGTCTTTCAGGGTATACACTTGCTCAAAGCCTGCGCTGATAAGGCCTTCAGCCGCTGCGCGAGATGACGTGCCATTGGCACACACTACAATCACCGGCTGCGCTTTGTGCTTAGTCAGTTCACCTAAGTTGTTGCTCTTAATGTCCGCGCTCAACACGTTCAATGACGTGGAGATATGGCCTTTACGGAATTCTTCGCGTCCACGGACGTCAACGACAACGGCGTCTTCTTTATTGATCAGGCGGGTCGCTTCACCACGGGAGATCTCTTTCACTTTAGAAAAACGTGTTTTAAAGGTGGTCACAATCACTGCAATCAGCAACGCAACCCACGCCAGGCTGAGGACCGGATGCGCACTAATGAACGGCATAATATCTTGCATGGGGTGTAGCAACTCCCGTCTGTTGGGGGAAAATTCAAGGCTTGAGAGTATACCTGCGCGCTGCGGCAAATACAGCCAGTAAGCA
>Ga0105856_1000716_pt1 | contig 16329 bp, 15 predicted proteins | sample OrgsoiDNA_201060_FD_89681 | JGI IMG/M metagenome (GOLD analysis project Ga0105856, IMG submission 89681) | Permafrost soil microbial communities from the Arctic, to analyse light accelerated degradation of dissolved organic matter (DOM) -... | ecosystem: Environmental > Terrestrial > Soil >...
ATTGGCTGTCGGCTTTTTACGGGACAGAAAGAAATCTAACAAGGCCATGGTTTATCCCCCAAAAAGGCGTTTCAGGAAACTCTTCTTCTCTTCCTCAATAAAACGGAACGCACGTTCTTCACCCAGCAGACGGCTCACGGTGTCGTCGTACGCTTTACCAGCATCAGATTCCTGATCCAGAATCACAGGTTCGCCCTGGTTGGACGCACGCAGTACAGACTGGTCTTCAGGGATCACACCCAACAGCGGAATACGAAGGATTTCAAGCACATCTTCCATACTCAGCATGTCGCCACGGCTAACGCGGCCCGGGTTATAGCGGGTAAGAAGCAAGTGTTCTTTAATCGGCTCCATGCCTTTTTCAGCACGGCGAGATTTGGACGCCAAAATGCCCAAAATACGATCTGAGTCACGCACAGAAGAGACTTCTGGGTTGGTGGTGATCACCGCTTCATCAGCGAAATACAGCGCCATCAGCGCGCCAGTTTCGATACCGGCCGGTGAGTCACAGACCACGAAATCGAACTCCATCTCGTTCAGGTCGTTAAGGATTTTCTCCACGCCTTCATGGGTCAACGCGTCTTTATCACGCGTCTGTGAAGCGGGAAGAATAAACAGATTATCGGTGCGTTTATCTTTGATAAGCGCCTGATTCAGGGTGGCATCACCTTGAATCACATTGACAAAATCATAAACAACGCGGCGTTCACAACCCATGATCAGGTCAAGATTACGTAAACCTATATCGAAATCGATCACGACGGTCTTCTTACCTTTTTGAGCTAAACCGGTAGCAATGGCTGCGCTCGAAGTGGTCTTGCCAACGCCCCCTTTGCCCGATGTAACAACTATAATGCGTGCTGCCATGAAAGGATTCCTTGTCAAAAGGGCTTAATTTAAAGGTTGTATGGTTAACACGTTATTGATCAGGCTGAGGCGCGCTGCCTGTCCGAAATAGTCGGACGGGATTTGGTCACTCAACCAGTACTGCCCTGCGATAGAGACTAGCTCAGCCCCCAGATGCGTGCAAAAAATCTGACAGTTTGCATCACCTGCGGCACCGGCTAATGCACGGCCTCGCATCATGCCATAAATGTGAATATTGCCATCGGCAATAAGTTCCGCACCCGCGCTCACACTGCTTGTGACGATGAGATCGCTGTTACGGGCATAAATCTGTTGTCCAGACCGGACTGGCGTACTGATGATCCGGGTTTTCGCTGGCGCGTTATCGGGTACAACGGGAACAGGCGGTTCGGCAGCAATACGTTGCGCACGACCTTCACTCAGCAGCGGTAAGCCGGTGCGAGAGATAGCGCGCTTTTGCCGCTCGTCTTTACAACCACTGATGCCCACAACGCGAAAACCAGCAGAAGCGACAGCCTGTTGAATGTCTTTCCAGTTCGCTTCACCGGTCAGCGCAGCGACGTTGATAACAACAGGGGCATTTTTCAGAAAAGCAGGCGCTTGCTCTACTTTTTCCTGTAATGCCTGATGAATAACCTCAGGTTGTGAACTGTGTAAATGAACAACCGATAAGGTAAAACTGCTGCCTTTTAGTTCTATTGGCGATTGTGACATCTATCCTGACTCAGTCTCAGCAACGTTTAATCCCCTGAATAGCTCGTGGGGGGCGATATTTCGATGTACATAAACATGTTATAGTTACAGTTATATCTAGGCAAGCCACCGATTCAATTAAATAGAGTTAAAAATATGCTTTGTGCGATCTATAGAAGTAGTAAACGTGACCAAACTTACTTGTATGTCGAAAAAAAAGACGATTTTTCTCGGGTTCCTGAAGAGTTATTACAAGGTTTTGGTTTGCCTCAGTTCTCGATGGTGATTAATCTTGCCCAACGGGTAAAATTAGCGGCCGCTGATATTGAGAAAGTTAAGAAAGCCCTGAAAGAGCAAGGTTATTATTTACAAGTCCCACCGCCGATGGAAAGTTTATTGAATATGCATCTGCAAACGGGTGAAAAATAAACGAGCGCGATGTGTTCGTGGCGAGTGTTGTAAATTCAAGCTTTGTAAATTCAGAGTCATCGGGTTGCATTCATCTTCGTGCTGCTTCAGGTTGTTAACAACCTGTAAGTGCATAGAGAGAAAAGGAACAGATTGATGAAATTGTCGGTATTGGCAGTGTTAATCACCAGCGTAACGATGAGCGGTTGTGCGAAGGAACGTGTGGCAGCCCCTACGGCGTCGACGACACAGACCACCAGCACTGCAGCACCTACGGCAGAAAAACCGGCTAAAACGACATTGGCCGAACAGGGACGCGATCCTGCTGAGTTCCCGGCTTATGTGGAAACACTAAAAACCCAGGCCCGTCAGCAGGGAATTAGCCAACAAACCATCGACAGCGCTTTCGCTAATGTCCACTTTATTGATCGTGTGATTAATTCGGACCGTAATCAGCTCGAAAAGAAAATCACCCTTGATGATTACCTGACGCGTGTATTACCCGCAGCAAAAATCGCTCAGGCGAGGATCCAGTATCAAGACAACCTTCCTGCCTTGACTCAGGCAAGCGATCGTTATGGCGTTCAGCCACAGTACATTGTGGCGTTGTGGGCGATGGAAAGTAACTTCGGCAAGATTCAAGGCAAAGAAGATGTCTTTTCTGCGCTGGCAACCTTGGCCTTTGAAGGGCGCCGCGAAGCCTTCTTTACAAAAGAGTTGATGGCAGCATTAAAAATTGTCGACAGTGGACACGCCACCAGCGAGATGATGAAAGGCTCGTGGGCGGGGGCGATGGGGCAGTCGCAATTTATGCCAAGCTCTTACCTGAACTATGGCGCAGACGGCAACGGTGATGGCAAAATCGATATCTGGAAAAATACCGACGACGTTTTTGCGTCCACCGCCAATTATCTCTCGACCGAAGGCTGGAAGAAGGGCCAAGGCTGGGGACAGGAAGTGAAATTGCCTGCCGGATTTGATGCCAGCAAGACCGGGCTTAAAAACAATCAAATGCATACGGCCAGTTATTGGCGGCAGCAAGGCGTCACGTTAGCCGATGGTAGTGCGCTGAACTCAACGGCGACGCGTGCGTGGGTCATCACGCCGGATGATCTGCAGGGGCGTGCATTCCTGGTCTATGACAACTTCCGCACCATCATGCACTGGAATCGTTCAACCTATTTCGCACTCAGTATCGGCATGATGGCCGATGCTATCATGGCGGAACCCGCGCCGGTGGCAGCATCAACAGCCCCAGCGGTGGATTCACCGCAACCGACGGCGACAACACCCGCCGCGCCATCTGGCCATAACCCATTTGGTGGTTAATTGACGGCTGGCTAACCGACATTTTCAGGAGTGATTTATGTATCAACACCGTGACTGGAATGGCGCCTTGCTGGATTTTCCGGTAAGCAAAGTGGTGTGTGTGGGCAGCAACTACGCCGACCACATCAAAGAGATGGGGAGTCAGGTAGCCGCAGAACCGGTGTTGTTTATCAAACCGGAAACGGCGTTATGCGATATCCGGCAGCCGATTGCGATCCCTAAAAACCTCGGTTCGGTTCACCATGAAGTGGAGCTGGCGGTATTAATTGGTACGCCACTTAAGCAGGCCAGTGAAGATCGCGTGGCGAATGCTATTGCCGGATACGGTGTCGCGTTAGACCTGACGCTGCGTGATCTGCAGGCTGGTTTTAAAAAAGCCGGTCAGCCGTGGGAGAAAGCCAAAGGCTTCGATGGTTCTTGCCCCATCAGCGGCTTTATTCCCGTCAGCGAATTTGGTGATGCTCAGTCCGCGCAGCTGCAATTAATTGTCAATGATGAAGTCCGTCAGGATGGAAATAGCCGCGATATGCTGACTCAAATCCTGCCGTTGATTGCCTATATGAGCCGATTCTTCACCTTACGAGCTGGCGATATTATCTTGACGGGGACTCCGCAAGGTGTCGGCCCGATGGCCGAAGGCGATAAACTTCAGGTTTCGGTCAATGGCAAAATGGTCAGTACGCGCGTTATTTAAATCTCTCTGATCTGCTCCAACAGATGAAGCTGCCCTGCAAGATTGAGGGCAGCTTTACTTGCATCTGTACGCTAAAATGTTTATATAAGCCCCCTCATTTTACTCGAACCGGATGCCACCATGACTGAACCCAACTTTTGGCAACATAAAACCTTGCCTGAAATGACCGATACAGAGTGGGAAGCGTTGTGCGACGGTTGCGGACAATGCTGCTTACATAAGTTGATTGACGAGGACACTGACGAAATCTATTTCACCAATGTTGCCTGTAATCAACTGAACATTAAGTCCTGCCAGTGCCGTAATTACGAACGTCGTTTTACGCTGGAAGAGGACTGCATCAAGCTCACCCGTGAAAATCTCACTACCTTTGACTGGTTGCCGCCGACTTGCGCCTATCGCCTGATTGGCGAAGGGAAGCCGTTGTTCCCATGGCATCCGCTGCTAAACAAATCGTCCAAATCCGCTATGCATGTTGAGCAAATCTCCGTGCGTTACATCGCGGTGCGTGAGGACGACGTTGAGGACTGGCAGGATCACATCATGAATAAGCCACAGTGGGCGAAGTAATTACTTGAAGTTAATAGAATAACTTCAAGACTGTGATATGGCGGGGGTCATTGCTGGTAAATCCTATGTTCCAAACCTCCATCTGGTTGTTGTTTTTTTCGCTCATCCACTTTCCATAAACGCTGTAAACCATTTGAGATGAATTGTGTCCCATTTGGTTTGCAACGAAATTAGGATTGGCTCCAGCGCTCAGCATGCGAAAGTGTGTCTCGTCTCATAAGCTTTCCTATGTCGTATTCCAGCCTTCTTTAAGGCGAAGTTCCAAGTTCCACCAAAACCACCTGACGAATACCAGTCTCCGCCTTTTCCATTTCTAGCCGATAGGGGAGAAAACAAAAATGCAATCATCTTTCCGAATTCTCGAAGGTGAATATCAATTATGATCTGCCTTCCCATTCGTGTAAGTGCCATTTGCCCCTTCAGGGCATCTATGGCGATTCACCATGGCCTGGCAATCAGAGGTAATTGATCATGGAATACAGAATCGTTAAAGATGGCATTCTTCGAACTGGTGATGCAGCATGGATACCTCTTGACCCTAATAATAATGACTATCAGATTTATTTTCCATGGGATATTCATGGAAATGAGCCATCTACAGAATATAAATCAGAGCCAAGCGAAGGTTAGCGTAAAGATAGCAATAGACGCCCCGTCTCGGGGCGTCTATCTACTTTATACGCTCTATCTCAATTGATTTCAAAGAGACATTAAACCGGCCATCTAGAAATGTTCTTAACTCAACTGGGCTATTATCATGCGATAAAGACATGTTGAACACCCCAGTTATCTCTATAACATGATCTGCACCAGAATACTCAGATGAGAATAAAATCGTCTTGCCAGCATCAGTAGATGAATCAACTTTTACAGCAACATTTGAATTACTCTTATTATAAAACTTATATTTAACTTTATACTCGCCAGATGGGAGTTTAACGTATGGCCCGTAGCTTAGATTTCCTGATGTAAAGGATGAAGCAGGAGTTATTTCTCCGCCTTGATAAGTTGAGTGATTAGCAGGAGCCAACATTCGCGCAGCATAAACTTCGCTAGAACCCACCTTTGAAAAACTAACACCCCCATTAATCCGCAATCCGTTGTTATATATGTTAACCTTATAAATTCCACAATTAATTAGCTTGTCTGGATATCCATTAAGTAATTGCATGCTGTTAAAGTTTATTGATGAAGGATCATCGAATTTTTGAATGGCAAAATAGTACTTATTGGTAAAGAATTTTTCAGACGTTATCCATCTGGCTGGTTCAAGGTGTTGGTTGACCTGAGCTATATTTACTCCAAGTATCGCAGACAGTTTCTTTGCACCCCAATAACTAGATACACCTGATTTATGTGGAAGTTCATTTATGGAGTTTTCAACGCAAATTTCATCAGGTGATATGAGGCCATCTATTTTATCTATATGCCTAATGTTATAAGTAACTCCAATTGAAGTTATTAAAACAATAAAAGCTGACATGGCTTTTGTATGGCCGAATGAAAATGCGGCTATCAATACTATGGAGATAGCCCCAAAAAACATAGGCATGTGATATCGTTCGCCAGGTGGCATTTCAGTTTGTGCAGACAAAAGAACAAACATACCTATAAACGAAAGCCACGTCATAGATAGGTACACGCTTAACCAACTAATTTCTTTTCTTTTTCTGTAATCGTATGCGGCAAAAATAAAACCAATAGTAATAATAGCGACCGATAAAACCCATGTCGAGTTGTCATTATATCTAAGAAAGCCTTTCGAGCACCTTCTGATAACATGTGGAGGTTTGGTTTGTATGTATACACTTGCGAGTTAAAAAATAAATATGAAGATGCAAGCTTGCCGCACACTGATGAAAGAAATAAATATAATGGAGTGGTGATGTATTTAATATCTTTGCATTTAAAATAACAAAGCGCGCCAACAACTAGGAGGGGAAGTGAAAACCAAATAAGGAAAATGTTATCAGAATATGAAATGAAAGAGGTTGTTATTATTAATAACAGGAGGTGTTTCCTCATCCCTCTCTCGATATATTTCTTAAATAATAGCAAGGAAAACAAGCTGGCTAAGTAAGAGCCAAAATGAAATACAGGTATTAGAGAGTAAGCATAAATGGTTGTGTTGGTGGAAAGAACCAATGAAATTAAAACAGTAAATGATGATATGAGTACAGGGTTTTTAACATTAATAACTTTCAACAGGGAATTCAGTAATGCAAAGTATAAGGAATGCTGTAATAGTGCAAATATTATAACGCTGGCCTTTAATGAACCAAATGCAATAATATATGTAATGAAATATCCAATCAAATCAGGAAATACATATGGAGATGGTGATGGATACCATGACAAAATAGGTACTCCATCAGATAGTACTGATTTTATAATGGAATAGGGGTATATGGCATCGCTATTCAGAAAGATTTCAGGCCGAATAAATCCATAAAAAAAGAAGCACATAAAAACGCTACCGATATGATAAACGGTAAATAATGCATCCTTGTTTGTTTTTTGAACATGTAAGCCATCCTGGGATCAATTTAGACATTAAACGCATATTTTGATTGGTAGATTGTAGCACGACATATCAAGCCAAATGCATGCTAAGGGCTACTAAAAATCATCAATAGTGATTATTCTGTATATTAATACAGAATCGTTGTGGTGTGTATATGGGGGGTGAAAATTTAGGTTTCGATGTTGTTCTGCGCGGACATACTCGCGATCATATTAAGTCAGGTACATACATGTTCTTCCGGCGGCTAAAAGAGCACGGTGGCGGCTTCTAGTTGGGGGAAGCATACGATGACTGGTTTGGGTTTGCTATCGAGAAGCCGGTGTCAACATAGCAGGGTATGGAGTATCTGCTGTCGCTTAAGAGGAACGAGCCGCAACTTGGTGTAGTCCATGATGACGTGGGTGACTTCTTTCTGCGGGGGTAAGGCGTCTGGGGCATATGCGGGGCAAAAAATCACCGCAAACCCATATTATTACCTGTCAAGTAGCGAGTCAGTTTGCGGTAATACTCTGTTTAAATCGTGATTAAAACTTACTTCATGCCACTTCGGTTTCCGGCAGTCGCCTATTTTTAATAAGCCACAGTGGGCGAAGTAAAAGCATCCGGCTGAAATGAAAAAGCCCCGGAGCGTTTAAAAAACGTTCCAGGGCCATACCAATCATTGCTACATGAAGTGGACGGCGATTATGTCTAAAGCGATGGGATTAGTAAACAACTATAACTTCAGCCAGTGAGTGTTTTTTAGTTGTTGTAATGACTCGGTTCTTTTTTGTTCATAAAACCCGCTGCGGCGGGTTTTTGCTGAAGATTAACGCTAAAAACGCGGGATCTGTATTTGATGCATTGCCTTCGTTCTTTCCGCTGCTATCATTCGGCTATCAAATATTTGCATATCAAATGGTTCGTCAATTCGGGAAAACCATAATGAAAAGAACATGTATCGCGCTTGCTGTCCTTCTGTTGGCAGGATGTGCGAAGAATCCGTACCAGTCAGCCCCTCAAGTCAACAAACACTATGTGGTTGTGCCGAGTGAAATCGCTGACAGCGCACCCGTGAAGCCGGAGCAGGGCAAAACCTTGGTTCGATTGCACCGTGCTGATCAATGGACGTTAGTGCCTTTCGAAAGAACGTGCCCGCTGTTTGTCCGTGTTGATGGCAAACTTGCCGCGGCTTTGCAGTTTAACGAATATGTTGATCTCAATCTGATCAATGGCAAACGCGATGTGAAGGTGAGTCTGGCGTGTACCTTGACCGGGCGTTCTGCGTCGACTGAGATTGATGCCAACGGTACGCCTCAGGAATATGAAACCAACAGCGGTTGGTACGGCCAGTTGCATCTGTGGCGCACAAAGTAATGGGCGCCGGAATTATCGAAATTCCCTGCATAAAAAAAGGCGCCTAAGGCGCCTTTTTTTATACGTCAAACTCGTCACCATCAGCGACCAAATAAGTCACGACGTTTAGGTTTTACAAACTGAGCAATCAGCACCAGTAAGGCAATGACCATAAACACGCTGAAAACCACGACCAACCACTGCGGCATACCGAGTGTCAGGAATTCCCACTGTTTTTCTGCACAATCACCGGTCGCCACGAAGACGGAAGGTAACCATTTGTCCAGCGGTAACCAGCTTGGGAAGCGGGCGGCGAAATCACAGGTCTGGAATGGCGAAGGATGCAGCTGAATCATGGTGTGTTCCCATGACAAGCGAATACCTTCATACGCGCTGTAAATCCAAATCAAAATACCGGCATAACGTAACCAGGTTTTAGGCGCAATAGCCCCCACGATCCCGGCACCCAGAACGCCAAACAATGCGCAACGTTCGTAAATACACATCACGCAAGGCTGTAATAACATCACGTGCTGAAAATAGAGCGCAACGAGCTCTAAGACCAACGCCGTTAAAGCCAACAGAAGCCACGCACCGCGTCCTTGAGAACAACGGTTTAGATATTGCAACATAGTTTTGTTTTCCATGCAGTAAGCTACTGGCAAGCAGTGTAAACGAATTCCTCAATGCTGCCAGCCAGTTGATTTAAAATTCATGTAAAAAAACAACCGTGAATAGCACGCCTCAGTGCGCTATTTACGGGATTTGGTTTAATGCGACGCTTCATCACACGATTTCTGAGTGTGAACGTCGCTCATCGCGCTACGGCGAGGTTATGACGGCACTGATGGCGGGCGATGCAATCCATTGCATATCACTGAACCACTGCGTCATGTCTGGCAATAGAAATTGCACGCACAGCAGGCCAGTCAGTGTCATGACAACGGTGTAAGGCAACGCCATCCACACCATTCGACCATAAGAAAGACGAATCAAGGGTGCGAGCGACGACGTCAGTAAGAACAAGAATGCAGCCTGACCGTTTGGAGTGGCGACGGAAGGCAAATTCGTGCCGGTATTGATGGCGACGGCCAGCAGTTCAAACTGTTGCAGGGATATCGCGCCACTTTGCAACGCCGCTTTGGCTTCATTGATATACACCGTGCCAACAAACACGTTATCGGACACCGATGACAGCAAACCATTAAACAGATAGAACAGCGACAGTTGATTGCCGGGTTGCGACTGTAAAACGAAATGAATAATTGGGCTGAAAAGGTGCTGCTCGACGATCACGGCAACGACGGCGAAAAAGACCGTCAATAATGCGGTAAACGGCAGAGCATCTTGGAACGCTTTACCGATCGCATGTTCATCCGTAACGCCGCATAACGCCGTGGCAAAGATAATCACTGTCAAACCAATCAAACCGACTTCGGCCAGATGGAACGCCAATGCTGTGATCAGCCAAATCCCAATAACCGCCTGTATGATCAGTTTTATACGCTCTTGTTTGTCGCGTTTGGCACTGTTTTGCTGATCATATTTTTTGAGAATTTCATACACTGGCTGTGGTAGTTCTGCGCCATAGCCAAAGATTTTGAGCCGTTCTACGAGAAAACACACCAGCAGGCCGCAGAAGAAGACCGGAACGGAAACCGGCGATACGCGCAGGAAAAAGTCAGCAAATTGCCAGCCTGCGGATTTCGCAATGATCAGGTTTTGCGGCTCGCCGACCATGGTCATCACGCCGCCGAGCGCCGTTCCCACGCCTGCATGCATCATCAGGCTGCGCAGAAACGCGCGAAACTGTTCGAGAATGGCGTTATCGCCAGCCAAACCACTGTCGTCGTTAACGTTGTCTTGTTCACCCTTACTGGATGCCACCCGGTGATAAATAGAATAGAAGCCGACGGAAACGCTAATGACGACCGCAATCACCGTCAGTGCATCAAGAAACGCAGAGAGGAACGCGGCAGCGAGGCAGAAGGAGAGGGCTAATGCCGCTTTATTGCGAATCGTTAACAGCAGCTTGGTGAAAACAAACAGCAACAACTGTTTCATGAAGTAGATCCCAGCGACCATAAAAATCAGCAGCAGGATAACTTCCAAATTAGACGCAATCTCCTCGCGAATACGCTCCGCGCTAGTCATGCCGATAAAGACCGCTTCGATGGCCAGCAATCCTCCGGGCTGCAACGGATAGCATTTTAATGCCATGCCCAGCGTAAAAATGAACTCAACGACCAGCAGCCAACCGGCAAGAAAAGGACTGACCAGAAAATAGATCAACGGATTGACAATAAGGAAGGCGATAAGGGTTAATTTGTACCAAACTGGCGACTGGCCGAGAAAATTTTTGGCCAAGGCGCGTGTGAACGTGGTGTCCATTTCGTTGTGATTCTCCATTCTGTAATGCAGTAAATTCAATACGCTAGGCTAGTGAATTCAACCAGAGAAAGCCAACTGGTTTGAATAAGGTTGCCGCTAACTGCTTAAAAAATTAAAAAGTGTGACGGTCTATGCACAGTTTCGCTACAGCCCCCGAAAGGACGCTATAACATGCCATTTTCGTCTGGTATGATGAGCTGAATCGTATCGCTAATAAATGTCCTAAACGGAAAGTAAAAAACATGGTTATTAAGGCGCAGAGTCCTGCCGGTTTCGCCGAAGAGTACATTATAGAAAGTATCTGGAACAATCGCTTCCCGCCGGGATCTATTCTTCCTGCTGAACGTGAGCTCTCAGAATTAATTGGCGTAACACGCACTACATTGCGTGAGGTTTTACAGCGGCTTGCGCGTGATGGCTGGTTAACCATCCAACACGGTAAACCGACGAAAGTGAACAACTTCTGGGAAACCTCGGGCTTAAATATTCTGGAAACACTGGCTCGCCTTGATCATGACAGTGTGCCGCAGCTTATTGGTAATTTGCTCTCGGTCAGAACCAATATTGCGACGATTTTTATTCGCAAAGCCATGCGCCGTAATCCAGAGGAAACGCAGCAGGTGCTAGCAAAAGCTCAGGAAGTGTCTGATAGCGCGGAAGCCTTTACCGAGTTGGATTATGGCATTTTCCGTGGACTGGCTTTTGCCTCCGGCAACCCTATTTATGGCTTGATCATTAATGGTTTACGCGGCTTGTACACCCGCGTTGGGCGCTATTATTTCTCGAATGCAGAGGCCCGCAAACTGGCGATCGCCTTCTACCAAAGGTTATCACGCATTTGCGATGAAAAGTCCTATGACCTTGTGGTAGATATCGTGCGTGATTATGGCCGTCAGAGCGGTGAGATTTGGAATAGTATGCAGGGCACGATGCCAGGCGACCTGACCGATAAAAAACGCTAATCGATTTTTATTGGCGATAAATACGAAATAGAAAGGGCGCATAAGCGCCCTTTTTTTAATGCAGTAATTTAGGTAGAAGCGGGGCGAGGCGGGCAGCGGTCGAGCAGTTCAACGCTGCCATCTTCATTGAGCTGCTCCATAAAGACATCAAAGCCCCACAGGCGATGAATATGCTTCATCACTTCGCGACGGCTCTTATCCAGGGGGGCTCGGTCCTGAGGGATATAGCGCAGCGTCAATGAGCGGTCACCGCGCAGGTCAACGTTCCAGACCTGAATATTGGGTTCGTGGTGGCTCAGATTATACTGTGCTGATAACTCCTCACGGATGGCTCGATAGCCTTCCTCATTGTGAATGGCGGCGATCTCGAGATAGTTATTTCGATCATCGTCCAACACGGTGAACAGCTTGAAATCACGCATGACTTTTGGCGATAAAAACTGGCTGATAAAGCTCTCGTCTTTAAAATCACGCATCGCGAAATGTAAGGTTTCCAACCAGTCAGAGCCCGCAATATCCGGGAACCAGTAGCGGTCCTCTTCGGTAGGTGACTGACAAATTCGCTTAAGATCCTGGAACATGGCAAAACCCAAGGCATACGGGTTGATACCGCTGTAATACGGGCTGTTATAAGGGGGTTGGAACACCACATTGGTGTGACTGTGAAGGAATTCGAGGATAAATTTATCCGACACTTTTCCTTCGTCATACAGATGATTCAAGATGGTGTAGTGCCAGAACGTTGCCCAGCCTTCGTTCATCACCTGCGTCTGTTTTTGCGGATAAAAATACTGGCTGATTTTACGCACAATACGCAAAATCTCACGCTGCCACGGCTCCAGCAATGGCGCGTTTTTTTCCATAAAATACAGGATGTTTTCCTGTGGCTCAGACGGGAAGCGGCGAATTTGTTCCGGTGCATCAATGCTGTCTTTGCGTGGCAGCGTCTTCCACAGAGAATTCACCTGACTCTGTAAATAGGCTTCACGGCTGGCCTGACGCGCTTTCTCTTCCTGCAACGAAATCTTTTGCGGTCGTTTGTAACGGTCAACGCCATAGTTCATCAGCGCGTGGCAGGAATCGAGCAGGCGCTCGACCTCTTCTACACCATAACGCTCTTCACACTGGCTAATGTAGCGACGAGCAAAGAGCAGATAATCGACGATTGAGCTGGCATCCGTCCAGCTTTTAAACAGGTAGTTATTCTTGAAAAAAGAGTTGTGCCCATAACAGGCATGCGCCATGACCAGCGCTTGCATGGTCATGGTGTTTTCTTCCATCAGATAGGCAATACACGGATTGGAGTTGATCACGATTTCATACGCCAAGCCCTGCTGGCCGTGCTTATAGCGTTGCTCCGTTTCGATAAACTTCTTACCAAATGACCAATGCGTATAATTAATCGGCATACCGATGCTGGAATAGGCATCCATCATCTGTTCAGAAGTGATCACTTCGATTTGATGCGGGTAAGTATCAAGCCGGTACGATTTCGCGACCCGGTCGATCTCATCGAGATAAGTCTGCAACAGTTCAAACGTCCAGTCCGGTCCATCGCTCAGACGCTGGTTTTCCGTTTTAAAATCTTGGGTCTTTGTCGTCATAAGCCGCACCCTCATTCAGTTACGGACGCCACAGAGTGTTTGATTCAAAACTGTTTTATTACGAAATTTGTGCGCCCATAGATAATCGTAGCTCAATCTCTTAGTAATGCAGGATAACTCCTGTGGCGTGATGCATTTTTTCGTCACAACGCTGACAAGATCATCATTCGCCTCAAGCAAGAAACAGTCAATCTGAAGATGAAATGAAGGAATATCAGGATGCATCATTTTTTCAGAACAATATTCTGCAAAATTGGCTTTTGTTTGGTTTTAAATAACCAAAAAATTAAGGCGTTAATGGCTAATGCTAAATAGGTCTACATTATTGCCAATGGCGTCACTCTGTCGTTTTATGACCGATGACAGCGAAAATGTAACGAGTTATTGTATTTTTTGTGTGGCTATTGAAAAATAGAATCAGATACAGGATAAATAATTGTGAAATGCATCACATTTGCCATCGAAGATGTTGGAAGTTTACCTCTATCAGGTTAGCTTCCTGTGCACAGAACATTATGCTTTATATTGCCTTTAATTGGAGTCGAGTATGCGCGTGGTTATTTTGGGCAGTGGAGTGGTCGGTGTCGCCAGTGCCTGGTATCTGGCAAAGGCCGGTCATCAGGTAACGGTTATTGACCGACAGGCTGGACCTGCGGAAGAAACCAGTGCGGGCAACGCAGGGCAAATCTCCCCCGGCTACGCTGCGCCGTGGGCTGCACCCGGTGTTCCTTTAAAGGCAATCAAGTGGATGTTCCAACGCCATGCGCCGCTGGCGGTGCGTCTGGATGGCAGCAGTTTCCAATTGCAGTGGATGTGGCAAATGCTGCGCAACTGCAACATGGACCATTATCAGACCAATAAAAGTCGGATGGTGCGTCTGGCGGAATACAGCCGCGATTGTTTGAAAGTTCTGCGTGAAGAGACCGGCATTCAATACGAAGGGCGTCAGGGCGGCACTTTGCAGTTATTCCGCACCGATCAGCAGTTCGAGAGTGCGTCGAAAGACATCGCAGTGCTGGAGGAAGCGGGTGTCCCTTATCAATTACTTGAGTCGAGCCAACTGGCAACGGTTGAACCGGCCTTAGCGCAAGTGGCCCATAAGCTCACCGGTGGCCTGCGCTTGCCGAACGATGAAACGGGCGACTGCCAGCTATTTACCCGACGACTGGCCGAGATGGCGCGTCAGGCAGGCGTGGAGTTTGAATTTAACCGTAGCGTTGACAAATTGCTGGTCGAAAACGGGCAAATCACCGGGGTGCAATGTGGTGCCGAAGTGGTAAAAGCTGACGCCTACGTGGTGGCATTTGGTTCGTATTCCACCGCCTTGCTCAGAGATCTGGTGTCCATTCCAGTTTATCCGTTGAAGGGCTACTCGCTGACCATTCCGATCACCGATCCTGCTTCTGCACCGTATTCCACCGTACTGGATGAAAGTTACAAAATTGCCATTACCCGCTTTGACGACCGTATTCGCGTGGGTGGCATGGCGGAAATTGTTGGTTTTAATACTCAACTGGCGAAAGCGCGTCGCGAAACGCTGGAAATGGTCGTCCGTGATCTCTACCCGAACGGTGGCAATATTGAACAGGCGACTTTCTGGACCGGTTTGCGTCCAATGACGCCAGACGGTACGCCGATTGTCGGTAAAACACGCATTAAAAACCTGTTCCTCAATACCGGTCACGGCACGTTAGGGTGGACGATGGCCTGTGGTTCTGGACAACTGCTTGCCGATATCATTTCCGGTGTCGTTCCGGCTATTCCTGCCGATGATTTGGCAGTAGAGCGTTATAGCCCGGAATTTGCAGCCTCACATCCGACCATTCACAAAATACATCCGATCGGATAATCCCCTTTTTATGGGCAGGGCGTTGCTGCTAATGCGCCATCGACCTGTTCATTTGTATGATAGACCCCGAGGTTATTCGGGGTCTGTACTTCAGGAGACAGTATGCCTCGCCCGATATCCGCTACGTTGTCACTTTCTGCATTATCTCAAAATTTACAGGTTATCCGTGGCGTTGCGCCGAACAGCAAAGTTTGGTCGGTGGTAAAAGCTAATGCCTATGGTCATGGCATTGAAAGAATGTGGACGGGACTATCGGCAACGGATGGCTTCGGATTACTCGATTTTAAAGAGGCGATACTGTTGCGTGAATCTGGCTGGCAAGGACCTATTCTGTTGCTGGAAGGATTTTTCTGCGCTGAGGATCTCGTGCTGGTGGATCAACATCGCCTCACGACGGCAGTCCACAGTGACTGGCAGATTGAGGCGCTGAGCAAGGCAACACCCGCTGCCCCCATCAATATCTACCTCAAGATCAACAGCGGTATGAATCGCTTTGGTTTTAAACCCGCGCAGGTTGAGGCCGTTTGGCATAAGTTAAACGCTTTGCCGCAGGTCGGTGAAATCACCTTGATGAGCCATTTTGCCCATGCCGATGGCCCGGAGGGCGTAGAGGGTCAAATGCAGCAAATTCTCGCCGCGGGAGAGACTATTTCAGGACCACGATCGCTGGCGAACTCTGCCGCTACGCTGTGGTATCCGCATACGCATTATGACTGGATCCGTCCCGGTATTATTTTGTATGGCGCGTCGCCGAGTGGCAAATGGCGTGACATTGCCGACAGTGGCCTCAAACCGGTGATGACGTTACGCACGGAAATTATCGCGACCCAATTATTACAAGCCGGTGACCGCGTGGGCTATAGCGGTAAATACCGGGCGTCACAGTCGCAGCGTATTGGCATTATTGCTTGCGGGTACGCGGATGGTTATCCGCGCCATGCGCCAAGTGGAACACCCGTCTGGATTGACGGTGTACTGACCACGACGTTGGGGACGGTGGCGATGGACGTGATCATGGTTGATTTAACGCCGTGTCCGCAGGCTGAGATCGGTTCTGTGGTGGAACTGTGGGGCGAGAACTTACCGGTGGATGATGTGGCGAC
>Ga0105856_1000718_pt1 | contig 16314 bp, 13 predicted proteins | sample OrgsoiDNA_201060_FD_89681 | JGI IMG/M metagenome (GOLD analysis project Ga0105856, IMG submission 89681) | Permafrost soil microbial communities from the Arctic, to analyse light accelerated degradation of dissolved organic matter (DOM) -... | ecosystem: Environmental > Terrestrial > Soil >...
GTAATCATGGAAGTAGAACGTTTTTTGCGGCTTGTCTGACATTGCGGAGTTGACCCTTAATCGCGGCTGGTTGTAATGATGTGGCATGGCGAACAGCCGTTAAGGATAACATTCAGCGGCGAGATGTCATGGGGAAATCTGTCAGCCTGCGGCATGTCCTGGAGATCTGTTGGTTATTCACCTAAAGTTTGATTAAACCCCGCAAAAACCACGGTGATCCCCTGTAACAACTCGGCTAAACTAACGGCCTTTGATTCTTCCGCCACTGATGGCACTGCATGGGTATCGCTGTATGCGTCTGGACAAGAAAATCTCGCCGCTCGACAACGTGATTTACAGTCACTATCGCATCACGCATGCGTTGCGTATTGCACTGGCGTTCATTCTTACGTTCCTGATTGTGCGTCTCACCGAGATCCCCGAAGGCACCTGGCCGCTCATTACATTGGTCGTGGTAATGGGGCCGATTTCATTCTGGGGGAACGTGTTACAGCGCGTCTCTGAGCGTATCGCCGGAACGGTATTCGGTTCGGCATCCGGATTGATTGCGCTGTGGCTGGAGCTTTACTCTTTGCCGCTGATGCTGGCGTGGTGCGGCATCGTTATGTTTGTCAGTGGCTACCTGACGCTAGGTAAACGGCCTTATATGGCGCTGTTGATTGGTGTGACGCTGGCGGTAGTATGCGGTGCCGGGCCGGGAGATATGCATACGGCGCTATGGCGTTCCGGCGACGTGGTATTCGGCTCGCTGCTGGCGCTGTTTTTTGCCAGCATTTATCCGCAGCGCGCCTTTATTCACTGGCGGATGCAGATGGCCGATTATCTGATGTCGCTCAATAAGCTCTACAGCGCCTGGCTGTCGCCGAATATGCTGGAACGCCCGCATTTGCAGGGCAAGTTGAAAACCGCCATGAGCCAGATGGTGAAGATGCGTGCGCTGTTCGCCCCCGCCAGTAAAGAGTCCCATATTCCCCGCGAAGTGTTCGATGCTATCCAGACGCTCAGCCGTAATCTGTTGTGTACGCTGGAGTTACTGGCGGATGCCTATTGGAGTTCGCGCGAAAGCCACTATCTTATGCTCAATGCCCGTACGCTGCGCAGCGCCCAATTATTGATGCTGGACTCGCTGGAGCAGTTAAGCGACATGCTGCTCAACGGCACTAAAGGGGATGAATCTGCGCTGAATCATCAGCTCAATGAATCCGCTGAGGAGCTGAAACAGCTGATACGCGAGATGAACAGCGAGCATCTGGAAGCACCTATTTATGGCTATGTCTGGCTGAGTATGCAGGTGGCCGAGCAACTTAAGTCGTTAGGGGACCTCATCACGATGACCATGCGCAAAGAAGACGCGTTAAATGAGGTCAGCGCGGTGCCGAAAGTGTGAAGGGATTTTTGTCTGCCCGCTAAAACGGGTAAGATAAGCGAATTAGGCTTTCGTTCTGAACGTGCAGGCATTTACTGCTACGCTGTGATCCCCGTTCCGGGCTGTCAGTCACTGAATCTGTGTAACTTAATCGAAGGTGTTAAAATGGACAATATCAACAAGCCGAGTTTCCATGACGTTCTGGAGTTTGTACGAATTTTCCGCCGCAAGAACAAACTGCAACGCGAAATTGCCGACAACGAAAAGAAAATCCGCGACAACCAAAAACGTGTTCTGCTGCTCGACAACCTGGGCGACTACATCAAACCGGGCATGAGCGTTGAAGAAATTCAGGCCATCATTGCCAGCATGCGTGGCGACTATGAAGACCGCGTTGATGACTACATCATCCGCAATGCTGACCTGTCTAAAGAACGTCGTGAAATGTCGAAAAAACTGAAAGCGCTGGGCGAAGTGAAAGCCAACGAAAGCAAATAAGCGTCGTTATTCAGACTGTCATTCGTATTATAAAGGCCCCGTCACCTGTGTGACGGGGCCTTTTGCTTTCGTTCTCTGTGGCAGAGCATCAAACCGTTTGGACTTTTCCTTCCTGCGTTGATGGCTCATTTTCCAGCCGCTGGCGACGGCGCAGATTGGGGAACCACGCCATCCACAGGCCCACCACGACCAGCGTGCCAATCCCGCCAATAGCCGCAGCAGGCACCGCTCCCATCCACGCCGCAAGTAAACCTGATTCAAACTCACCCAGCTGATTCGACGTGTTGATAAAGATGGAATTGACGGCACTGACGCGTCCGCGCATTTCATCAGGCGTATCGAGCTGAACCAGCGCGCCGCGGATCACCATACTGACCATGTCGAAACCGCCGAGGAAAAACAGCGCAATCATCGACAGCCACAGCGTGCTGGAGAGCGCAAACACCAGCGTTGCTACACCAAAACCGGCTACGGCGGCAAACATGGTCATCCCCACATTGCGGGTCAGTGCCTGACGGCTGAGCCAGAACCCGACCAGCAATCCGCCCACGGCAGGTGCGCCGCGCAGCAGGCCCAGTCCCCAGGGGCCGGTGTGCAAAATATCTTTGGCAAAGATCGGCAGCAGGGCAGTGGCGCCACCCAGCAGCACCGCAAACAGGTCCAGCGATATCACACCCAGTACGTCTGGCCGGTTGCGGATAAAGCGTATTCCGGCAAACAGCGTCGCGAAGGTGGCGGGGACGCGCTGCGGCGGCGCCTGTTCATATTGCAAACGGCTGACCATCACAATCGATAGAAAATAGAGCAGTCCGCAGGCCAGATACACCACGCTGGATCCTGCGATATAGAGCAAACCGCCAATCGCCGGGCCGACCATAGCCGCCGCCTGGCCGGACACCGCATTCGCTGCCATAGCGCGGGCCAGCAGGTGCGGTGGCACCAGTGCGGGCAACATCGACTGCATCGACGGGGCTTCCATCGCCTTGGCAATGGCAATGACAAACACCAGCCCGAGAATGGTTAGCTCATTCACATGGTGAGTGAGTGTCAGCACGCCCAGAGCGACAATCGCCAGCCATTCGGCCACCTGTCCCCAGAGAACAATGCGCCGGCGGTCAAACTGATCCGCCACGTGACCGGCTAACAACGCCAGTGTTACCGAGGGCAGAAACTGCGCCAGACCGATCAGGCCCAGATCCAGTGCGCGGCCGGTGATCGAATAGATCTGCCAGCTCACCACAATGGAAAGCATCTGGAAACCGAAGCTGGAACCCGCCCTGGCAATCCAAAAAGCGACAAAAGAGCGGTGCTGCAATAACGAGTCTGAGGCGACGGGGTGAGGAGGCATCGTACATTCCTGATGATCACTATTTAGGTTCTGGCTGCGTGGACAAGGGGAGTCCAGAGGGTAGGCAGAAGCTTATTAGGGTTATTAATAGCGAGTTAATGATACAAGCAGAAACTTTTAGCATGAATTCATGAGGGTGGGAAGCCTGTCAGGCAGGCAAACAGCGCCGGGGGAAATTAACCTTCCCCCGGCGTGGCATCATGCCAGTACGAACATGCCGTAAGGATGGATTTGCAGGAAGAAATTATCACCGGCGGTCGGTTGCAGCTGCGTGGCGTTGACCTGCAACAGCAGCGACTGGCCGTTCCACTCCACGGTGACTTCGTACTGCGGCCCCATATAGGCGACATGGGTGATGGTGCAGCGCTGGCTGTCGCCACCCTGCAAACCGAGGGTGATGGCTTCCGGCCTGACGCCTACGGTGCACTGCTGCATTCCCGGTGCAAAACCGACGGGTTTCGGAATGTGGTAGCCGAATATCTCCACGGAATTGCTGTGCAAATCGGCCGGAAAAACGTTGGCGTCGCCCATGAAACTGGCCATAAAGCGTGACGCAGGCTGACGGTAAAGCTCCTGCGGTGCGCCAATCTGCATGATTTTGCCTTTGTTCATCACCAGCACGGTGTCGGACACCGCAAAGGCCTCGCTCTGGTCGTGCGTCACGTAAAGCGAGGTGATATTGAACTGCTGCTGCAATTCGCGGATTTTCTCGCGCATACTGCGGCGCAGGTTGGCGTCCAGGTTACTCAGCGGTTCATCAAACAGCAGTACTTTCGGTTTGAGGATCAGTGCCCGCGCCAGCGCCACACGCTGCTGTTGGCCACCGGAAATCTGATCGACGTAACGATCTTCAAAACCCTCGAGATCAACCAGTGACAGCGCTTCACGCACGCGGTCACGAATTTCCGCTTTTGGTCGTCCAAGCATTCTCAGGCCATAACCGATGTTTTCCCCCAGCGACATATGCGGGAACAGCGCGTAAGACTGGAACACCATGCAGATATCACGTTGCTGAATAGAGCGGTCGGTAACATCTTCGCCATCAATAAAAATTCGTCCCTCTGACGGCTTCTCAAGCCCGGCGACCATGCGCAGTACGGTGGTTTTTCCGCAGCCGGACGGGCCAAGCAGGGTGACCATTTTGCCTTTGGGGATCGCCAGATTCAGACCTTCCAGCACGGTATTGGTGCCAAACCGTTTGGCGACATTTTTGAGTTCCACAAAGCTTTTGGCGGCTTCCACCGGCACGCTTCGGGTGGGGTTTTCAGTGGTCATGGTCATTAAAAGTCACTCCAAAATTATTGGCCCGTTTTGGCTTTTGAGCGGGAAATACGCGCTTCGCCAACCAGATAGTCAAAGATAAAGATGATCGCCAGCATCACCACAATAAGGATCGAACCGTAGGCAATCGCCACGCCGTATTCGCCGTCTTCTACCCGGTTGAGGATGTAGGCGGTAGCGACGCGGGTATCCGGCGTGACCAGAAAAACAATTGCGCTGACGGTAGTAATGGCGCGTACGAAGCTGTAAATCAGCGCCGACAGAATGGCCGGTCGCAGCAGGGGCAGCAGGATGTACATCACGGTACGCATCGACCCGGCGCGCAGGCTGAGCGAGGCTTCATCCAGTGATTTATCCAGCTGTCCGAGCCCCGCGATACCGGCGCGGATGCCCACCGGCACGTTACGCATCACCATCGAAATAATGACGATCGCCGCCGTTCCGGTCAGGTAAACCGGCGCACTGTTAAAGGCCAGAATGTACGAAATCCCGGCCACAGTTCCCGGCACCGCGAAGCACAGCATGGTGCTGAACTCGATGGTTTTTTTGCCACGGAACTGCTGGCGCACCACGATATAGGCGATGAGTAAACCGAACAGCGCGGTGATCGGTGCGGCGATCCCTGCGTAGAGCAGGGTGTCGAGCAGCGATGGCCACGCGCCGTCACTGAAGCCCTGACCGAACAGTTTGGTGAAATTGGCGAAGGTGAGGGTGTAATCCACGCCCCAGTTGACGGTGAAACTACCGTAGAAAATGCTGCCGTAAAGCAGGGCGTTGAATGCAACCCAGATTGCCAGCAGCGCCGTCACGCCCCAGACCAGCGTTACCGGCAGAGGCTGAACGTCACCGCGCGAGGTTTTGCCGGAAATGGTCACGTATGAGCGTTTCCCAATCCACATGTACTGGATGCAGAATACCAGTAGCGAGAAGACCAGCAGGATCACGCCGAGCGTACTGGCAGCCTGATAATCGAGCTGAGCACCGGTGATGTAGAAGTAAATCTGCGTGGCGAGCACGTCGAAGTTACCGCCGAGCACGAGCGGGTTACTGAAGTCCGCCAGCGACTGGACGATGACAATCAGAAAGGCATTCGCCAGCGCCGGTTTAAGCAGTGGCAGGAACACGCGGTGGAAGGTCTGCCAGCGGCTGGCGCGCAGCGTATAGGAGGCTTCTTCCAGCGACGGATGAATAGTTTTTATCGCACCATCCAGAATCATAAAGGCCATCGGCGTGAACGCCAGCACCTGTGCCAGCCAGATGCCGGTGAAACCGTACAGCCAGTTGGTGTTGGTCAGCCCGAACCAGTCGGCCATGAATTCGGTGAGATACCCGGAACGGCCCATCATCAGCGTCACGCCCAGGCCGACGATAAACGGCGGAGTGACGATCGGCAGAATCGAGAAGATACGGCCAATAATGGCCGAACGTTTGGCGATGCGGGTGGTGTAAATCGCCAGCACCAGTCCGAAGAAGGTACAGCCAATGCCGACGGCCACCGACAGCACGAACGAGTTCCAGATCACCTGCAAAATATGCGACTGCCCGAGCACCGCCATAAAGGCCAGCGGCGCGAACTCTCCGGCATCGTTGGTGAACATAGGAATGAAGATCGCCACGCTCGGGTAAATGATGAAGACGCCGATCAGCGCGATAATACACACCAGAGAGCCGAGCACGAAACGGTCACCGCCCAGCCACTCGAGGCGTGACAACGCCAGCGTACAGACCGCGCCGAGCGCAATGAAAATCCCGATGCTGCCATAGCCCAGACCGCGGCCGACAAGGGTAGCGCTGACTATCATAAACAGCGCGCAGAACACCGACCAGGCGGCATCGAACTGATGGCGACCGCGGGCTTCAAGCCGCTGTGCAAAACGTGGGCGCAGCAGCAAAACCATTGGTAACAGCAGCCACAGCAGGCTGATGTTCAGCCCGGACCAGCCATAGGCGGCGAGGATCTCCTCCTGTGAGGAGTCCATCAGACCGTAGTCCAGGCTCCAGGCTGGCAGCAGCACGAAGGCCGCCACAAGCAGCCCGAGCCAGCCGAAAACCGGTTCCCGGCGCCGGGTGTCGGGCAGGGTGAGTGAATGAGACATAGGGTTTCCCTAAAGAGAAAAAAGGTGTTGGCGAAAAAGAATAAACAGGTGATCTGGCCGGGCGAAGCCACCCGGCTGATGCGGGCTTTATTGTGTCTCTTTGCCCATCTTCACTTCGTTAACCCATTTGGTGATGAGCTCTTTACGCATGTCCGACGCGCCGTACTTGTCCATGTCGTAATTGATGAGCTTCAGGTCGCTCATTTTCAGCGAGTTCGGGGAGGTTTCTGCGGTGGTGTTGGTCAGGATCTGATACGACTGGCCTTTTTTCCATGCCAGTTCCTGCGCCTCTTTCGACAGCGCCCAGTCTACGAACAGTTTGGCGTTGTCGAGATTGCGTGCACCTTTGAGGATGCTGACACCGCCAATTTCATAGCCGGAACCTTCGCACGGGGAGATCAGTTTCAATGGTGCGCCGCTCTCTTTTTCCTGCGCGTAATCGTGCAGGAAACCGATGCCGATGGCGGTTTCACCGCGTGCGGCGTTACGTGCCGGGGCGATACCGGATTTGGTGTACTGCGAAATATTGGTGTTGAGTTTTTTCAGGTAATCGAAGGCCTGATCTTCGCCCCACAGCTGTGCGAAAGTCGCCAGCGCGGTATAAGCGGTGCCTGAGCTTTGCGGATCGGCAATCTGGATTTCCCCTTTATAAATCGGGTTGGTCAGATCCTTCCAGCACTTCGGCTCTGGCAGGTTTTTCTCTTTAAGGCGGTTGGTGTTAACACCAACCCCTAAAATACCGATGTAGACGGCCGATGAGTAGTTACCTTTGCGCTTTGCAGGATCCTGAAAGTTCGGCATGATTTGCGCAAGGTTCGGGGATTTGTAGGGTTGTAGCAGGTCCATTTCACCGGCCTGAGACTGCGGATCCAGCGTGCCGCCGTACCATACGTCGGCCTGCGGATTCTTCTTCTCGGCTTCGACTTTCGCCAGCGTACTGCCGGAGCCGTTGCGCAGGAACGAAGTTTTGACGTCGTACTTCTCGCCAAAGGCTTTGGCTTCTTCTTCACACATGGCGTTGGTGGCACTGCAATAAATTACCAGACGGCCTTTGGCCTGAGCGGCGCCGGTCAGCGCAGTCAGGGCCACGGCAGCGGCAAGAGCGGAATGGATCAGGGACAGTTTCATGGCGTTTACCTTTTATTTTTATAGGGTGGAACAGAGGAACTTTGTCAGTTATCCGGCGGTGCGGCGCTGAGTTCGCGCTTGCTGATCCCGGCCATCATCATCGGCATCAGCAGCAGTCCGACACAGGCCGATGCCAGCGTCAGCACGGCGAAAAAGCCGGGCCAGCCATAATGTTGCATCACTATCGCCAGCGGCCATCCCGCCAGCGCCGCGCCGAGGTAGGCAAACAGTCCGAGAAAACCGGTCACCGTGCCTGCCGCGTCTTTGTGTGAATATTCCGTCGCCGCCAGCCCGATCAGCATTTGCGGCCCGAAAACAAAAAATCCGATACTGAAGAAGCTCAGCGCCAGCAGTCCGAAATGGTGGACCGGAGCCAGCCACAGGGCAGTGACGGTTAAAAACAGCCCGAGCGAAAACAGTAAAATCATCGGGGCGCGCTGGCCGCGAAACAGCAAATCAGAGCCCCATCCGGCGAACAGTGCACCGAGCAGCCCGCCAAGCTCAAACAGGGAGAGCGTGGCATTGGCGCTGAGCAGATTGACGCCGTGATTCTCCGCCAGCCAGATGTTGCCCCAGTCGTTGAGCGCAATGCGGATCAGATAGACCAGTACGTAAGAGACGCCGAGCAGCCAGATCGTCCGGTTCTGCAAAAGGGTCTTGCGCAGAATCCGCGTCATGTTCATCGGCGGGCTTTGCTGTTCCTGGCGTAGCTCCAGCGGGTCTCGCCGCCACTCGCCGACGGTCGGCAAGCCCTGTTCCTGCGGCGTGCCGCGCAGCTGGCGGCAGAGCCAGATGCCGAGCACCATTCCGATGGCGCCCGGCACCAGCAGCGCCGCCTGCCAGCCCCACGTGGCGGCGAGTATCCCTGACAGCAGGGGAACCGCCGCGCCGCCGATGTTGATCGACGTATTCCAGCAGCCCCACCAGAAACCGCGTTCGTTACGCGAATACCAGTGGGTCAATAATCTGGCGCACGGCGGCCATCCCCAGCCCTGAAAAAATCCGTTCAGTGTCCACACGAAAAGCAGCGCGGGCAGCGAATGGCAGAAAGCGAACACGATGTTCAGCACGCCGGTCATCAGCAGGCCGACGCCCATAAACCAGCGGGCTCCGGTGCGGTCACTGAAAATCCCCGAGACAAACTTTGAGCCGCCGTAAGCCAGATAAAACAGCGTGCCCAGCAGGCCGATATCCCCTTTGGTCAGCCCCAGTTCCAACTGCATCACCGGCATGGCGAAATTGACGCTCTTGCGGGTGAGGTAGAACGCGGCGTAGCCAATCACCATTGACATCAGCAGATGAACCCGCCAGTAGCGGTAATCTTTATCAACCTCGGCAGCGGTGAGGGTCATAGTTTTCTCCGGCTTGTAGGGCGAGTGTAGGCGGGTGTTGTTTTCAGGGGATGAGACAAGGTTTTAGATGACTAGGAATTAGTCCTAGTCAGGGCGGTGTTCTTTGCAAATCTGTGGGCAACTTAACAATTATGCGCGTGCCCTGATGCTGCTCAAGCAGCCATTCTCCACCCAAGGCGCGTACCCGCTCCTCAATGCCGCGCAGGCCAAAGCCCTCTTTGACCGGCTGAGTAAAGCCGATCCCGTTGTCGCTGACGTCGAGCACCAGCCTCTGTTGCTGCTGAGTCAGGCTGACGCGCACCCGCGTAGCGCTGGCGTGTTTATTGATGTTATTGAGTAACTCCTGCACCAGCCGGTAGAGCGTGAAAATCAACGTGTCATCAGTGGGGACGGCGGGAAGACGGTAGTCAAGCTGAAAGTCGATACCTTGCGAGGCGAAAGCAAATTCACCGGCCAGATGGTGCAGGGCTTTGTCGAGAGCCATTTCATCCAGCACCGGTGGGCGTAACTGGCGCAACAGCTGTCGCGTGGTGTGGTGAATGCGCTGAGAGAGTTCGCCAATTTGCTTTGCCGCAACGTGTGTCGCCGGGCCGTGCGGGCTGCGATCGACCAGCATCGCCTGAATCTGAATGGCGGTGATGTTCTGGCCAATTTCATCATGCAGTTCGCGGGCGATCTCTTTGCGCACCGCCTCTTCTGTATGCACCAGCCGTTCGGTCAGCTGGCGGCGGGTGTGCAGTTCCTGCTCCAGCTGCAACCGGTAGCGGTTAAGGTGTGACGCCAGCTGTTGCTGGCGGCTGATGGCGATCCCAAGGCCGATGCCCAGCAGCGCCTGCGTGGAGAGGAAAAGCTCCAGTTCGACTAAGTCGTGAAATGCGCCGCTCATCTGGCGTGTAACCGTGATCATCAGGCTGCCCAGCACCGCCGCCAGTACGCCTCCCTGCCAGCCAAAGGCGTAAGCCATGACGACGTTGGGCAGGAACACCAGGATAATCAGCAGCCGCTCGACTTCGGGCGCGAGGCTCATTTGCAGGCAGACGGCGAGGGCGAAGAACAGCGAACACCAGATCAGCAGGGAAGTGCGCAGCGGCGGGTCTGGGATCTCCTGCGCCAGCAGGTTTTGCAGATGCTGCTGTTTGAGGTATTCGTAAATCAGATAGATAAACGGCGTCAGTAAAATGCCGCCAGTGAACGAGGCCAGCAAGGTCTGGCTCAGCGGTGAACTTAGCCACAGACCCGGCACTGCCATCTGTAACAGGCTGTTGCCCGCCACCGCGCCCAGCAGCAACAGCAGGCGCTGCCAGTAAAGCGTAAACCGCCGCCAGGCGTGTTGCACCAGCGCAGCGGGAATGAGGCTCAGCAGCGGGGAAAGCAGAATAATCCAGTGCGTCTGCAGTTGTTCGCTGTGCAGCCAGATGCCGATACCCATTTCGGACACCAGCATCGCCGGCCAGTAGCTGCGCGAAAGCAGCGTCATCAGCGCGAGGCGCAAGCCCTGGGGCAGCAGCAACATGGCCTGCTGGCCGTTTTGTGTGAGGTAAAAACTGATCGACCACAGCGCCAGCCAGCACAGGCTGTAGAACATCGCCAGAAATAACGTCAGCCCTATTTTCCGCACAGGCTAACTTCCGGCGAGCAGATGGTGCCCAATGGCGAAATGCACCAGTTCAATGGTGGTGTCACACTGGAGTTTGCCGAGGATATTAGCGCGGTGGACGTGAACGGTTTTATGGCTCAGCGCCAGCTGTTCGGCGATGGCTTTGACGCTCAGCCCGTTAACCAGCAGGTCAAAGATTTCGCGCTCACGCGGGGTGAGCGACTGTAAGGCTTTGGGCGTTTGCTGACTCTGGCGCAGCGCCAGCAGGGCATCGGAACAGAGATAGCGGCCACCGGCATGTACCGTGCGCACCGCCTGCACCATCTCTTCCGGTCCGCAGCGCTTGGTCAAATAGCCACCGGCACCGGCGTCGAGCGCGCTCTGCACGAACGCCGTGGTGTCATAAATACTCAGAATAATGGCGCGGAAATTCGGGCGCTGTTGCCGCAGACGTGCCAGCAGGCTGAGCCCGCTTTCGTCCGGCATGGCGATATCCATCACCGCCACGTCGATGTTCATTTTCAGCAGCGACGACCAGGCGTGGGCCGCCGAGGCATACTGGCCGACAATCTGCATGTCCTGCTCAAGCCCGAGCAACTGAGCAAAGCCGGAGCGCACCACCACGTGGTCATCAATCAAAGCAACGTTAATCATTAGGCGTAACTGAATGTAAATGGAGTTCGCATAATGGTCATGAATAGTTGTGGATGGCAACTATCAGATACGGAAATGCAGGTCAGATAACGGAATTTGAGTTAACTCAAGACCCGCACCGGTTCTCCGGCCAGCCAGGCTTCAATGTCTTCCACGGTTTCGGTGAAATAGGTGTGATAGTTGCCGTCGGCGACGTAACCCAGATGCGGCGTCGCCAGCACGTTGGGCAGGCTACGTAACGGATGCTCTGCGGGCAGCGGTTCAACGTCAAAGACATCCAGACCCGCGCCGCCGATTTTTCTGGCTTCAAGGGCGCTGATGAGTGCGGGCTGATCGATAATCGCCGCGCGTGAGGTATTAATCAGCAGTGCGGAGTGTTTCATTAATGCCAGATCGGCGGCATCGAGCAGTCCCCGCGTGCGTTCGCTCAGGACCAGATGCACCGATACCACATCGCTGGTGGCGAGCAGTGCTTCCTTGCTGGCGGCAAAATCCACGCCACACTGCGCTGCACGTTCAGCGGTCAGGTTCTGGCTCCACGCTACCACATGCATACCAAAGGCCTGGGCGATCACCGCCATCTTCTGACCGATTTTCCCAAGCCCGATCAGGCCGAGGCGTTTGCCACTCAGACCAAAACCGACCGTACTCTGCCACGGACCGTTCTGGCGCAGCGCAGTGTTCTCTTCCACCAGATGCCGTGCCAGCCCGAGGATCAGCGCCCAGGTCATCTCCACTGGTGCACTGCCGCCGCTGCCGGTACCGCAAACCGTTACGCCGTGCGCTTTGGCGGCAGCCATATCTATGGAGGCATTGCGCATACCTGAGGTGATCAGCAGTTTGAGTGCCGGCAGGCGGGCAAACAGTGACGCGGTAAAGGGCGTGCGTTCGCGCATGATGACCACGATTTCAGCCTCGCCGAGGGCGGCTGCCAGCTCCGTTTCATCAGCAATATGTTCGCTGAAAACCTGCATTTCTAAACGCGCTTCGAGCGGCGACCAGTCGGCGAAAGACAACGCGACATTTTGGTAATCATCAAGAATGGCACAGCGGATCCTGGCGGACATGGGCGTTCCTTATTGCAAAGAAAGTGTGAGCTCAAGAGTGGGTTATAGCACCGGCATCGTATAAAGCAAAAAAAGCCGCTCTGAATGATCAGAACGGCTTTTAACGCTTACCTGAGACTACCGGAAAACTACTGGCCAACGGGGTGCGAGCCAGCAGCGTTCATTCCGTCTGGAAGGGGCTCGTCATCCTGCTGGCAGGCAGCAAATACCTGAAACGTCGAGCACATCACCATCACTAACGGCACTAAGGACAGGATCTTGTTCACCTAAAACTCCCTTTAAGTAAGCTGAATAATGCTGCCATTACGTTATGGAAACTAATGGACGAGCCTTAAATATTATCAGCCAGTAGGCGGAGAAATGGTGCGGTATCTCTCTTTTTAGAAAGTAAAATTAATTAGTTACGTAAACAAATTAACCTGTTTTGTAAACTGCGCGCGCACCGGTTTTAAATCCGTAGGTGCTGGCTTTCCATGCGGTGAGCAAACCGGCAAGAAGCAGCGCCAGCGCGGTCCATGGGAATGCGCCAATGCCGACGTGTTCCAGCAACAGGCCGCCGGTGATACCACCGCCCGCGATTGCCAGATTCCACGCCACCACAATCATCGACTGGGCGATATCGGCATCGGCGCCGGTTGCGTCAGCTGAGGCGGTTTGCAGCAGGGCCGGGGCACCGCCAAAGGTGATGCCCCACAGGATAATGCTGGTATACACAACCCAAGGAGAACTGCCATACGCTCCCCATGCGCAGACGGCCAGTGCAAAACCGGTAAGGCTCAGCAGCACGGCCCGGCGCAGCCAGCCATCAACTACGGCGCCCACCATCCAGATGCCGCCGAGCGCGCTGATCCCAAACACCAGCAGAACTTTATCGACCTGATCCGTCAGGCCTGCCGGACCAAGCAGCGGGGCAATGTAGGTATAAAGTGTGTTGTGTGCGAAGACCCAGACCACGATGACAAACAGGATTGGCCGGACGCCGGGCGTCGTCAATACCTTGCCAACCGGCTGGCTGTCTTGTGCTAGCTGCCCCGGAAAATCGGTCACTTGCAGCATCACCCAGCCGGTCAGCAAAAGGGTCAGTACTGAGATCATACCGAACACGGTCTGCCAGCTGACCACGCCGCCGAGCCAGGTGCCAAGCGGGACGCCAATCGCCAGCGCAACCGGTGCGCCCATCATCGCGACCGCCATGGCCCGGCCCTGTAAATGGATGGGCACCATACGCCGCGCATAGCCGGCGAGCAGTCCCCAGGCCAGACCGGCTGCCGCGCCAGCCATAAAACGGGCCACCATAATAACCATCAGATTTGAGGTGAGGGCGGTGAGCGTATTAAAGGCCAGAAAACCAATAATGGCCGTCATCAGCGCCGGACGCCGCCGCCAGCTGCGGGTCAGGGCGGTTAAGGGGATCGCTGCCAGCAGCGAACCGAGGGCATACGCCGTCACTAACTGCCCGGCCAGCGACGGCGAAATATTCAGGCCGCGACTGATTTGGGGCAACAACCCGGCCGGTAAGGTTTCGGTCATGATGGCGATAAAACCTGTCATAGCCAGCGCCAGTAATCCTGAAGTGGGCAGGGTCGCTTTCATTGTGTGGCTCCCGGTGAAGCGCCGTAGACCGCATCGCGCAGGTCGGTGACAAAGCGGCCAGACATCCCTTCATAAAGCGTGTTGGTGAATGCCACCACGCTCAGTTCCTGTACCGGATCAACGAACCACGAGTGGCCATAAGCACCGCCCCAGCGCCAGGTACCGGGGGATTCTGGTGAGGCGATGGCCTGTGGGTCACGCAAAACTGAGAAGCCCAGTCCGAAACCGCAGCCGGGAAGCTGCGGGATATCTCTCCCCTCCGTCTGGTCGCGGCCCATTTGTGCCACGGTTTCTGCTGCAAACAGCGGGGCACCGCCCTGACGCAGTGCTTCCAGCAGGCGCATCAGATCCCCCGCGCTTCCCACCATTCCGGCTCCGCCAGACGTAAAGGCCTGAGGATCTAAGGCTCTGCGCGGGGAGTAGGGAATGCCGACGGTTCCTTCAAAAGCCGGGACGATTTCCCCTTCCTGCAACCGATGGGGAACCGGCGTATCGCTGACATAAGCCTGACTCAGGCGGGCAGCATCGACGGTGAAAAAAGCGGTATCAGTCATGTGCAGCGGAACTGTCACAAGCGTGGCCAGCGCTGCAGCCAAAGACTGCTGGCAGACCTGTTCGATGATTGATCCAACGACATCAATGGCCAGCGAGTAATTCCACGACGTGCCGGGTGCGTACAGCAGCGGAGCGCCAGCCAGTTTGCGCAGATTTTCCTGCAGGGAAATCGTGCTGTTGTCCATGCCGTCAGAGATCCCGGCCAGCGCATAAGGGCCATTATCATCCTCTTCCAGAAAACGGTAGCTCAGCCCGGCGGTATGACTGAGAAGATGACGCAGCGTAATGAGCGGGCAGTGGCCATCGCTCAAGCGGGGGGTAAAGTCCGGCAGCCAGCGGCGTATGTCATCGTCAAGATCCAGTTTACCCTGCGCGACCAGCACCATCGCTGCCGTCGAGACAATGGGCTTACTGACCGACGCCAGACGAAACAAGGTCTCAGACGTCATGGGACGACCGGCTTCCCTGTCGGCCATTCCTGCCGCCCGCAGGTAGCGCAGCGCCCCGCGGTGGGAAACCATCACCACAGCACCCATCAGGCGATGATCGCTGATGGCGTGATCAATCACGGCATCTATCTGTTGTGGTTGAATATTCAGACTTTCTGCGTGATGCGGAGTGGGCGATAACATTAATGACATGGTGATTCCTGCTGTTTAAAAAAGGAGATCACCACAATAGATAACTACTGAATGCGGAAAAAGTAGGGTAAATTTCTCTTGTATACGGACAAAAATGTCCGCAATGGGAATGTGAATGGAAAACCTCAGCAGTCTGACGGTGTTTGTGCAGGTAGCGGAGAGCCGAAGTTTTGTTCTGGCTGGCCGTCTGCTTGGAATTTCGGCCTCGGCCGTGGGCAAGAATATTGCACGGCTGGAAGCGCGGCTGCGGGTGAGGTTGTTTCATCGCAGCACCCGCAGCATCACACTGACCGCCGAGGGCATGATGTTTCTTGAGCGCGCCCGCCGCATTCTTAATGAACTTGAAGCAGCCGAAGTGGAGTTTTCACAGATCAAGGAGGTCCCGCAGGGCCGGTTGCGGGTGAGTCTGCCGCTGGTCAGTTCACTGGTTTTGCCGGTGTTGAGTGACTTCATTCAACAGTATCCGGACATCGAGTTGGATCTGGACTTTACCGACCGGATGGTCGACGTAGTGGAGGAGGGCTTTGATGCCGTCGTGCGCACCGGTGAACTGACTGACTCACGCCTGGCGGCGAAGAAACTGGGCGATTTTCAGATGCTGCTGGTGGGTTCGCCCGACTACTTCCGTCGCTACGGGCAACCACAGCATCCGGAAGAGTTGGCCAGGCACAGGTGTATGCATTACCGCTTTCCCTCCAGCGGTAAGCTGGAAAGCTGGCCGCTGAACGCCTGCGCGGACAGTGATATCCCGGTTTCCATGGTGTGCAATAACATCGAAACCCGTGTCTGCTTTGGCCTGAAGGGGCTCGGGATCGCCTGCCTGCCGGACTTTTCCATCCGTGAACTTCTCAATGCCGGTAGCCTGCAAACCGTACTGGACGACTACGTTCACCGAACAGTTAGCCTGCATGTAGTCTGGCCGTCCGATCGCTATATGACGCCTAAACTGCGCGTGTTTATTGATTTCCTGAGTGCGAATATGTTTCGTTTCGACGCGGAGTCTCAATAACATCTGAACAGCAAAAAGCCCGCTTAAGTTTCCTTAAGCGGGCTTTTCTAATATGGCTCCTCTGACTGGACTCGAACCAGTGACATACGGATTAACAGTCCGCCGTTCTACCGACTGAACTACAGAGGA
>Ga0105856_1000722_pt1 | contig 16102 bp, 15 predicted proteins | sample OrgsoiDNA_201060_FD_89681 | JGI IMG/M metagenome (GOLD analysis project Ga0105856, IMG submission 89681) | Permafrost soil microbial communities from the Arctic, to analyse light accelerated degradation of dissolved organic matter (DOM) -... | ecosystem: Environmental > Terrestrial > Soil >...
AGGTTTTTGCCTGTACATCCTCAACGGACAATTTATAATGTCTCGGATTAAAAAAACTAATAGTAAAACCCACGGCTAAGCACTTTGCTCGCCGGCGAATAATAAGTATCCATTCCATGTCAAAACGTTTACCACCTCTTAATTCCCTGCGCGTTTTTGACGCCGCAGCGCGCCACCTGAGTTTTACTAAAGCGGCTGAGGAACTTTTTGTCACACAGGCGGCAGTAAGCCACCAGATTAAGTCACTTGAGGACTTTTTAGGCCTCAAGTTGTTTCGCCGGCGTAACCGCTCTCTGTTACTGACCGAAGAAGGTCAGAGTTATTATTTGGATATCAAGGAGATATTCTCCTCGCTCAATGAAGCCACGCGTAAGCTGCAAGCGCGAAGTGCCAAAGGTGCGCTGACCGTCAGTTTGCCGCCAAGCTTTGCCATTCAATGGCTGGTGCCGAGACTCTCTGGCTTTAACTCAGCTTATCCGGGAATCGACGTGCGTATCCAGGCGGTGGACCGGGAAGAAGATAAACTGGCTGACGATGTGGATGTGGCGATTTTCCATGGTCGCGGTAACTGGCCCGGCTTGCGCGCTGAACGTTTATATGCCGAATATCTGTTGCCGGTCTGTTCGCCTTCACTGCTGATGGGGGACAAGCCGCTGAAAGTGCCTGAGGATTTAGCCAATCATACTCTGTTGCACGATGCGTCCCGCCGTGACTGGCTGGCTTATACCAAGCAGTTGGGTTTACAGCATATTAATGTGCAGCAGGGGCCGATCTTCAGCCACAGTGCAATGGTGGTTCAGGCTGCCGTTCACGGTCAGGGCGTAGCGCTGGCGAACAATGTTATGGCACAAACTGAAATTGAAGCGGGGCGGCTGGTGTGCCCGTTCAACGAAGTCTTGATCAGTAAAAATGCTTTTTATCTGGTTTGTCATGACAGTCAGGCAGAACTGGGTAAAATAGCCGCCTTTCGCCAGTGGATCCTGGCTCGCGCAGCCAGCGAGCAGGAGAAATTGCGCTTTCGTTACGATCAGGCCTGAGCCTGATAAACGTTTCGTAGATTATATTGCTGGTCTGCCCTGTCCGGGCGGTCCATCAATCAACAACGATAATAGGTAATGTCCCATGACCAGTCGTTCAATGTTGATCTTCGCCGCCATAAGCGGCTTTTTCTATGTTGCCTTTGGCGCTTTCGGTGCGCATGTACTGAAAAATTCATTGGGTCAGGCAGAATCTGCCTGGATTCAAACCGGTTTAACCTACCAGAGCGTGCATACGCTGGCGATTCTGGCGTTGGGTGTGGCGATGCAACGTCAGCGCAATGTATGGTTTTACTGGAGCAGCGCCTGTCTGGCGCTCGGCACGGTGTTATTTAGCGGCAGCCTTTACTGTCTGGCGCTGTCGCACCTCAGACTGTTTGTATTTGTTACGCCGGTGGGCGGGATCTTCTTCCTGATCGGCTGGATATTGATGTTGACCGGCGCTTTGCGTCTGAACAAAAAGGCAGAACGCCATGAATAAAGTTGCTCTCTATTGCCGCTCAGGTTTTGAAAAAGAGTGTGCTGCAGAAATTACGGCCAAAGCCGCGAAGATGGAAATCTTCGGTTTTGCCCGCGTCAAAGAAGACAGCGGTTATGTGCTGTTTGAGTGTTACCAGCCTGAAGACGCCGATCGTCTGGCGAAAGAGATCCCTTTCCGTGAGCTAATTTTTGCTCGTCAGCTGATTGTCGTCGGTGAGTTGCTGAAAGATTTACCACCGGAAGACCGCGTATCGCCGATTGTGGGCATGCTGCACGGCGTGATAACCAACGGCGGCGAACTGCGCGTCGAAATGCCGGACACCAACGAAAGCAAAGAGCTGACCAAGTTCTGCCGCAAGCTGACCGTTCCGCTGCGTTCGGCCATGCGTGAGCAGCGGATCCTCGGCAAACGTGAAAACCCACTGCGCCCGGTGGTGCATGTGTTCTTTATCGCGTCCGGTTGTTGCTATGTGGGCTATTCGTACAGTAATAACAACTCGAAATTCTACATGGGCATTCCGCGCCTCAAGTTCCCGTCGGAGGCACCAAGCCGTTCGACGCTGAAACTGGAAGAGGCGTTCCATGTATTTATTCCTGCCGATGAGTGGGAAGAGCGTCTGGCGAGTGGCATGTATGCGGTGGATCTGGGCGCATGCCCGGGTGGCTGGACCTATCAGTTGGTGCAGCGCAGCATGATGGTGACTGCGATTGATAACGGTCCTATGGCCCCGAGCCTGATGAACACCGGACAGGTTATTCATCTGCGTGAAGATGGTTTTCGCTACAAATCGACCAGTACCAAAAACTACTGGCTGGTCTGTGACATCGTAGAGAAACCGGCGAAAGTGGCGGCGTTAATGTGTGACTGGCTGGTGAACGGCTGGTGCCGCGAGGCTATTTTCAACCTGAAATTGCCAATGAAGAAGCGTTATGAGGAAGTGACGAATATCCTTGAGCGCATCAGAGAGCGTCTGGAGGAAAATAACATTCACGCTGAGATTTTTGCCAAGCAGCTGTATCACGACCGTGAAGAAGTTACCGTTCACGTGCGTCGCTTCTGGGCCACCGTAGGCGGACGTCGCGACGAGCGTTAATCGTGCCGCAACCTGACTGTTCTTTTCAGGTAGAAATATTAACGCCGGTGCTGTAAAAGCCCGGCGTTTTTTTATTGCCTAATGACTTACCCCTAAGACCCCTAAGGCAGTCGCAATTGTTGCAGGTTTCCGCTGAGGGGAAGGTCGGTTTGCAGCGTGGATACCCGCTTGCAGGCATAAGCCAGATCCCGGTGCTCAGCCAATCTGACCCGCCACTTTTCGGACACAGCTTCCAGATTTTCATACAGCGCATCCAGCGTGCCAGCCTCGGCCAGCAATGTCACCGCCGTTTTCGGGCCAATACCCGGTACCCCCGGAATTTTACTGCTGCTGATCCCCGCCAGTCCCCAAAAATCCGTTAACTGTTGCGGCAAAACGCCAAAGGTATCTCGTACAAAAGGCATATCCAGCCAGCGCTTTTGGAAATAATCACGAATTTGTACGTTGGGTGCCAGTAACTGACAGTAACCTTTGTCAGTCGATACGATCGTTACCTGATGTCCGCTGCCTGCGACCTTGGCGGTCAGCGTCGCTGCCAGATCGTCGGCTTCATTGCCGGGTGAGTGCCAGCAGGCGACGCCGCGCGCGACAAAACCCTCTTTCAGGCTCGCCATTTCAGCAAACAGATTATCGGGCATCGGTGAGCGCCCGGCTTTGTAGTCAGGCAGACATTGATGACGCCAGCTGTTGTCGCGGTCATCTTCGTCAAACACGGCGACGGCATGGGTCGGCTGAACGTGTTGGATCAACTGTCCGACGGCATTCTGGCATGCCAGCAAGCAGGGTGAGCCTTGCACAGAATGGATGCGGCGGATGAGATTCAACGCGTCAATAATTAGTAGATGTATAGGCATGGTGAGGTCGCTTCCATCAATAAACAGGGCGACATTTTCGTCGCCCTGTATCAAGCCTTTCAGAAATCACGTTGCCTGATGATCAGGCACATATTTCATAACAAGGAATGTAGGCGCTGCCCGGCAACTTCATGCGGTGCTGGGCGACAAATCCCTGCAACAGGCTGTCCATTTTCTTCATTAACGCCGGGTCGCCATGCAGCTTAAAGCGCCCGTGTTTTTCGATTTCGCGGATACCGGACTCTTTCACGTTACCTGCCACAATGCCTGAGAAGGCGCGGCGCAAGGCCGCAGCCAACTCTTCGGGCGGCTGGTCCGGGTAAAGGTTCAGCCCGGCCATATTGTCGTGGTTCGGCTCAAACGGCATCTGAAGATCTGGGGCGATGCGGATAGACCAGTTGAAGCTGTAAGCATCTCCGCTGTTGCGGCGGTTCTCTTTCACCAGCGGCATTGCACGTTTCATCTGACGGGCGACTTCGGTCGGATCATCAATGATGATGGTGTAATGCTTACGGGCTTCTTCGCCAAGAGTGTCTTTAATGAAGGCGTCGAGAACGGTGAAGTAATCTGCGCTCTCTTTCGGGCCGGTCAGTATCAGTGGCAGAACCTGATCGCTGTTTTCCGGATTCATTAAAATCCCCAGCAGATAGAGCAACTCTTCCGCGGTACCCACGCCACCCGGGAAGATAATGATCCCGTGAGCGATGCGGACAAAAGCTTCAAGCCGTTTTTCAATATCCGGCATGATAATCAGTTCATTCACCAGCGGATTTGGCGGTTCGGCCGCGATGATGGAAGGTTCAGTCATGCCGATGAAACGGCCGAGTTTGTAGCGCTGCTGCGCATGACCCACCGCCGCACCTTTCATCGGTGCTTCCATGGCACCCGGGCCACAACCGGTACAGATGTTCAGTTCACGCAGGCCCAGCTGACTGCCAACGTTGCGGGCATACTGATATTCCACTTCATTAATGGAATGACCGCCCCAACACACGACCATATTCGGATCTTCATCCAGATGCAGTGCGCGGGCGTTACGCAGAATGGAGAAAACCATATTGGTCAGGTGCGCCGAGTTTTCACTGTTGAAATTCTCGAAGCGGCTGTTACTGGAGATTTGCGCATTAACAAACAGAATGTCACGCAGTACGGCGAACAGGTTAGCCTGCAAAGAGCGGATAATGCGGCCATCGACGAAGGCGTCTTCCGGCGGATTAACCAGTTCAAGTTTCACGCCACGTTCACGTCGTAATACATTGATGTCAAAGCTTTCGTAGCGGTCAAGCAGCTCTTTACTGCTGTCGGTCTGGCTACCGCTGTTGAGCACGGCCAATGAGCAGTTACGAAACAGGCGGTATAAGTCGCTGCTCGCCGTGCGCTTGAGCATGTCAACTTCCAACTGCGACAACAGATCCATTGAGCCAAGCGGGCTGATATGTGTAATCAAAGTTGCTCCTTTACACCCATTGGGCGACGTTTATTCCTGCCGGCGAAAGGCTGCACATGATTTTTAGGATCTCGCTTTTTGCGGTGTGCCGGATCCAGTTGGCAGAAATAATTGACTGATTTTGAAGGTATCTCTGCCGGGTGTAATGCCCGGCAGTGTCGCTTCTGGATTAACAGTAACCCTGTCCTGTCGCTTTTACCAACCGTTGCTGACTGTTAGCTCAGTTCTTGAGCAACGCCTCGCATTATTGCCTGACAAGCCTTGCCGTTGCAGGTATAAACGGGAAGTTGGATCGCCATGGATTGATATCCAGACCACCGCGACGCGTATAGCGGGCGTAGACGGCCAGCGCCTGGGGGGCGCAGAAAGTCAGGATGTCATTAAAGATGCGCTCAACACACTGTTCGTGGAATTCATTATGGTTACGGAAAGAGACCAGATAACGCAGCAGCGCTTCGCGGTCTATTTTCGGGCCACGGTACTGGATTTGCACGGAGCCCCAGTCTGGCTGGTGCGTGATCAGGCAGTTGGATTTCAGCAGGTGGCTCACCAGCGACTCTTCTACGATGTCCTCACCTGCTGCATCAGCCAGATAGCCGGCGCTGAATTCATAGTTATCGATTTCTATGTCCAGATCGTCGATGCATTCGCCGTCAAAACGGCCAATCGTACTGCCTTCTACGTCGTTTAGGCGGCTCAGGCTGACGGCCACATCGCCTTCGGCACAGTGGCTGAGGTCGCGCGTCAGCGTGGACAGAACGGTGTCCCAGCTGTCGAATTTGGTCTGATTGAAGCTGTTGAGGTAGAGCTTGAAGCTTTTGGATTCGATCGGATTGACGCTGTCCGCAGTCAGGCTGATTTCACCCACGGCTACCTGGGGCAGACCTTTGGCATTGAGCCAGGAGAGCTCATAGAGCGTCCAGATATCTGCGCCATGAAAGGGCAGCGCGTCTGGATAAAGTCCCAATGGTTCGCGGTTCATACTGCGCGGAACGGCCTGTAATAAGGAGGCATCATACTGATCGCGGTACGGCGTCGGTTTGCCCAATGTCAGTTGAGAGAGGGCCGGGTTATCCTGATACGAGGACATGCTGTCACCTTGGTCTAAGTTCTGGGTACAATAGCGTTTGAGAAGTCATTTCTCCCCTAGTTTAACTTAGCCTGGTCTGAAGATGAGAGAATTTATGGAGTCGGATGTTTCCGTCGCGTTGCGCGAATTTACCCAACGGTATGTGGATCTTTGGCAGCGGGAGACCGGCTTTCCTCCTTCAAGTGAGGAGTTGCTGGGCGTGGAGTCTCCTTGTGTGGTGAAAAGCAGTGATACGGCTGTCTACTGGCTGACCCAGACTTTCAGTCCGGTGCAGACGCTGGAGAATGTCGAACGCGCACTGGAACTTCAGCTTCGTCCTGAGGCCCATGATTTCTATACCACCCAATTTGCAGGGGATATGTGCGCCAAATGGGAAGATAACGCACTGACCTTACTGCAAGTCTGGAGCCTGGAAGATTTCACCCGCCTGCAGGAGAATCTGATTGGCCATCTGGTCACTCAAAAGCGCCTTAAGCTAACGCCGACGATTTTTCTGGCGACGACCGATTCAGAAATGAACATGGTTTCGCTGTGTAATGTGACGGGGGAAGTCATATTGGAACAATTTGGCAGTAAGAAGCGAACTCTTCTCTCGTCATCGCTGTCAGAATTCCTTAAGATGCTCTCCCCGAATTTCATCCGCTGATTTATCGTTATGTCACCGTTCTGGTTTGGCTCACATCCGTGTGAGAGATCTCTCACACGGCCTGTAAGAGATCTCGTTTAATCTTTGCCATCATTCCCCTGATAAAGATAATTATCTTTTTAAAAACAAATTCTTATATTAAACCCTGCCTTTGTGAGACTTACAGGATGTGAGTTTGGCTTACAGGCTGTCTTGTCCCGTGGGCCGAAATCGACGATTCTAAGTGAGTCGAAGGAAGACATGAAACGGAACATTAGGATGATGGCTGTTTCATAAAGCAGGGGAAAGGCTCAGGAAGAGTCAGGACGGCATCGGAGCATGCCAGGATGTTTCAGGACGAAACAAGGGACACCTCCAGGACGGAGATTGAGAGCTCGTAAAGGACAACGGGTGGGTCAGGAAGACTAAAGGAAATATGTCAGGAAGACATTAGGACGAAGCGTCAGGATGAAAGTAGGACGATGCAATGGATGGCAGGTTAGGATAACCGTGGGAAAAGTTTTCAGGGATTGAGCAGGGAGCACTTAGGTAGCTGGATTGCTATAAAACGAACGGGGGGCACTGTGCAAACAGTGCCCCCAACTTTTTGTCTAAATTTCATGATCAGGCGTCAAGCGTGGTCACCCTGAGTATTTACGTATCCTCAGATCAACTCATTCTTCCGCTATTACCTGCTCTTAACCAATCGCACCCAGTGCATCTTCTTTGCCCTGTTTTTTAGGCAGCAGGAAGAGGGTCGCGTAAATATCCAACAGGTAAATTCCCGCCAGCAGGGTTAATGCCGCGGTAAACGACACCTGCGAGACTATCATTCCAATCACCAGCGGGCCAAAACCACCCACACCGCGTCCGACATTAAACAGAATATTTTGCGCCGTGGCCCTGACATTGACCGGGTAGATATCCGAAATCAAACCGCCGTAGCCTCCAATCATGCCATTGACGAACATTCCCATTACTGCGCCGGCAAACAGCATGACGGTTGGGTCTTTTAACTGGGCATAACAGACTACCATCAGTACTGCACCTACCTGATAAATCAGGAAAATCTTCCAACGCGGGAAGCGGTCAGCCAGCACACCAAACAGCCAGATACCGAACGTCATACCAATGACGGTTACGGCGGTCCACAGTCCCGACTTGGTCAGCGAGAAACCAAAGTTCTTCGACAGATAACTTGGCATCCAGATCATCAGTCCGTAATAACCAAAGTTTTGTACCGAGCAGAGGATCAGGATCCCGAGACTCGCTTTGGTGGTTGGCGCGTCTTTAAACAGCAGTTTTATCCGGCTGAACAGGGACTCATTCGGACTTTGGCTGGCGTGCTTAACAAATGCTTCGGGCTCGCCCATGGTGCGGCGAATAAGAAAGGACGCCAGCGCCGGTAGCAGCCCGACCAGGAACATCCCGCGCCAGCCTATAACGCCCAGCAACAATGGGGTGAGAAACGCTGCGAGCAATACGCCAAGCTGCCAGCCCATGCCGACATAAGCCGAAGCCCGGTTACGCTTTTCGGCGGGCCATGCTTCAGCAATCAGTGCCATGCCGATCCCAAACTCTCCGCCCAGACCCACTCCCGCCAGCGTGCGGTAGGCCAGCAAATCCCAATAACCCTGAGCCACAGCGCACAGGCCGGTGAACAGTGAAAACATCAGAATCGTGAAGGTCAGGACGCGGATCCTGCCAAAGCGATCGCTGATAGGGCCGAAGATCACACCGCCCAGCACGGCACCAATCAGCGTCCAGGTTACCAGGGATCCGCTTTGGGACGAGGTCAGGCCAAGTTCGATGGCGATGGCGGGCAGCATAAATCCGAGGATCAGTAAGTCGAAGCCGTCCATTGCGTAGCCGGTGACGGAAGCGATCATGGCTTTCGCCGGTGTCGCATGAGCTTTTTTAGAGTGTTGGGCAGGCATTTTTCGCGTCAAGTTATGTAAAGTGGAATTATTTTGCCCGCTCAGGCGTTTGGGTACCAGTATGAAAAACTGATGGCTGGAATTTAGCGTTATAAGAGGCCGGGCCGGTCAGGAGAAAGTTGGGGCCGGACAGCTTCAATGCTATGCTTTGCGCCTTTATGCCTGCCACGCAACAGCTGCGTATGACGAATGCAGAGAGAGATTGATGAGTACTGAAAATCAGGTTCGCCAGATATTACAGGATATCGAACAGATCATGCGTGATCTGAAACTGTGGCACGCTATGCCGCCGGACGCTGAGGCTTTTGACAGCGTGGAGCCTTTCTCTGTTGATACCATGTCCGCAGAGCAATGGCTGCAATGGGTGTTAATTCCGCGTATGTACGCACTGCTGGCCGCCGATTCTGCACTGCCGACCCGTTTTGCGATCACCCCCTATTTTGAAGTGGCACTGCCTGATTCGGCCCGTTTACTGGCCGCGCTGCAGCGTCTTGATGATTTGCTGAATATAGAAGACTGACATGCTGGAAATTTTGTATCAGGACGAACATCTTATTGCGGTGAATAAACCTGCTGGGATGTTGGTCCATCGTAGTTGGCTGGACAGTCGCGAAACGGTTTTTGTCATGCAAACTTTGCGTGACCAGATTGGCCAACATGTCTTTACGGTACATCGGCTGGATAAGCCAACCTCCGGCGTTTTACTGCTGGCGTTGTCGAGCGATGTGGCACGTCTGATGTCGCAGCAGCTTGAAAATCATCAAATGGCCAAGGTGTATCACGCCGTGGTGCGCGGATATGTGCCTGAAGACGGCACAGTCGACTACGCGCTGACGGAAGAACAAGACAAAATTGCTGATAAATTCGCGAGCGTTGATAAAGCGCCGCAGCCTGCGGTGAGTCATTATCGTGTGCTGGCGAAGGTTGAAATGCCCGTTGCCGTCGGTCCCTACGACACCGCCCGCTACAGTCTGGTTGAACTCAAACCTGAGACTGGGCGTAAGCATCAGCTTCGCCGACATATGTCTCATCTTCGTCATCCGATTTTGGGAGACAGTCGCCACGGCGATCTCAAACAAAATCGCGGTATGGTCGAACATTTTTCCTGCCCCGGCCTGATGCTGCACGCCAGCCATATGCAGCTGCCACATCCTGTAACCGGCGAAATGCTGAGTCTTACGGCAAAGTGGGACGGGCGCTGGCAACATCTGGTACAACAGCTTGGCTGGCTGGGGTGTATTCCTGAGCTGGAAAGAGTTGAGTCTGACGAAGAGAAAGGTCAGCATCAGGATAATTAGTATTTTTCGATAATTTTCAGGACAACAAGGAGTAGAACCATGGCTGAGATTGGTATTTTTGTCGGCACCGTTTACGGTAATGCGCTGCTGGTGGCAGAAGAGGCTGAAACTGTCCTGAAAAAACAGGGGCATCAGGTCAAACTGTTTGAGGAAGGCACGCTGGAAGCCTGGCAATATTATCGCCATCACTTTGCTCTGGTTATCACTTCTACCACCGGTCAGGGGGATTTACCTGACAGCATTGCGCCACTGTTTGTCGCGATCCGCGATACCTTAGGGTATCAGCCGGAACTGCGCTATGGCGTCATTGCGTTGGGTGACAGCAGCTATGATCACTTCTGTGGTGGCGGTCATAAGATGGATGATTTATTGCAGGAGCAGGGCGCGTCGCGCATCGGCGATCTGCTGGAAATTGATGCGATGGAAACGGCGGAGCCGGAAACGTTGGCCGTGCCCTGGGTTGAGAAATGGGCACAACTGCTTAAATAATCGCAAATGAAATAACGACACGACTTAATCTGGCGTGATACGTGGTGAAATAAAAAAGGTCGGGCTAATCCCCTGACCCTTTTATTTTCGGCTTTTGCAGAAAAAACGATGAGCGATTAACGACCGCTGGTTAATTTTTCCAGATCGGATTCGATCTCGGTAATTTTATTCGCCACAACGGATTCCAGATGACGAAGGTCATCAAGGATTTTGCGTTTAAGATCCACTTCAACCTGATCGCGCTGACAGATTTGATCGAGCTCATCAATCACATAACGCAGGTTAGGGCTGATTTCGTGAATTTCTTTATAACCCTTACCAGCATTATGGGCCACGATGGTTTTACGCTGGCGCGGATATTTGAATTTCACGCTTTTAGCAAAATATTCGCCTTTGTTTTTGCGGAAGTAAATTTTCAGGATGTCGTTATTGGCCTCCTGACGCAGGCTATAACGATCGATGTCGTCGGGATTATTAATACCCAAGCTTTTCAGGTAGTCATACATAGCGGCACCTTTTAGTTTTTACGGAGTGTTATTATGATGAACCGAACGGCGGTCAGATTCGTTGATTAATGACACAGTTTACCGCTCTACAGTTATAAAAATGGCGGATTAATTAACCCGCCAGATTTATTTTAGTCGATGGAGCGTAATAACTCATTAAGACCGATTTTGACCAGTGTTTTGGCATCCACTTTCTTAACGATCACAGCGCAGTACAGGCTGTATTTGCCATCTTTGGAAGGCAGGTTGCCGGAAACCACCACAGAACCCGCAGGTACACGGCCGTAATGCACTTCACCGGTTTCGCGGTCATAAATTTTGGTGCTCTGGCCGATGTAAACGCCCATGGAGATCACCGAGCCTTCTTCAACGATCACGCCTTCAACGATTTCAGAACGCGCACCGATAAAGCAGTTATCTTCGATAATGGTTGGGTTAGCCTGCAACGGTTCCAGCACGCCACCGATGCCAACGCCGCCGGACAGGTGGACATTTTTACCGATTTGCGCACATGAACCCACGGTGGCCCAGGTATCCACCATTGTGCCTTCATCAACGTAGGCGCCGATGTTGACATAAGAAGGCATCAGCACGGTATTACGCGCAATGAATGCACCTTTACGTACGGCCGCAGGAGGCACTACGCGGAAACCTTCGCGCTGGAAACGGGCTTCGTCATAGTCAGCGAATTTCATCGGTACTTTGTCGTAGAAACGGTTTTCAGCGCCATCCATGAGCTGGTTGTCGTTGATTCTGAAAGAGAGCAGTACCGCTTTCTTCAGCCACTGATGCGTTACCCACTCGCCATTAATCTTCTCGGCTACGCGCAGCTCACCGCTGTCGATCTTATTAATGACCTGGTTAACTGCGTCGCGCGTTACGCTGTCAGCATTTGCCGGAGTGATCTCTGCACGGCGTTCGAAGGCCTGCTCAATAACGGTTTGAAGTTGCTGCATCCTGTTCTCTTTCCTGATAGTGATGTTTAAAAAGTCAGTGTTCTTTGTATCACATTTTTTCGTTAGGGTTGAGCGCCTCTGTTAAGCGGCGGCGTATTTCGTGGCGTGTCTTTTTATCCAGCGCCCGGCGTTCGCCGTTGGCCAGAATGAATAAATCCTCTACGCGCTCGCCGATGGTCGAGATGCGTGCACCATGCAGCGACAATCCTAAATCAGAGAACACTTCCCCCACGCGCGCCAGGAGACCGGGCTGATCAAGTGCAACCAGCTCCATATAGCTGCGCCGGTCGGTATGTGTCGGCAGGAAACTCACTTCGGTTGGCACGCTGAAATGGCGCAGTTTTGGTGAAGGTCTGCGGGCACGCGGCGGCTGGTAAGGCTGAGTCATAGATTGTTCCAACGCGTAGCGGATCGCTTCGTGACGGTCCTGCGCCAGCGGACTGCCATCCGGTTCCAGTACGATGAAGGTATCCATCGCCATGCCATCACGGTTGGTAAAAATTTGCGCGTCATGGATGCTCAGGTTGCGACGATCCAGTTCACCGGCGACGGTGGCAAACAGATACGGTCGATCCGGGCTCCAGATAAAGATCTCTGTACCGCCGCGCGTTGCCTGACGACTGACCAGCACCAGCGGTTTGGTTGAATCATGTTCGAGCAGATGGCGGGCATGCCAGGCGAGCTGATTAGGCGAATGGCGCAGGAAGTAGTCCGCCCGGCAACGGCTCCAGATGCGGTGCAGCGCCTCTTCATCAATATTGTCCATGCGCAGCAGAGCCAGCGCCTGAAGACGATGATGTCTGACGCGTTCGCGCAGGTCAGGCGTATTTTGCATACCGCGGCGCAACTGCTTTTCCGTGGCGAAATAGAGCTCGCGTATCAGGCTCTGCTTCCAGCTGTTCCACAACGTCTCGTTGGTGGCGCAGATGTCTGCCACGGTCAGGCTGACCAGATAGCGCAGACGGTTTTCGCTCTGCACTTCAGCGGCAAACTGTTGGATCTCGTTCGGGTCCTGGATATCACGACGCTGGGCTGTCACCGACATCAGCAGGTGGCAGCGTACCAGCCAGGCGACCAGCTGTGTTTCACGCGAGTTCAGGCCATGCAGTTCGGCAAATTCCAGCACGTCCTGCGCACCCAGAATGGAGTGATCCCCCCCTCTGCCTTTGGCAATATCATGGAACAGGGCGGCCATCAGCAGCAGTTCCGGTTGCGGCAGGCGCGGATAGAGTTCGACGCACAGCGGGTGGCGCGGGCGTGTGGCTTCATCGGCAAAGCTTTCCAGCTTTTGCAGAACGCGGATCGTGTGTTCATCGACGGTATAGGCGTGGAACAAGTCAAACTGCATCTGTCCGACAATCAGCCCCCATTGCGGCATATAGGCCCACAACACGCTGTGGCGATGCATCGGCACCAGCGCGCGGGAGACTGCACCGGGATGGCGTAAAATTGCCATGAAAATATCCCGCGCTTCGGGGATCATGCATAAGGGGGTTTTAAGATGGCGCCGCGCATGGCGCAACAAACGAACTGTTGTGGAATAAATCCCCTTGATTTCACGGTGACGCACCATCAGGTAGAACATGCTGATAATGGTTTCAGGGCGACGACTGAAGAGCGTTTCGTCGCGCAGGTCGATCAGGTCACCACGGAGCTGGAAGTGTGCATCCAGCGGCCGGGGTTTTTCGTTTGGGCCGATTGCCAGAATGGCTTCATCAAACAGTTGTAACAGCATCTGATTGAGCTCGCCCACCCGGCGCGTCATGCGGTAGAAATCTTTCATCATCCGTTCAACCGGCTCATTGCCTTCGCCCTGATATTGCAAGAGCTGCGCAACATTGAGCTGTCGGTCAAACAGCAGGCGGTTATCGTAACGCGGCAGTACCAGATGCAGGGCGAAGCGGATACGCCACAGGAAGCTCTGGCACTCAATCAGTTCATTACGTTCAGCTTTGGTCAGAAAACCAAAGGCAACCATTTCGTCAAGCGACGTGGCGCCAAAGTGGCGGCGGGCCACCCATAAAATGGTATGGATATCGCGCAGACCACCGGGACTGCTTTTGATATCGGGTTCAAGATTGTAACTGGTGCCGTGGTAACGCTGATGGCGCTCGTTTTGTTCTTCAATCTTGGCGCGAAAGAAGGTGGGCGAAGGCCAAAAGCCATCGCTAAAAACATGTTTTTGCATATTGAGGAACAGGGCGACATCACCGCAAATCAACCGTGATTCTATCAGGTTGGTCGCAACCGTCAGGTCAGCCAGGCCTTCCAGCAGACACTCTTCAAGCGTTCGCACGCTGTGGCCGACTTCGAGCTTTAAATCCCACAGCAGGGTGATTAGCTCACCGATGCGTTGTGCCTGCGCCTCATTGAGGTGCTGTTGGCTAAGTACCAGCACGTCGATGTCGGAAAGAGGGTGTAATTCACCACGCCCATAGCCGCCAACGGCCACCATGGCGGTTTCCGCAATGTTGTCAAAGCCGTAAAAGGTCCACAGTCTCTGCAACAAACGGTCAATAAACAGCGAGCGAGCATCCACCAACTCTTCAGCGCGTTGGCCAGCATTGAATGCATCGGCCAGCCACAGCTGGAACTGTTCCATATGCTGCTTAAGACTCTGACGGTTGAGGTCGTCGTCCGGGTAGGTAACGGGGGAGGCAGGCTGCAAAGGGAGTTCGCAGATAAGTTCCGCAGAAAGTTGAGGTTGAAGACTCTTTTCAGAGGGAAGATTTTCAATCATATATGCGCAGCCCATTCCTACAGTAAGAGACAAAAAAGCCGGCTTTCGCCGGCTTGATCACCAGATTCACCCCTGAGGAAGAGCGGGTTACTGCTGGTCGTGCGTAACAATATTCGGGATGGTGTCATCCTTACGCAGCGTCATAATTTCACAACCGTTATCGGTAACCACAATAGTATGCTCGTACTGAGCCGACAAGCTGCGATCTTTCGTTTTTACCGTCCAGCCATCTTTCATGGTGCGGATGCGATAATCGCCTGCATTGACCATCGGTTCAATGGTGAAAGCCATACCCGCTTGCAGGACAACGCCGCCGTCATCTGCGTCGTAGTGCAGCACTTGCGGTTCTTCATGGAACACTTCGCCGATACCGTGACCGCAATATTCACGTACCACAGAGAAATTCTCCGCCTCGACGAATTTCTGGATCTCTTTGCCCAGTGTGCGCAGACGAATACCCGGTTTTACCATTTTGATTGCCAGATAGAGGCTCTCCTGAGTGATGCGGCACAGACGCTCACCCAGAATCGTTGGTTTACCCGCAATGAACATTTTCGAGGTATCGCCATGGAAGCCATCTTTAATGACGGTAACGTCAATATTGACGATGTCACCGTCTTTGAGAACCTTGTCATCGCTTGGAATGCCGTGACATACGACTTCATTAACAGAGATACAGACAGATTTTGGGAATCCGTGGTAATCCAGACAAGCTGAAATGGCCTGCTGTTTGTTATTAATGTGATCAGCACAAATGCGGTCCAGCTCACCGGTACTGACGCCAGGTTTGACGTGAGGCTCAATGATTTCCAGTACTTCGGCGGCCAGACGACCGGCTACGCGCATTTTTTCGATGTCTTGAGGTGTTTTGATTGAAATTGCCATGAATAATCCTGCAGGTATCCTGTTTTGACGCCTTTCTTTCTACTGCAACGTCGTCAATAATTAGCTAAGACTTATGGTATCAGCCCAGATAATACCTGCCAAATTATCATTTTCCCTGCAGCAAACTTCCTAACAAAAGTTGCTCTGTAACCGTAAATTATGGTATAAAGCGCGCCGGCAATCCGCTATGACCGCAAAGTATAGTGAGATTAAAGCCGAACACTCATATGTGTACTTATTGTTTATCGTAAGTAATAACACACACGTATCGACACATACACCGGGGTGCTCTGGGACTCGTTCTGCAGGGTCGGTGTTATGGGATACGTGGAGGCATAACCCCAACATCTACTATAGAGGTTTTATCATGGCAACTGTTTCCATGCGCGACATGCTCAAGGCCGGTGTTCACTTCGGTCACCAGACCCGTTACTGGAACCCGAAAATGAAGCCATTCATCTTCGGTTCACGCAACAAGGTTCACATCATTAACCTTGAGAAAACTGTTCCAATGTTCAACGAAGCTCTGGCTGAGTTGCAGAAGATCTCTTCCCGTAAAGGAAAGATCCTGTTCGTTGGTACTAAACGCGCTGCAAGCGAAGCGGTAAAAGAAGCTGCACACAACTGCGACCAGTTCTTCGTGAACCATCGCTGGTTGGGCGGC
>Ga0105856_1000725_pt1 | contig 16071 bp, 19 predicted proteins | sample OrgsoiDNA_201060_FD_89681 | JGI IMG/M metagenome (GOLD analysis project Ga0105856, IMG submission 89681) | Permafrost soil microbial communities from the Arctic, to analyse light accelerated degradation of dissolved organic matter (DOM) -... | ecosystem: Environmental > Terrestrial > Soil >...
CACGTCGATGGCACCCACCGTATCTTCAATCTCAGCAATGGTTTCATCGATATGAGCAAAATGTGTGACGTCTAGAATTCTCGTGATGGCGCGGGTTGGGTGCAGGGCAGAAAATTCTTCCGCGGCCTGGTCATTACGCACCGTGCCGATGACGCAATAACCCTCAGACAGGGCTTCCATTGCCAGCGCGCGTCCAAAACCACTGCTGACACCGGTGATCAAAATATTTTTAGTGATAGACATGGTGTTCTCCAATGTAAGACAAGCAATGCCGATAGGGCATTCGACGGAGTTTAGGATATCGGGATTGAGGGAGAGTAAAGAGGCCGGTTACTCGGAGATTATTGCCTAAAACTCTGAGAGCGCTATTTCTCTGTCTGTCATCTTGCTACAGTAATATTCGGTCAGGCAGGAGAGAATGCGATGGTTATTGCAGAACATGAGCGTGCAGCATTACAGCATCAGATGGTCAGTTTGTTGGAAAAACTGGCTCCCGAGGAGGGCTACACGCTTTCTGCACTGCCCGATGTGCGCTTTCTGCGTTCCAATCGGCCTCTAAAACGCACGCCGGTTTTGTATGATCCGGGCATCGTGATTGTGTGTCAGGGAACAAAACGCGGCTATTTTGGTGACCGCGTTTATGTTTATGACGCTCAACATTACCTGGCGGTTTCGGTGCCCGTTCCGTTTACGATGGAAACGCAGGCCAGCGCGCAGCAGCCCTTATTGGCGATTTATATGCATCTTGATTTCGCCGTTGCGGCAGAACTGATTCTGAAAATCGACAGTGCGGGCGCGCAAAAATTAGCCGCACCACAAAGTATGGTGGCGAGCGTGATGGATGCGCCATTGAGCCAGTGCGTATTGCGGTTTCTGCAAATAATGGCAGACCCACAAGAAGCCACCATTCTCGGTCCCGGGCTGGTGCGTGAAATTTATTACCGGGTGTTAACCAGTGAACAGGGTGACGCAATCCGTAACGCGTTACTTTTGCAAGGGCAATTTGGCCGCATCTATAGCGTGATCCGCCATATCCACACCGCCTATAACCAGAATCTGGATGTTACACAAATGGCCCAGCGCGCTAACATGAGCGTGGCGACTTTCCATAGCCATTTCAAGCTGATAACTCATACGTCACCGATGCAATACCTGAAATCTTTGCGGCTGCATCAGGCCAGATTATTGATGGTTAGAAAAGACATCACGGCAGTGACGGCCTCGCTGCAAGTCGGATATGAAAGTGCCTCGCAGTTTAGCCGTGAGTTCAAACGCTTATTTGGCAGCAGCCCTGCCGCTGAGGTCAAACGGATGAAAGAGCATTTTGCCGTTCCGCCAGAACAGCAGGACACCGCGTTTATTTCTTCCCATTGAAACCGGCGATGTGCGTTTCTTCTTGCGAAAATCGTGCCGATATCGCGTCGCGCTCGTAGCCCTGGCGCTCGGTTAAAATCTGATACAGCTCTGGTCGGCGCCCGTAGATCCAGCGCCGTCCGGTACTGAGGGGGATCAGGGATAAATCGAGTTCGCCCGCAACCAATGTGTCGGCAGGGGCACAGGTTTCATTGATGATCCGGCCATAAGGATCGAGGATCATAGCGTTACCGGTGCGGACTTCGTCATCATCGGCCCCGACGCCGTTGCTAAACAGAATAAAAATGCCGTTATCGTGGGCGCGGGCAGGGAGCCAACGCATCAGCCATTCCCGGCCATTAATCCCACCAAATGCCGCCGTGATCTCTTCTTTTTTCTCGGCGCGTTGCTCCCATAACGCTAATGGAATAGGTTTCATGCCATAGGGGCTGCGTGAGTTTGTACCACCGGTTTGATGCGGGGCGAGTAAAATATCTGCGCCGAGTAAGGCGGTGGCACGAACATTTTCCACCAGATTATTATCCCAACAGATCAAGATGCCGACTTTAACGCCCCAAGGGGTATCGAACACCGTGTAATGATCCCCGCTACTGATCGCCTGATGTTCAAAAGCATGCAATTTACGATGGGTGTGTAACGACCCGTCTGGTAAGCAGGCGACATAGGCATTATAAAGCCGACCGTCGGTGCCTTGTTCAATCAATCCCACGCCAATCAGCATGTTATGTTTAATGGCTAAGGTTTTAATCAGCGCCAAAGACGGGCTGGTTTCCAGCGGTTCCGCCAGCGCGTTGACCTCATCGGCACTCAGTTTAGGTACGTGCCAATAGCCGGTGATGCACATTTCAGGGAAGGCCAGAATTTGAATGTCCTGCAGCGCCGCTTGCTCAATAAACTTCTCAATCATCATCAGATTGTATTTTTTGTCGCTGGCCTGATGCTGAAACTGCACCACAGCACTTTTTATTACCGTCGATTCACTCATTTCGCTCTCCCGTCAGTTCGATTAACTGGCTGGTATTACAGCAACTTCACTGATAACTTTATAATGACATTTTTTATAAAAGTGATTACCAATGGGAATCTATAACGATGAATATCAAGCTGCTTAAAGCCTTCGTTACCTTGGCAGAGAAGGGCAGTTACGCGGAGGCCGCGGCGACATTGGCCATGACACAACCAGCCCTGACCAAACAAATTAACCTGTTGGAATCACTGATTAATATCAAACTGTTTGCCCGTGGACGCCAGGGCACAGCACTCACTTCTGACGGCCTGCGGTTGCTGCCGGAAGCTGAAAAAGTGTTAAAGCAATCAGCCCTTTTTATGCAACATGCTGAACAAGTCGCGAAAGGTCATGAAGGTAAAATAGCCATCGGTTTTGGGCTATCAAGTTTCGTCTATGCGCCTGAATGTATTGCAAAATTCCGCAAACGCTTTCCTGGTGTTGATATCACGCTTGCGGATTTACCCTCCAGTCAGCAGGGCAAAATGTTACAAGACGGTGTGCTACAGATTGGGTTTGTCCGCATTCCGCCGCAACGACCGTTGAGTCACCATGTTTTGTTTGAAGACCGACTGGTGCTAATAACGCCCGAAAACAGGCCATTAACCGTCGCACAATGGCTGGAAAATAGCCCATTACTCAGATTGAAAGCCCAGCGCGGTCAGGGGTTGAATGCGCAAACCGATCTTTTTCTTCATGAACATCAGTATGATGTGGTCGCAACGCAATATGCGGAAGATATTCATACCATACTGGCGATGGTGAAAGCTGGCATCGGTGTGGCGTTGTTACCCCAAAGCATTGTGCATATTGCGCCAGCCGTTTTAAACATTATCCCGTTAGCAGGTCATACCGTTAGCTGGAAAACCGGCATTGCCTGGGATGACAGAATTGCAGATTTGATCCGGGATAACTTCATTGAAATGGTGCGGGAGAATCAAGCGTGAAAAATCAGAATGACATTATGCAGCAGATCATCCAACGTGAAACGACATTGCATCAGCCAGAATTCAGACAAGACGTACAAACGGTGGCAGCGTTGCTTCATGAAGCCTTTGCAGAGATCGGGCGGTCAGGAAAATTAACCCATCGAACAGAAGTCATCGACGCGCTGCAAAAGGAATTTGACCAGCCGGTGATACAGGCCGAGGATTTCAAACTTGATATGCTGAGCCACGAAGTGGTGATCCTTAGATACCGAAGTTATGTGTATGACGAACATCAGCAAAAGACGAAACACACGTTGAGAAGTTCAGTCTGGGTAAACACAGATCAGCACGGTTGGCAGATGCGGTTTCATCAAGGGACGCCAACGCAGGCGTGGTGAATGGCGAAAGAGCGTGACGTGGTGAAAAGCACCCAAATAGGAGTAACACAATGACAGCGCCAAAACCTCAGATTCTACGTATTCTTATCTAGGTGCGCATAATGTATATTATGTTAAATTGAATATGAACATGCATCAAGGCAACCGTATCCTTTACGCCCTGTTGTTTCTTTCCTTTCCATTACCCACGTTCAGCTCCTTATCCTGACTATCTCGATGTCAGTACATAACGAATCACTAATTCGCCGCTATCTTCTCGTTTCTCATTTTACATCGATGCTTTACAGATCCCCGACTTCGCAGCATCAATACAGATTTGCCCTGTCTGCGGGTTTACGGTCAGCACGGTTCCGGGACTCGCATGAGCGCGATTGACTACGGTGCCGTTTTCACCGGTCGTGGTTGTCACACTGGCACCACACCCAGTCAGGGCCAGAAAACCGATTAGCATTAATTTATTCATCACGTGTGAGCCTCTGTTTTGTAAACTCTGCTTATTACAAGTCTAGCATGTCACTCATGATGGACACTTTTACGCCTGCTGATACTGCTAGGTACTGACAACGCTCCTTAAATTCTATTAACTTTCACCTATCCCAACCCGACAGAATTCACCTAATCGCGTCATTTCATGATGACCTAAAACGAGGGTTTCATGTCATTTGTGATATCTCTTTCCCGTTCCATACTGGCTTTCCCTTACCGAGACATTATTGGAATCTACAATGACAACGAATACTTCACGTCCTGTTGCGCTGATCACTGGCGCGTCTACTGGCATCGGCGCTATCTATGCTGACCGTTTGGCTCGCCGTGGCTATGATCTGATTTTGGTGGCGCGTAACCAGTCACGGTTAGAAAAAGTGGCTGATATTATTAAAGAAAATACCGGCGCTGAGATTACTATCATCAAAGCAGATTTGGCTCAGTCGGCGGATTTGCGTCAGGTTGAAGCAGTGCTTCGCCAAAAAGAGAGCAAAATTAGTTTACTGGTGAACAATGCGGGATTTGGATCGGTGTTCCCGTTGCTCAACGCCAATGTCGATGAAATGGAAAACATGATTGACGTTAACGTCACCGCCCTGACCCGCCTGACTTATGCCGCCGTGCCCGGGTTTGTAGCTCGAGGCCATGGCGGGGTGATTAACATCTCTTCTATTGCCGCCATCAATACGTCGGTACTCAACGATGTGTACAGCGCCAGTAAAGCCTATGTTTTGGCCTTCACTCAGTCGCTGCATCATCAATTGGCGGACAAAGGCGTTCAGGTACAAGCCGTGCTGCCGGGCGCGACGGCAACAGAATTCTGGGATGTGGCCGGAACCGCCTCTTCGAATTTGCCGGAGCAATGGGTCATGAGTGCGGAAGCCATGGTCGATGCGGCGTTAGCCGGTTTTGAGCAGGGCGAAATCGTCACGATCCCCCCGCTGCACAACGGTGATAACTGGCTAGCCTATGAGGCTGCACGTAGCGACTTGGCCACACAGTTTGGTAATAACACCCCGGGTGCACGCTATTTGAGTTAACCCAACAAGTGACCGCCCTTTTGAAAAGCTTCAGCAATGACCTTCATCACCGCTTTGACTCTGGCGGTGTGGGCCAAATCCTGATGCATCACCAGCCACACTTCATAGGGTTTTTCACGCGACTGATGGGGTAAAAGGCGAATCAATTCGGGATGCTGTTGGGCGAGATAATCTGGCAACTCGCCCAGCGCAAGCCCCGCACGGATAAAGGTTGCCAGCATAAAACTGGAATCCAGTTCGGCAACGATACGCCCCTTATGGCGTGGATTGCCGACTAAGGTTGCGCTTTGCCGGTCGGTGACTCCGGCCTGATACAGTGCAATATCATGCCCGGCAAACTCCTCCCGTTCGGTTGGTTGGCCATGCCTTGCGATATACGCTTTGGTGGCGTACAAACCCACCTGCCAACTCTCCAGTTTTTTAACAATCAAGTCTGGCTGCTCGGGGCGCAAGGTGCGAACTGCGATGTCCGCTTCACGTCGCCCCAGATCCAGTAAGCGCGTCGTGGTGCTCAGAATGACCCGGATTTCAGGGTGCTGGAGGCGTAAACGTTCAATCGCGGGGACCAAAAAATCTACCGCGAGTGCGTCGGTGGTGGTTACGCGCACTTCCCCCGCAATGCGCTCATCAGCGCCTTCACTGCGCCGCTCGAAAGAGACCGCCAGCCGCTCAATTTCCTGTGCTGTCACCAGGATCTCTTGACCTGTCGCCGTCATCACCAGACCTTCGGTGGTACGTAAGAAGAGCTTACTGCCTAGCTGTCGTTCCAAGGTACTGAGTCGACGACCCACCGTTGTCTGGTCTATCGCCAGCAAGGTTGCGGCACCGCGCAACGTCCCGGCACGATAAACCGCCAGGAAAACCCGTACATCATCCCAGTTCATTTGCTTTCACTTAGTGCTGCAAAATTGCAGCCTATCCATGCATAGTGATGCATTTTAGCATGATGTGACTTTAGGTAGCATGCCGTTCTTGTTTTACCTTTCACAGGATCAGACATGCCAAAATTATCATTCATCATTACGGTTGCCATGCTCAGCACTTTTGGGCTGCTGGCTTCCGATATCTATTTGCCAGCGATGCCGGAGATGACCCACACGTTTGGCATTGCCGACTGGCAAATGTCACAGACCATATCCGTGTACTTATTTATGCTGGCCACCGCACAGTTATTTTATGGCCCGTTATCTGAACGTTTTGGCCGCAAGCCGGTGCTGATTGTCGGCATCGCGCTTTATATGTTGGGGTCACTCGGCTGCGCCCTCACTGATAGCTATAGCGCGTTTTTGGTCTGTCGCATCGTCGAAGCCTCTGGCGCGGCGGCTGGTTTAGTGATTGGTCGTACGTTAATTGCCGACACCTGTGATAAACGGACTTCGGCAAAAGTATACTCTGTCGTTTACCCGCTGGTTTCGCTCTCCCCGGCTCTGGCGCCGGCGATCGGCGGGCATCTCGTGGCGGCATTTGGCTGGCGAGCTGATTTTATCTTCGTGGCGATTTTTGGCCTGATGACGCTGGGAATGGTGCTGTTTTTGCCTGAAACACGGCCGAAAACCGCACCTAGGTTGACATCACCTTTCTCAGGATTCAGTCAGGTGATGGCTGACCCTCATTTTCGACGTTATGCGCTGATTGTTTGCGCTATATATTGCGCCTGGTTTGTGTACCTGACTCAGTCACCGTTTTTATTTGCCCGTCAGGGATTGAGCGAAGAACAGAGCGGTTGGCTTTATGTGCCGTTAACCTGCGGGATTATCCTGGCTAACTTGGTCACTCGAAAATTGCTCGACCGCTGGCCTTACGATCGCATTGTCACCGTCGGCATCTTGTTTTTTGTGGCGGGCGGATTGGGCTATGCGGTGTTGGCGGCACTGAACGTGGCCGGTATCGCCAGTGTGATCATCCCAATGTGTTTGGTCAGTCTCGCTAATGGTTCCAGCCTGTCCTTGGCGGTGTCAGGCGCTATAAGCAGCAAACACAATAACGCGGCCACTGCCTCGGGTTTGATTGGTTTCTTACAGATGGGTAGCGCGGCCTGGGTGGCCACCGGCATCAGCGCAGAGTTTGGTGTCAGTGCAAAGGTCCTTGGGATATCTATCTTAGTGCTGGGTTTGATCGCCCTTTCAGCCTCTATAACCTGGACGAGGCGTCAGGCCCCTGAGGTGATTTAACCGGCTGGCGGGAACGGATCTCCCGCATTAAGGCCTGTGGCGGCTGACCGAGGCTCCGCAAAAAGGCGCGGCGCATCCGTTCTTCATCGCCAAAACCGGTTTGTAATGCGATTTGGGCAATGGACGAATGCCCTGCTTCGATCATCGATTTTGCCGCTTCGATCCTCAGTTTCTCCACCGCTTTCGCCGGTGAAAGACCCGTTTGATGCTGGAAAGCACGGCTGAAATGGCGCGGACTCCAGTGGACGTGCTCTGCCAGCTGTTCCACGCTCAGCGATTCACACAAGTTTTGCTTGGCAAAATCCAGCGCTTTACGCACGCGATCGGAATCAGGATCCAACTCTGACATGGTCGAAAACTGCGATTGCCCCCCGATACGGCGATGATAAACCACCAGTTTTCTCGCCACACTTTTCACTATATCTGCGCCTAAATCTTCTTTCACCATCGCCAGTGCCAAGTCGATACAGGCAGTCATGCCTGCGGAAGTCCAGATTTTGCCTTCATGAATGAAGATTTTGTCCTGATCGACGCGGATATGGGGAAAGCGTTTTTGCAATTCGGCAGATTGGCCCCAATGCGTCGTTGCGCTGTGCCCATCGAGAAGACCGGCCTCGGCCAGAATAAACGCCCCGGTGCAGATGCTGGCGACACGCCGCGTTTTGTCGGCGATACCCCGTATCGCATTGATAAGCTCAGGATGGGGTGACGGAATATCGGTGCTTCCGCCAACCATAACGGTATCAAACGGCTGCTGCCCGATAGGCTGGCTGTCAATTTTTACGCCCGCAGAGGTGGTAATGGATCCCCCTTCACTGGAGACGATATCAAACTGATAGTACGGCTCGAGGTGGCCGCGATGGTTCATTTCCAGATTGGCGATTTCAAAAACAGACAATGCGGCGAGATCCAACATTTGGAAACCGGGGAAAATAACCAGAGCCACGCGCAGGGTCATAATGTCTTCTTTCGAGGGAAATGAGTGTTAATAGACTTTGTCATGAAGTGGGGAATAAGGTCAACAAACTTCATCCAGATGTCATTTTTGTCATCTTCAGGCCACTCAGATGTCAGCAACGGAGGCATAAACTGGCCTCACCTGACCGACTGACGGTCAATTTGCCTAATCGATATAATGAAGGAATACCCTGATGCGTTTGATGACAACCTTGAGTTTAGCCGCTGTGGCACTGAGTTCTGCCCTGTCCCTGTCCGTTTTTGCTGAGTCGGCATCTGCCGCACCGGTCAAAAATATCGTGCTGGTCCATGGCGCATTCGTTGGTGGTTCAGGCTGGAAACCGGTTTATGACATTCTGAATAAAGACGGCTATCACGTGACGCTGGTGCAGGAACCGCTGACTTCCTTCCCTGACGACGTGGCCGCCACCAAACGTATTCTTGATATGCAAGACGGCCCGGCTATTTTAGTTGGACACAGCTACGGCGGCGCGATCATCACTGAAGCCGGTAATGATCCCCACGTGGTCGGTTTGGTGTATATCGCCGCCCACGCCTTGGATAACGGCGAAACGGAAGTGACCAACGGCAAAAAAATGCCCAACACGGCGCACCCGTTTGCTAAAACACCAGACGGTTTCCTGTACATCAAACCAGAAAACTACCCGTCTGATTTCGCAGCCGACCTTCCTTTGAAACAGGCGCAGTTTGAAGCCCAGGCGCAGATGCTGACCTCAGCCAGCGTGTTCACCGCTAACATTCCTGATCCGGCATGGAAAACCAAACCAAGCTGGTACATGGTGGCGAAGTCCGACAAAATCATCAGCCCGGACTTAGAGCGTTTCTACGCTAAACGCGCCAACAGCCATACGGTGGAAATCGCCGGTGCCAGCCATTCGGTGTATGAATCCCATCCTAAAGAAGTGGCTGCTCTGATTGAACAAGCCGCACAACACGCGGTGAAATAAGCTTCAATAGAGTGTCGCCCAACGTGCCGTTGATGGACTTTGGGCGACGCAATGTTAGCCATGGCGGCAACGGCTGTCCGCTGGGGCTTGCTCTCGTTCGGTCATACCGTAATCACGCACCACGTCGGCGACCCGCAAACGGTAATCCGCTAACACGTTTTCCCGCCCTTTTGACTGCGCTAACCGGTGCGGTTCCAGATTACGCCATTGCTGAACCGCGGCTTCGTCACGCCAAAATGAGAGCGATAATAGCTTTTGCGGATCCGCCAAGCTCTGAAAACGTTCGATGGAAATAAACCCGTCGATCTCTTCCAGCAGCGGTTTTAGCGACGCCGCAAGTCCCAGATAAGCATCCCGCTGGCCATCGGCCGGTTGGAGTTCAAATATCACGGCAATCATTGGTGATCCTCTTCTGTAGGAGTGAAAAACTCAGGCACGCGGGCGTTTTGTGATTCCCGCCAGCGGTAATGCCCCGTGGCTGCATGAATACCCGATAATGCCAATAGCTGAGATAAGCCGCTATCTGCGATGATTTTGGCCCAGCGCTCGCCCGGACACGCATGAGCGCCCTGTCCAAACGCATTGCCATTTTCGAGCGGTAATACCAGCATTTGTCCTTTTTCAAACGGACAACCTTTCACGTCGGTGTCACGTAAAGCAAAGCGCCGGGTATTACGAATGGGAGGAGAAACCAGCAAGACACTTTCTATTAATGCCTGACGATTTGATTCCCCCTCTTGGGCCAGAAGCAGGCTCTGGCCCATCAATCCTGCTGTTCCTTCGCAAGCCTGAAAAAACAGACCTAAAATATTGGCACGAAGATGTAACTGATCGGCGGCGTTCTCGACAAATGCAGCCTGAAGTAGGGTCAGTAATGGGCTTTTTGTCGGAATTGAATCCAGTAACCTTGCCGTGGCTGCCCCCCCTTTTTCGATCTGTTCAGCGGTTGGCCCAGGGGCAATACAGCGAACAAAATCCAACACGTCAGGGATTAATGTTTCCCAAAAAGAATCAGGGTAACCGAGCACATCGGCGATGACACAAATCGGCAGCGCATAGCAGAAATGGGTGATATCTGACGCGCGCACAGGGTGTTGAAACGTACTCACTAAGCGTTGGCCGGCGTGGTCGCTGATGCGTTGAATTTCGCGGTCATTCAGTCGTTCTAACGTGGCGGTAATGGCCCGTTTCATTGCCACCTGTTCAGGTCCGTCATTCATACGAACTAGGTGCGAGAATACGTTTTCAACCCCCGTGCCCTGCAAATATTCAGGCACCTGTTGCCCTTCAGGGCGTACGGCAAGGTGCGGATTTTCCAAGGCAGACCGGACGTGGCGTGGGCAAAATTCCATAGTGAGTCACTCCTTCAATCAACAGACCTTAAGTTTATGACTGGCATGAACGCCATACTTCGCTTAATCTCGAAGTATGGATAACACACAAATCGAAGACCGGCTGGCCGCCCTTGCGGCTGCGATGGCCGATAAAACCCGTACCCGAATGCTGTGCTTGTTAATGGACGGTCGTGCCTATACCGCCACCGAAATGAGTGCCGCAGTGGAGGTGGCGGCGTCAACCACCAGTAGCCATCTGGCCCGTTTGATAGAGCAAAGCCTGATCACCTGCGTGAAACAAGGGCGCTATCGCTATTTCCGCCTGGCAGGCCCGCAAGTGGCAAACCTGCTCGAATCGTTGATGTCGATGGTCAGTGTTGACCGCCCGGTGGTGAAAAGCTCAACACCCAGCGCACTTCAATTCGCCCGCACCTGTTACGACCATATGGCCGGTGACGTGGCGGTTAAATTGCACGACAGTTTCTTTGTTGCCGGCTGGCTGAGTGGCGAACAGGAATACCAATTAAGCCCGACGGGCCTTGAGAAACTGACAGCATTGGGCGTGGATTGCAGTCTGCCGCCCTCGCGCCGCCATTTTGCCTGTAGCTGCCTTGACTGGAGCGAACGCAAATCGCATCTTGGCGGCGCATTAGGCTCGGCGCTGTTAGCCACCTTTGAACGAAAGGGGTGGATTTTTCGTCATCTCGACAGCCGCCAACTGTCGGTCACGGCCAAAGGCAAAGCGGCGCTGGCGCGGCATTTCGCCGTCGTGCTGGATTAACCGCCGATCTATTGTTCTTATCACTCCGGTTTTGTGAGCTTTCGCCCTCTATTTGCTGATGAAAAATGGTTAATAGAGGGCGTAGCTGTTGATCAAACGTGACTCATCAAAAAGGACTGAATATGGAAAATTACGCCAATAAAAGCGGTGATTCTGCCGTGACCGGTTTCCAGATAGAAAGCAATTCGATGAAAGTACGTTTCAAGGACCACCATGTTTATCTGTATGACATTCGTCATCCTGGCCCTGAGCATTTGGAAAAAATGAAAGAGCTGGCCCGTGCGGGCTGGGGGTTAAACACCTATATCGAGAGCGAAGTGAAGAAAGATTTTTCGTCAAAAGTGATTTAACGTTCTCTTCGGGCGCAGGCTCCTGCGCCCTCTGTTATTCCTCTCGATGGGTGCTGATTTTTATTACAATCCCATAACATTTCTCTGTGACACCGTCGGTCTGAAAAGGTAGTCTGATCGCTTAATTATGTGATCGACCTTCTCTTTTTCGGAGTGATGTAATGCCCTTCAAATTCAGTCTCCCTGCCGGTTCCGCTTTGCCGTTATTGGTGGCGGGGGCATTTTTTATGGAGAATCTCGATGCCACGGTGATCGTCACCGCGCTGCCGGAAATGGCGAAAGCGTTTGGCGTGCATCCGGTGGACATGAACATTGGCGTCTCGGCCTATATTTTGACCGCCACGGTGTTTATCCCCGCCAGTGGCTGGATCGCGCATCGTTTCGGCACGCGCCGAGTTTTCTCGATGGCTATCGTTTTATTTGCGCTGGCGTCGGTTCTTTGTTCTGTTAGCACCAGTCTGGGCACGTTCACTGCCGCACGCATGTTGCAGGGTTTTTCGGGTGCACTGATGGTGCCGGTGGGGCGATTAGTGGTACTGCGCAACACTGCGAAATCAGATCTGATCCGCGCCATCGCGACCATCACCTGGCCGGGGTTGGTCGCGCCGATCATCGGCCCGCCGCTGGGTGGTTTTATTACCACCTTCGCCTCCTGGCATTGGATTTTTATCATCAACCTGCCGCTGTGCGTGGCGGCGCTCTATTTTAGTCAGAAACTGGTCCCAGCGCTGCCGGGAGAAAAAGGCGTGCCCTTTGACCTGCTGGGTTTTCTGCTGACCGGCGCGGCCTGTCTGGGCCTGATGTTTGGGCTGGACTTGTTTAACCAGCAAGGATTGGGTTGGTTGCCCGTGGCTTGCGTCGCCGCCAGTATTATCCTTGGCGCACTGACGGTATTGCATTCATTACGCACCCCGTTCCCGTTGTTACCGATGGTGGCAATGAAGATAAAAAGTTACGCTGTCACTATTTATGGCGGTTCACTGTTCCGTGTCGCCATTGGTGCCCTGCCATTCTTGCTGCCGCTGATGTTCCAGCTCGGCTATGGCATGAACGCCTTTAATGCCGGTCTGCTGGTGTTAGCAGTGTTTGCGGGGAATCTGGCGATGAAGCCTTTTACCTCCGCGATTTTGCATCGCTTCCGCTTTCGCTCGGTGATGTTAGTGAATGGGTTGATTAATAGCGCCACCATTTTTGCCTGTGCTTTGCTGACACCGGACGTGCCGACGTCTCTGACGCTGTTGCTGTTATTCGCCAGCGGCATGAGCCGTTCCATGCAATTCACCGCCCTGAATACCTTGACGTTCTCACAAGTTCCCCAAGCGCAAATGGGCGGTGCGAATACGCTGTCCAATACCGTCCAGCAGTTGTCGACCGGACTCGGGATCACTATCGGTGCGCTGTCTCTGCGGGTTGCTGAACATTTTCAGACCACGGCGACCGGCGCGGTGCAACTGGGGCAATTTCACGTGGCCTTCATCATTATTGGTCTCTTTTCCCTGGTGGGCACGCTTAACAATCTTTCCCTCAGCCCAACGGCGGGCGACGAAATTCGGCGTAAGAAAGCGCCGACCTCCTCGACCGCATCCGCTGGCAAATAACTGTTCTGAAAACCGGTGATCCCCCCTGCCGGTTTTCGCGCTTTTATGTTAATACTGGGTGCAGCTTCACACTTTTAACAGTGACCACGATTTCAGTTGGTTAAACCATTGAGGAATATTGGGATGATTATTTTTGTAACGGGTGCAACCGCCGGATTTGGTGCTGAGATTGCGCGGAAATTTGTTAAAGCGGGTCATCAGGTGATTGCGTCTGGCCGCCGTAAAGAGCGTCTGGCCGATTTGAAAGCTGAATTAGGCGATGCGCTGTATGTGGTGCAACTTGACGTCACTAACCGCGCCTCCGTCGGTGAAGCCATTGAATCTCTGCCTGCCGAATGGCGCAATATCGACGTGCTGGTCAACAACGCCGGTTTGGCCCTCGGTCTGGAAAAAGCCGATAAAGCGGATCTGGATGACTGGGAAAATATGATCGACACTAACGCCAAAGGGTTGGTGTATATGACCCGCGCCGTCCTGCCTGGCATGGTTGAGCGTAACATTGGTCATATCATCAATATTGGTTCTACGGCCGGTAACTGGCCGTATGCCGGTGGCAACGTGTATGGCGCAACCAAAGCCTTCGTGCGTCAGTTCAGCTACAACTTGCGTTCTGACCTGCACGGTACTCGCGTTCGCGTCACCAATATCGAACCGGGCCTGTGTGGCGGGACGGAATTCTCCAACGTGCGTTTTAAAGGCGATGACGAGAAAGTCAGCAAAACCTACGATAACACCAACCCACTGACCGCCGCTGACGTTGCCGAGTCGGTATTCTGGGTATCAACGCTGCCCGCGCACGTTAATATCAACAGTATCGAAATGATGCCGGTTAGCCAGTCGCTGGCCGGTTTGCAGGTTCACCGCGACGCCTGATGTTGCGAGTGATACCGGCAACAAAAAAGCGCCTACGGGCGCTTTTTTTATACGGCGAAGGGATAGGACGAACGCGGCGTTAACTGGCTTTCCAGCCGGACACGATGATCAACATTCCCGCCAGTGCCACGCAGGCACCGAGCCAGTCGGTATGGCTGAGTTTCACGCCATCGACAAAGCGTAACCACAGCAGCGCCGTCATGATATATACCCCGCCGTATGCCGCATAAACCCGTCCGCTGGCGGCTGGGTGTAACGTCAGCAGCCACGCAAAGGCCGCTAAACTCAACGCGGCAGGAAATAACAACCACAGGCTGCCGCCCTTTCTCAACCATAAATAGGGCAAGAAACAGCCAATAATTTCCGCTAAGGCGGTGATAAAAAACAATAACGAAGTCTTAAGCATAGCGGTATTGACAGCCTTTAGTTCAATCATAAATCAACCATATGGACGTCAAAGAGTGACGTACGTGGTCGCGATGGTATAATTACGTTATTCGCCTGAGCGATGTGTAAACCTATAAGGAAGAGCTAATGAATACAATGTTTATGACCCGAATGACCCGCCGGTTCTTACCGGTCGCCCTGCTGGTCATGGCGGCAAGTTGGCAGGTTTCTGCTCAGGCCGCTACCACAAACTGTGCCGGTGGAACCTGCGTGTTTGGTGGCTCTGGTAATGATGCCCTAAATAACGAAGCGGCTCGTCAAAACAAAGAAGAGTGGAACGACACCAAGGAACTGCGTAACTCAGTAAACCAGCGGGCGACCAAAAGCTTCAATAAGTTTGATAAGGGCATTGATGCGCGTGATAAATGCGAAGCCAGTGAGAACTTAAATGCGTATTGGGAGCCTAATACGCTGCGTTGCCTTGATCGTCGCAGCGGACGTCCGATAGCACCGTAATATTGAGTTAACACTTCCACAGCGCGACTGGCCTCCTTATTGCGCTGTGGCTGCTAAACTTAAAGAAAGATGTTTCTTTTTACTTAATGATCATAAAAGGATTGGATGATGAAAAAGACACTATTAGCCGGACTGGCGATTCTTACCCTTGCCCCTTTAGCAGCCCAGGCAGCTTCATGTGAAAGCATTAAAGCCGATATCGCCCAGAAAATCGCGGCCAACGGTTTGCCGGAAACTCACTTCAAACTGGACATCGTCCCTAATGACCAGGTCGATAAAGCCGGTGGTCAAGTGGTGGGACATTGCGGCAATGACTCGCAGAAAATCGTCTACACCAAAACGGCCGAGGCTCTGGATGAGAACGCGAAGACCGGCACCAGTCAGGATGCGCCAGCACAGTAATAACCGTTTGGGGCGAACGGATTTTCGCTTTTAATCTTTAAATTCAAATTCAAATTCAAATTCAAGGTCGTGGCCGCCGGGCCACACCGGGTTAAGGGCAGTAAACGCTGCCCTTAACAATCCTGCGTTTTTTGGCTGCTGGGATACCGAGACTGCGCGGGTTGGAATGGACGTGTTTCAGAGACTTCTGTTCACACGGCAAAATGCCGCCGCTTAGGCGGTGCCTTCGCCGCGGGATTCGAGCCATAGGTCTCGAACCTCTTGCTCAGCGCCATTTTTGAATGCGGTCTAGGGGCTATGTAGGTCAAAAGATAAAATCCAAACCCTTCAAACCCTTCAAACCAATTCAATCAAATCGAATCCACTCCAATTCAATTTAATTCAATTCAATTCAGCAGAATAACTTTCGATTTAGGGGCCAGTGTGCCGCATTCAAAAATGACGCCGAATGAATGGTTCGAGACCGCAAGGCTCGAAGCCTGAAATTCGGGAACCGCCTAA
>Ga0105856_1000729_pt1 | contig 16031 bp, 14 predicted proteins | sample OrgsoiDNA_201060_FD_89681 | JGI IMG/M metagenome (GOLD analysis project Ga0105856, IMG submission 89681) | Permafrost soil microbial communities from the Arctic, to analyse light accelerated degradation of dissolved organic matter (DOM) -... | ecosystem: Environmental > Terrestrial > Soil >...
AAAAAACGGAACCGAGAATCTAATGAGTGACTATAAGAACACCCTGAACTTGCCGGAAACAGGGTTCCCGATGCGTGGCGATTTGGCCAAGCGTGAACCTGACATGCTGAAGAACTGGTATGAGCAGGATCTGTACGGGATTATTCGCGCAGCCAAAAAGGGTAAGAAATCCTTTATTTTGCATGACGGCCCTCCGTATGCGAACGGCAGCATTCATATTGGTCACTCAGTTAACAAAATTCTCAAAGACATTATTGTTAAGTCCAAGGGCATGGCCGGTTTTGACTCGCCTTATATTCCGGGCTGGGACTGCCATGGTCTGCCGATTGAACTGAAAGTTGAACAGCTGATCGGTAAGCCGGGTGAGAAAGTCACTGCGGCGGAATTCCGCGCAGCCTGCCGCAAATACGCCGCTGAACAGGTTGAAGGTCAAAAACAGGACTTCATTCGTCTTGGCGTGTTGGGCGACTGGGATCACCCGTACCTGACTATGGACTTCAAGACTGAAGCCAACATCATCCGTGCGCTCGGCAAAATTATCGGCAACGGCCATCTGCATAAAGGTGCTAAACCTGTGCACTGGTGTACTGATTGCGGCTCCTCTCTGGCCGAAGCTGAAGTTGAATATTACGACAAAACGTCGCCATCCATCGACGTTGCTTTCCATGCGGCAGACCCTGCGGCAGTGGCAGCGAAGTTTGGTGCCAGCGCGTTCGAAGGCCCGGTTTCTCTGGTTATCTGGACCACGACCCCGTGGACTATGCCGGCTAACCGCGCGATCTCCCTGAACGCTGAGTTCTCTTATCAGTTGGTGCAGATTGACGGCCAGTGTCTGATACTCGCAACCGATCTGGTTGAAAGCGTGATGAAACGTGCCGGTATTGCGCAGTGGAAAGTGTTGGGTGAATGCAAAGGGGCTGATCTTGAGCTGCTGCGCTTCAACCACCCGTTCCTTGGTTTTGACGTTCCGGCCATTCTTGGCGACCACGTAACGCTCGATGCCGGTACCGGTGCTGTTCATACTGCGCCGGGTCACGGTCCAGATGACTTCGTTATCGGCCAAAAATACGGTCTTGAAGTCGCTAATCCGGTAGGGCCGAACGGCTGCTACCTACCGGGTACTTACCCGACGCTGGACGGTAAATTCGTCTTCAAAGCTAACGATCTGATTGTTGATCTGCTGCGCGAAAAAGGTGCTCTGCTGCACGTTGAAAAGCTGAACCACAGCTACCCGTGCTGCTGGCGTCATAAAACGCCGATCATCTTCCGCGCTACGCCGCAGTGGTTTGTCAGCATGGATCAGAAAGGTCTGCGTGCGAAATCGCTTGAAGAGATCAAGGGCGTGCAGTGGATCCCTGAGTGGGGCCAGGCGCGTATCGAAAACATGGTCGCGAACCGTCCTGACTGGTGTATTTCCCGTCAGCGTACCTGGGGCGTGCCAATGTCCCTGTTCGTTCACAAAGACACCGAGCAGCTGCATCCGCGTACGCTTGAGCTGATGGAAGAGGTCGCCAAACGTGTAGAAGTTGACGGCATTCAGGCGTGGTGGGACTTAAACCCTGCCGATATCCTGGGCGCTGATGCTGCGGATTACGTAAAAGTACCTGACACGCTGGACGTCTGGTTTGACTCAGGTTCAACCAGCTCTTCGGTAGTGGGGGTGCGTCCTGAGTTTAACGGTCATGAAGCCGATCTGTATCTGGAAGGCTCTGACCAGCATCGCGGCTGGTTCATGTCCTCTCTGATGATCTCCACCGCCATGAAAGGTAAAGCGCCATACAAACAGGTACTGACTCACGGCTTCACCGTCGATGGTCAGGGCCGCAAAATGTCTAAATCCATCGGCAACACCATTGCGCCTCAGGACGTGATGAACAAACTTGGTGGCGACATTCTGCGTCTGTGGGTAGCTTCAACGGACTACACCGGCGAAATCGCCGTGTCCGATGAGATCCTCAAACGCGCAGCCGATTCATACCGCCGTATCCGTAACACCGCGCGCTTCTTGCTGTCGAACCTTAATGGTTTCGACCCGGCACTGCATTGTGTAAAACCGGAAGAGATGGTGGTCTTGGATCGCTGGGCCGTTGGCCGTGCACAGGCCGCACAGGAGGAGATCATTGCCGCTTATGAGCGTTATGATTTCCATGGTGTGGTGCAGCGTCTGATGCAGTTCTGTTCGGTTGAAATGGGGTCGTTCTATCTCGACATCATTAAAGACCGTCAGTACACCGCGAAAAGCGACAGCGTTGCCCGCCGCAGCTGCCAGACCGCGCTTTATCATATTTCTGAAGCACTGGTTCGCTGGATGGCACCGATCATGTCCTTTACCGCGGACGAGATCTGGGCGTTCCTGCCGGGTTCGCGCGATAAGTTTGTCTTCACCGAAGAGTGGTATGACGGCCTGTTTGGGCTGGCGGCTGACGAATCGATGAACGATGTTTTCTGGGATGAGCTGCTGAAAGTGCGTGGCGAAGTGAACAAGGTGATCGAACAGGCACGCGCGGATAAACGCCTGGGCGGATCGCTTGAAGCCTCCGTGACGCTGTTTGCTGACGATGCACTGGCTGCCGATCTGCGCGCTCTTGGCAACGAACTGCGCTTTGTCCTGCTGACGTCCGGCGCCCGCGTGGCGTCACTGGCTGAAGCGGATGACACTGCACAGGCCAGCGAATTGCTTAAAGGTCTGAAGATTGGTTTGGAAAAAGCCGAAGGTGATAAATGTCCGCGCTGCTGGCATTACACCACTGACGTCGGCCAGAATGCGGAACACAGCGAAATCTGTGGCCGCTGTGTGACTAACATTGCCGGTGACGGCGAAGAGCGCAAGTTTGCATAATGACTAAACCTCTCTGTTCCACCGGACTCCGCTGGCTTTGGCTGGCGGTAGTAGTAGTTATCCTGGACCTTGGCAGCAAGTTCCTGGTGATGGGCCATTTTCAACTCGGCGAATCCATGCCGCTGATTCCGTTCTTTAATCTGACCTATGCCCATAACCCTGGCGCAGCGTTCAGTTTCCTGGCGGATAAAGGCGGCTGGCAGCGTTGGTTCTTTGCCCTGATCGCTCTGGTGATCGTTGTGATCCTGCTGGTGCTGATGTATCGCAACAGTGGCAAGCAGCGTTTGACCAATATCGCTTTCGCTATGATTATCGGCGGCGCGCTCGGTAATCTGTTTGATCGCATGGTGCACGGTTTTGTCATCGACTTTATCGATTTTTACGTCAATGACTGGCATTACCCGATCTTCAATCTGGCCGACAGCTTTATCTGTGTCGGCGCGGTATTGGTGGTATTGGAAGGCTTCTTAGCTAAACCGAATACAGCAGCCAAAAGCAAAGGATAAGAGAACCATGTCTGAACAGGTGAAACACGACAGCGCGGTATTGGTGCACTTTACGTTGAAGCTCGAAGATGGCTCAACGGCTGAGTCTACCCGTGCAAACGGCAAACCTGCGCTGTTTCGTCTTGGCGATAGCAGCCTGTCTGACGCGCTGGAAAACGAGCTGCTGGGGCTGAAGGTGGGTGATAAGCACGCCTTTACTCTGGCGCCTGAATCGGCTTTCGGTTCGAAAAGCCCGGATCTGGTGCAGTATTTTTCTCGTCGTGATTTTCAGGAAACCGGTATCCCCGATGCCGGTACCATCATGTTATTTACCACCCGCGACGGCAGCGAAATGCCTGGTGTGGTCCGTGACGTGACTGAAGATTCGATCACCGTTGATTTCAACCATCCGCTGGCGGGCCAGCATATCGATTTTGATATCGAAGTGCTGGAGATCGATCCACAACGGGAGGAGAAGCATGCAAATACTGCTGGCTAATCCGCGAGGATTCTGTGCGGGCGTCGACCGTGCGATAAGCATCGTCGAACGGGCGCTCGAACTTTACGGCGCACCAATCTATGTACGTCACGAAGTGGTACATAACCGCTATGTGGTCGACAGCCTGCGTCAGCGCGGTGCGATTTTTATCGAGCAAATCAATGAAGTGCCTGATGGCTCGATCCTGATTTTCTCGGCGCATGGCGTTTCTCAGGCGGTGCGTGCAGAAGCCAAAGCGCGTGACCTGACGATGTTATTTGACGCGACGTGTCCGCTGGTGACCAAGGTCCATATGGAAGTGGCACGTGCCAGCCGTAAGGGCACAGAAGCGATTCTGATTGGTCATGCCGGGCATCCGGAAGTGGAAGGGACGATGGGCCAGTACAGCAACCCTCAAGGGGGAATGTACCTGGTTGAGTCGCCTGCGGATGTGTATAAATTGCAGGTTAAGGACGAAAATAACCTGTGCTTTATGACCCAGACGACGCTGTCTGTCGATGATACCTCAGAGGTGATAGATGCGCTGCGCGATCGTTTTCCAAAGATCATCGGCCCGCGTAAAGATGACATCTGCTACGCGACGACTAACCGTCAGGAGGCCGTACGTCATCTGGCCGATGATGCTGATATTGTGCTGGTGGTTGGCTCGAAAAACTCCTCAAATTCCAACCGGCTGGCTGAACTGGCGCAACGCGTTGGCGTGCCTTCCTACCTGATTGACTCGGCGGCTGATATTCAGGAAGCCTGGCTTAAAGATGCGAAACGCATTGGTTTAACCGCTGGCGCTTCCGCCCCGGATATTCTGGTGCAGGACGTAATCAATAAGCTGAAAGCCTTTGGCTGCGCTGAGGTGATTAACATGGAAGGACGCGAAGAAAACATTGTGTTCGAAGTGCCGAAAGAACTGCGGGTTGATATCAAGCAGATCGATTAGTCCTTTCTTAACCGCGATAGTTTTATGTAATGGGATGCCCTCTAACCGGCATCCCATTTTTGATCGTTACGCATAGAGATTAATCGATTAACCGCCTACACTGAACAGGTCTGTTTTTCCTTGGGCGGAGTCTACAGATGAGAATTAATCCTTGCATACCCCCGCAGGTTGACCTGCTGACCGGGTGCTTTGATGCGCCGAATGTCCAGTTTAAATCAACCTGCCTGCGCGATCTTACCGGCGTATTTCGCGATGAGTCCGCATGTCAGGCTTTACCTGATGACCTCGCGGTATATCAGGTTGAAATGCTGGCGTCACCGCAGCAGGAGGGGGAACTGCATACCGGCACTACGCATCTGATGCCGGGCAAAGTGGGTGACGAATTTTTTATGACGCGCGGGCATTTTCACCAGCGTCGTGAGCAGGCCGAATTCTATTTTGGTCTGCGCGGTCATGGCATTTTGTTGCTACAGCCTGAGAACGGTCCCGCGTATGCCGAACAGGTTTTCGCAGGCAGCGTTCACCATATCCCTTCTTATACTGCTCACCGTCTGGTGAATACCGGTGCTGCCGTTCTTTCTGCTTTAGCCGTATGGCCCGTCGTAGCAGGGCATGATTACGAGGCTTTGCAACCTGATGGCTTCAGCCTGCGCGTTTATGATCGCGAAGGCAAAGTCTCTCTGGAGGCCGCCCGTGTCTGATTCCTCTGTGCGTGATTTTGGGCTGCCATTGAGTATTACCCGCCAGCCGATGGGATTTGTTTACCATCAGGACGTGACCGGGCCGGTTCCGGAGATCCGCACGCTGGATCAAATACGTCCATCGCTGCGTGACCCCCAGTGTGACGGGCCGGAACAGGTCTACGCGATTGCCATGGACGTCGCCCGCCAGATTCATCATCAGGTGCTGCAAACCCGCATGTTGCTATTTGGCGTGGTGACCTATGCGTCAGGTCGTCTGGGGGATGAACCGGTGCGCAGCCAGGGGCACGTTCATCGTATCAGCCAGCACAGCGGCTGGTCGCCGCCGGAACTGTATGAAATCTGGCAGGGTAAAGCGGTGATTTATATGCAGGAATACGTTGAACAGGATCCTGGCCGATGTTTTGCTATTCATGCCGGGCCGGGTGACAAAATCCTGGTACCACCGGGCTGGGCGCATGCCACCCTTTCTGCCGACCCGCATATCCCGCTGACCTTTGCCGCCTGGTGCGATCGTGAATACGGATTTGAATACGACGCGGTGCGTCAGCGTAAAGGCCTGGCCTGGTATCCGTTACTGCAAGGTGACCATATTACGTGGCAGCAAAACTCTCACTACTCCCCGACGCGACTGTATGCGACGCAGCCAAGACACTATGTCGAATTTGGTATTACCGCGGAGCCTTTGTACCGCCAGTTTGAAGAGGATCCCGCGCGCTTTCAGTTTATTTCTGACCCCGGCAGCGTGGCCGATAAATGGGTGAATTTTGTGCCTTAGTCCTGAGTCATCACCATAAAAACGGGCGACTGATTGAGTCGCCCGTTTTGCATTCTGGCCAGCGCTGATTTAAGCCTAACCTAATACCCCGCAAGCCACGCCAAGCGCGGCCAGGACCAGCAGACTGACCATCGCTTTAACCGGAGATAAGCCCCGTTTTGCCATAAAGTACCAGACGCCGACTACTACGAGTAAAGGCAACAGCTGAGGGAAAATCCCGTCGAGCATCTGCTGAACGTGAATGTTCACGCCATCTTTAGTGACGAACTCTAAGCCGGTCCCGAGTTTTACGTAACTCGCCGCCACGCCGCCCATAACAAACACGCCGAGCAGCGAAAGTGCCTCACGCAGCTTGGTCGATTTGCTGCTCACCAGCATTTCGACGGATCCCGATCCCATGCGGTAGCCTTTCATAAACAGCCAGTAGGAGCCGCAAATCATGATGGCGTTAAAAGAGATGATGTAGAACAGCGGCCCGATAATGCTGCCACCGGCCGCCAGCGCCATCCCGATACTGAGCAAAATCGGGATAAGCATACCGGGTATCATCGAGTCACCAATCCCGGCGATCGGCCCCATCAGCCCCACTTTCAACGTGTTAATCGCTTCCCCGTCGATAGGTTCGCCATTAGCCTTTTTTTCCTCCAGCCCGACGGCCATTCCGTTCACGATAGCACCGATTTGCGGCTCCGTATTATAGAAGGAGGCGTGGCGGCGCATGGCTTCGATGCGTTGCTTGGGATCGCTGTACAGTTTTTTAATGGCAGGCATCATGCCAAGACAAAAGCCGAATGACTCCAGACGCTCAAAACTCATCGAGGACAGGTTGTACATCATCCATGCCCGCCAGCAGCGGCGCAGATCTTTCTTATCGAGTGAAACCGGTGTGGTGTTCATCAGAATTCATCCTCGTCATCAGCGGGTGTCGGCGAAGCGGATGCGCTGACCGGCTCGGGCTTGTAGTTGTAGTGAATCAAAGAGAGCAACGCACCGACGATAACCAGTGCCACCATGTTCAGATGCAAAAAAACGATGCAGATAAAGCCAACCAAAAAGTAGATCCACAGCGTATAGCTTTTGATGATCTGCTTAAGCAGAATAGCGATGCCCACCGCTGGCAAAATGCCACCGACCACGCTCATGGTCTTGATGATGATTTCAGGCAGGCTGTCCATAAAGGCGCTGATGTACTGCGCGCCAAAAAACACGGCGATAAACGTAGGGATGAATCTCAGCAGGAAGTTCGTGATTTGCGGGCCGATAGCGCTGTTGAAATAGACGCCGCGTTCGTCACCTTTTTCCAAAGAGACATCCGCGCGGTGGTTCCAGTAGGAGTTCAGCACCATCATCACGTTGAACAAAATCGTACCCGCAATACCGATGGTGGCCGCCAGCGCAACGGCGACGTCGGTGCCTTTGCCGGATAAAATCCCCAGAGCGATAGCGGGAAAAGCGACAAAGTTGAGATCCGATGGCATGGATCCGCCGGGCGTCACCATGGCGATATACACTGCCTGCACGGCAACGCCGATGATGATACCGGTCGTGACATCACCAAGAATAAATCCCACCAGCATGCCAGAAACTAGCGGACGGGTAATGGTGTACCAGCCGCCGGTCAGCCCCAGTAACCAGGGAGTGCTGAGTGCGCCGAGATAACACAGTATTCCTATAAGCGTTGCTTCAAACCACATACGTTGCCCCTTTATACCCGCCATACTTCAAGTCGCCCCCGGCGGCTCGAACTCTTTAGGGTATAGTCTGTTTTAGTTGAGTTTTTTTTGAGCATCTTGCCACTGATAAAAGCTGCCATCCGGCACTAACCGAAATTCAATCCGATGCCCTAAATTGCTGAGAAAATTAAAGGCATCAATTTCTTCTGCATTCACTGACTGGTTTGGGCCAATCACTACGGTATTACTGCGTGAGCTCATCGGGCCTACGTTGATTTTTTGATTGAGATTGGTGAGGTCGATTCCTGCCTCAATCAGACGCCGTAAAGTCACGGGCGATTTTCCTATGACGAAATAGCGCTTTTCGCTCGCGATCACCTTGGGCAATTTACTGATCGCCGTTGCCACGTCAAAAAGCCAAACTTTGGTGTCAGAAACCGCCCCTTTCATTACCGAAGAGAGCAGGGGATCGGCGGCGACATCATCATCAATAGCCACGATGCCGTCGCAGGGCAGCTCTTTGGCCCAGCGCGTTACCAATTGCCCATGAATTACCCGATCGTCAATGCGTACAAAGGATAGTGCCATGATGACTCCTTAAAATTCTTCGTCAGGTTTTGCCATTGCCGGCCGGGCATAGATCATGGATTCTGCCGCTTGTGCGACCAACGTTTGCGCGACGGAATGCACATCGATTTCATCCAGAAAATCCATGCTCATCAGCAGCATGGGGAAGTTAACGCCGCAAATCACGGCCACAGGTTTCACAGCATCGGCAGAGAACGAGTGGCAACAGGCGATATTAAAAGGCGTACCGGACTGCATATCGCACAGCACCAGAATACCGTCGGCAGACGCGCTCTGTTTTTTGATTTCCAGAGCGAACTCCAGCCTGAACGCATCAATGCCGTCTTCCTCACGCAGACTGACAAAAGAGGTGTGCGCCAGCTTGCCGTAGACCATTTGCGCGCTGTCGAGCAGCCCTTCGGCGAACTTTCCGTGAGTGGCTAACAGGATATGAATCATAGTTAACCCCTTACCCAGGCTTTAAGCGTGGCCAATGTTTTACCCTGTCCGTTAACGGGACGAATGCGGTATTTCCCCACGGCGGCGGGAACGATAAAGGTTTCCGCGTAATGCACCGTGAACGGGGCAAAGCGGTTATCTGGGCTCTCTACGACAGCCTCCTCGCCCTCAACCAGATTGAGCACATTTACCCGTCCTTGGGTGTCATGATCAACGGCCTGACTGAACCAGTGGCGACGGGTCTCAATAAACTCACGTTCATGTAAGCCAGTGCGCTCTTCGCGCCAGCCATCACCGCTGCACAGAGGCTCAATCCGGTTAATCAGATGTGACGCTACCCACTCAGTATCCCGCTCCCAGTCAATAACCCGTTCGCCATGCTCGAGATGAACCGGACGGGGGAGGCCATCGAGGCCCACACGGCCCCAGTCCCACAGCTTGAAGGTGAAGATATAAGGTGTGGCGCTGATCTCCAGCACCATGGTGCCCGAGCCGGAGCAGTGAACGGTTCCGGCAGGGATGAGAAAGTGATCGTGTGCTTTGGCAGGGAAGCAGTTAATGAATTTCTCATCATCAAAGGCTTTTTCACCGTGCTGAGCGGCATTCAAATCCTGCAACATCTCCTGAGGTTGAATCCCTGTGCGGGTGCCCAGATAAACCTGCGCGTCAGGCTCGGCGGCGAGAATGTAATAGCTCTCATCCTGGGTGTAGTGCATCCCGAAGGTTTGCTGAATATATTCGGTCAGCGGGTGTACCTGACAGCTGAGATTCTGACCGCCAATGGTGTCGAGAAAATCAAAGCGAATGGGGAATTCCGCACCAAAGCGGGCGTGAACTTTTTCGCCTAACAGGGGCTGAGGGTAGAGCAGGACTAAATCCTGAGAGGGGATCTCAACCCGAACGTTGCCGAACCGCATTAGCAGGCTGTTTTCCTCGGGCACGCAATCAAAACACCATGCGTAGTTCGGGGCTTTCGGGTCGAGATCAAAGTGGTGTTTCATCCACTGACCACCCCATACGCCGGGGTCGAAAAAAGGCACCACGCGAAACGGCTGGGTCGTCGCCTGTTGCAGTCCGGCGTGAAAAGCTCCGCCGGTGATCAGTACAGGATGTTGTGACTGGTTAGTGTCGAGAATGAAATCGGCACATTTCAGCAGCGGTGTTTTGTGACGATCAAACACCCGCCACTCGACGAAAAAGGCGCGCTTGTAGCGGCGGAGCAGATCTTCACTGACGTTTTCCACTCCCCAGTTACCCAGCTCGCCGCGGCGAAAACGCTGCTGAATTTCCCAGCGTGCCATATCGGCATAAACCAGAATATCGCCGCGGGTGATGAGTGCCGCACCGGGGCCAAATACCACCGTCAGGCCTTCTGCTGTGCAGATTTCTGCCTGCAACGTACGGATTTTATCCTCATGGAAAAACTCGTTCAGTTGATGGCAGGACATCACGCCAAAGACACGATCGTCGGTCAGGTTGCGTTGGATCAGTGCATGTACCTCGGCTTCGGGCCGCTTCGCCTGTGATGCATCGATCAGAAGAGAGGTCGGAAGTTTTCCAATCAGCTCATGATGTAACTCCGCCAGATTGACCCCCGGATAGCAGTCGATCACCAGTACGGTTCTGGCCGGTGAGCGGTTAGCTATCTGCTGCAAAAGCGTGCCGCAAATTGCTTCCCAACCTTGCCAGGCGGCATGGTCATGACCCTTAACGTAAATCTCTGGGGATTTATCGTACGAGGTGGAACGTGTTGGTAATGACATGGCCTGCTTTCCCTTTGGTGTTGTATTTTTCATCAGCTCTGACACAAAGATTAATCGATTAACCGTAAATTACACCAGACTGCTAAATGCGATTAACTTCTAAAAAGGGGATAAAAACGGCCATATACGGCGTCTGATGTGAGTACGCTCACGAAAATAAGTGGATTTTTACGCAATTTACGGTTAATCGATTTACCTTGAAGGAAATGACACAGGAGAATCTGATGGCAACCATTACTCTGGCGGATGTCGCCGCCCACGCTCATGTCTCGACCGCCACGGTATCATTGGTCTTACGCAATCAGGGTCGCATCTCGGAGCCGACCCGTAAACGCGTGCTGGCCGCGCTTGAACAACTGGGATACGTCTATAACCAGACGGCGGCCAACCTGCGTAACCGCAGTAGTAATCAGGTGGGGTTGCTGTTGCATGACATCACCAACCCTTTCTATGCCGAGATGACCGCCGGTCTAAGTGATGAGATGGAACGCCATCAGATGATGCTGTTTCTGGCGAATACAGCGGAGTCGGCGGAACGGCAGCAGCGCTTTGTGGATTCCCTGATGCAAAACAGCGCCAGCGGCATGGTGATGTGTGCGGCCAAGCAAACGCCTGCGTTGTTTTATGAAAGCCTTAAGCGCCGGCAGATCCCGGTGATCATGGCGGTCCGGCCTCCGGCCGACAGCGGGTTTGATTATGTCGGCACCGATAACTTTCTCGGTATTCAGCTCGCTACCCAACATCTGCTCAATCAGGGGCATCGCAACATTGCGTTTATCGGCGGGCAGGAGGGGTCATCCACGCGCGCGCAGCGTCTCGGCGGGTACAGCAGTAAATTGCTGGAAAATCACATTCCTGTGCGCAGCGAATGGATTATCAGCTGCGAAGCCACGCAAAGCTCCGGCGCTCAGGCGTGCAATGAATTGCTCGCCGCCTTTCCGCAGATCACCGCCGCCGTGTGCTATCAGGACATTGTGGCGTTAGGCGTGATGCTGGCGTTGCGGCAAAAAGACAAAGTGATTGGGCAGGATTTTGCGCTGGTGGGTTTTGACGATATTTCGGAAGCTTCGCTGGTACAGCCTGCCCTGACGACGGTCTCTGTCGCCGCACGCGAAATCGGGCGCAAGGCCGGGGAGTTACTGTTTAGCAGGATTCAGGGAAATGATGAGCCGCCAAAACGGATCATATTGCCGCCCTCGCTGGTGATCCGGGAATCCTGCGGGGCAGCACGGCGATAGGGGCCGCAAGGCCAGTACTTCTTTACAGGTTTACAGGCGGAACAGATTCTGCGGAGTACCGACGGTAGAGGTTTGCACATGCAGCACGGCTCCGTCTAATTCGCCAGGTGACGCCACTCCTTTGCGGGCTGAAGTGATAAACAGTTCAGTCATATCAGGGCCGCCGAACGTGCAGCAGCTGGGTTGCGTTACAGGAACGGGAAGGGTATCGAGCGTCAGCAACTCCCCCTGATTGATCTGCTGGCGCAATAAACATTTTCCGCCCCAGCAGGCAGTGATCAGCAAACCGTCCTGAGAGACGGCTGAACCGTCGGGTGTTTTATCCCCGGAAGAAAAGCAGGAGATCTTCAGCGGATTGATGCGCCGCGCATTCGCCGAATAAAAACGTTTCTTCATGCTGTCAGCAAACCAGACTTTCCCTTCGTGCCACGCCAGCGTATTCGTGATCCCGATGTTATCCATCATCAGCAACGGTTTTTCATCGCCCTTTTCATAGCGATACCACGCGCCGATCGTTTGCTCTTCTTTGAGATCCATTGTGCCAAACCACAGTGAACCGTCCGGTGCGATAGCGGCTTCGTTGGGACGGGTGCCCTCTGCACCGACGTAATCACACAGGTTTTCCGTTTTGCTGAAGGCGTAATCGTAAAGGTGTAACCCGTCCTGCGAGACCAGTAAAAAACGGTTAAGCGACTCTGTCAGCAGCACCGCACTGGTGAGGGTCGGCAGTTTACGCGTTTCGGTTTTCTGCTGGGAGGGCCAGTAGCGCAGTAATTTCATATTAAGGATATCGACCCACAGCAATGACTGTGTGCGCTGGCACCAGACCGGGGTTTCACCTAAATCTGCACGATAATCATCAATGGCGGTGAAAGCAGAACGTAAAAATGCGGACATGCGTAGTTCTCCTGCAAGCGGTTAACGCTGAATCAGTTGCTGATAGTCAGTCTAGTCTGGCTTTGGTCGGAGAGGATAGGAGAATGGATGTAAAAATGATGCTAAAAAAAGGCCGTTTGCTGTCAATAACCTAAAAAGGTGATCACAGCCAAACGGCCCCGGAGGTTACGGAATTAGAAGTCGTATCTCAGACGAACCAGATTCATATCACCACGGTCATCAGTGGTAGAACTGAACACATGTTCGTAGTCCACACGGAAGCCATAATCCATCTGGAAGGAGAGGCCGAGACCATTATCGATACGCTGATAATTGCGTCCTGTCACATAGCTCAGACGGTCACCCATAAAGTACGGCTGAAGGGTTTTAACCGCGTACTGGTTGATTGGGAAGGTATAACCGAGGAAGTACTCAATACCGTAAGCATCACCTGCGAAGTAATCTTCATCGGATTTCTGCTTGGTGGTCAGGAAGTTATGGTAGTAACCCCCGCCGAGTGAAGCGGTCCAGTTGCCCGGTTTCCAGCTTAACGCGGTACCCATAATGCTCTGGTTATAGTCAGTGGAGCTATGCAGGCCCGGGTTTTTCATCTCTGCGTCGGTGTAGTTGTACGCCGTACCCCAGGTCAGATCTTTGGTGATGTGATAGTCCACACCCACAGAACCGCCGCCTTTGCGCTTGTAACGCAGGCCGTCGCCAGTCAGTAAATCAGTATCCGCAAACAGATAAGAAGCGTAAATGTCCGCGTCGCCGAAAGTATTTTTGTATTTCAGCTGCTTACGCGCGCGGTAAGAACCGTCGTAGTCACCATTGACGCCGTTGCCCGGTGCCTGAGCCAGCATGTCGTAGTCCCAGATATCGGTCTTGGCGCCGACCACATCGTAGTACACGCTGTTTTGCTGACCAAAGGTGAGCTGACCATAGGTTTTGCTCTTGAAACCGGTGTAGAGCATACGGCGGCTGGTGTTACGTGCGTTGTCTGCGTAGTGATCATCCCAGTCAAACAGTGCCGGGAAGTTTACGCCCAGCTCGTAATAGCTGATCCAACTGATGTCATCAAACAGATAGTAATCAGCGGAGAAACGAAAACGGGAACCGCCGTCGAAGCCGTTATTTTTATAGGAGCCTTTGTCTTTTCCGCCGGTTTCCATATTCCACTGCGGACGAATACTGCCGCCGACCTGGAAATTCAGGCGGCTGAGTAAATCATCCGGCTTGGGATCTTGTTTAATCAGAGTGATTTCAGCGTGTGCAGCAAAGGCCGTACAGCCGAGGATCAGGCTGGCAGCAGCCGTTTGTGTGAACCTGTTCAATTTAGATTTCATGTAAAACTCCCTGTGCCAAAACGTTGCTCAAAACAAAAAAGTGGATTTTGCGACAATCCGTTCTGGCCGGATTTCTTATTATTCCCTTACATCATGGTAAGGGTGTCAGACGCACCATCGCTTTCGCCATGAAGCTGGCTAAAAATTAACTTTCCAAGGTTAAAATTAGCGAGCTATTTATTATCACATTCATTAATTTAATCAAGATGGATTTCGCATGTACAAAGCGGAAAGAATGATAAAGATCGCAGAAAAGAGGGGAGCGTCGATTTTATCGCCAAATCACGTCAGGTTATTGGCAGACGTGGCGGGCGGGTAGTAAAGGCAGAGGTAAAGGACGTACTATTGGGCAGGTGAAGCAAGGGATGAGATGCTGTTGCAGCAGGTGATTTTTATGCACAATTCTGCATGATTATTCGAAATGTGTTATGAAGCTGGCCTGGCTGCCATTAACATAAAGTTGCAGACTAAGTAACCAAAATGCCGATGTGTTTTACTGATATTAACCAGCCTGTATCATAATTTTCTAATTATGCGGCAATTTTGCTGGCCCCGTTGCTGAGGGGTCGTTAACCTGAATCTGCTTCAAGGCAGAACCTATCTATTAAGAGAGAGATTATGAGTAACGCTGATATCCGCATGGCAATTGCGGGCGCGGGTGGTCGCATGGGACGGCAGCTTATTCAGGCTGTATCGCAGGCTGAAGGCGTGGTGCTTGGCGCGGCGCTTCAGCGCAAAGGTTCTTCTCTGGTGGGTACCGACGCCGGTGAGATGGCGGGTGTGGGCCAGTTAAATGTGAAGGTGAGCGACAGTCTGGATGATGTTGTGGATGATTTCGATATTCTGATCGATTTCACCCGTCCGGAAGGGACGTTGGCCTACCTCGAGTTTTGTCAGAAACATCAGAAAGCTATCGTTATCGGCACTACGGGCTTTGATGACGCCGGTAAGGCTGCAATTGTACAGGCAGCAAGTGCTGTTCCGATAGTTTTTGCTGCGAACTTTAGCGTCGGTGTCAATGTAGTGCTTAAACTGTTGGAGAAAGCCGCCAAAGTGATGGGCGACTATACCGATATCGAAATCATTGAAGCTCACCATCGCCATAAAGTGGATGCGCCATCGGGCACAGCGCTGGCAATGGGGGAAGCCATCGCCGGTGCGCTGGGGCGTGATCTGAAAGAATGCGCGGTTTATGCTCGTGAAGGCTATACCGGTGAGCGTGATCCGAAATCCATTGGTTTCGCGACTGTCAGAGCCGGCGACATCGTGGGTGAACATACAGTGATGTTTGCAGATATTGGAGAGCGGGTTGAGATAACCCACAAGGCTTCCAGCCGTATGACTTTCGCAAATGGTGCTGTAAAAGCGGCTGTTTGGCTCTCATCACAGAAAAAAGGACTTTATGACATGAAAGATGTCCTTGGTCTGGATGATTTATAGTTTTACTAAACCATCGTGATGTGGTTGTTTTGGTCATAATGTTTTGATAAAAGGGCAGTTCCTTGATTGCCCTTTTCTTTTTTATGTTTTTATGTGGGTTTCGTAATAATTATTGTCTAAGGCTGGCAATAATAGCTGTTTTGTCATTTTTTTATGACCCTATCGGTTAAAAAGTAACCACTGCACTCCTCTTGATGTTCAACAATTCCTTTTTATCTCAGGTTCTCAGATAAAATGCCTCGCAAACGGTTACTATGTGCAGATAGGCTGCTCTTTTATGGCGGTAGGGCATGGTTTTCACTGAGTTCAGCAAAATAGACAGAAATAATGGTGCTTTTGGTAGACAAAGCTTACTGCCATCATTAGAATGCGCCCAATTTGCCGAAAATTGTCTTAGGGGATGATTTTTGCATTGATTTAGATCGGTTAATCT
>Ga0105856_1000732_pt1 | contig 15996 bp, 14 predicted proteins | sample OrgsoiDNA_201060_FD_89681 | JGI IMG/M metagenome (GOLD analysis project Ga0105856, IMG submission 89681) | Permafrost soil microbial communities from the Arctic, to analyse light accelerated degradation of dissolved organic matter (DOM) -... | ecosystem: Environmental > Terrestrial > Soil >...
CGTGGGCGTCGGCCCACACCGGTGAACTTTGGGCTGCCGCCCAAACCCGCGTTAAGGCCCGCAGTCGCTCGGGCCTTAACAATCCGAGCTTTTTTAACTGCGCGCTATCGCTGAATCGGGACGGCCGTGTTTCAGAGACCTTGATGATAGCCGCAAAATGTCGCCGCGTTGCGGTGCCTTCACTTCGGGTTCCAACCCGCGTAAAAAGACACGCGGTTTTTCACCTCTCGTTCAGCGCCATTTTTGAATGCGGCCCACACTTTTTTAAATTCAAAACCAGACAAGTTTATTGTCTTTTATTCTGTTTTTTATCTTTTGAACTACATAGCCGATAAGGCGTAGTCAAAAATGGCACCGGATGAGTGGTTCGAGACCTGAGGCTCGAATCCCGAAATACGGGAACGGCTGAGCCGTGACATTTTGCGTCGTGAACGGAAGTGACTGAAACACGTGCCCTGTCAGCGGCGAAGCTGTCGGTGTCTCAGAGAAAAAACGCAGGAGTTCCAAGAGGAGGCGCGTTTACGCCTCCTCTTGGGCGGGTTTGGGCGGCAGCCCAAGGTCTTGATGTGGGCCGACGCCCACGACCTTGAATTTGAATTTAAAAATTTAAAGATTTAAAAGCAGCTTTTGGCTGCCCTCCAAACCCTCAGCGCGCATCCTCGAATCGCCATTCGACCCCCTCCCCATTTAATGGCTCCCCATACCCATATTTCTTCCCCTGCTGAATGATCCTGTGCGCCCAGTTAACGTGTGTGGCCGGCTCGCACATGGCGCCGTCGGATTTGTAGACCGCGCTGTCGGCATTGAGGATACGTAAGGCTTCCTGATAATCGCGGGGGGCGACGCGCAGAGCGTTGTGGATGATGGGGATTTGGCTCGGGTGAATGGCGGTTTTACCGACTAAGCCGTGCAGGACGTCCTGCTTTAACTCACGCCGGAGCATGTCGTCGGGGTCGATTAGCTCGCATACCGGGGAGGTCAGGGCAAATCCCTGCGCGCCGAAAACGCTGACCAGCATTTTAATCACATAGCCCAGCGGGCCTTCGTACAGGGTGTGCTCTTTGCTGCGACGCAAACCCAGTACGCTCATCAAATCATTGCCGCCGATGCGCAGCGCCAGTACACGGTTGGCCGCTTTGGCTTTCAGCGCTTCTGCCATCTGCTGCATTTTAGTGACGTTGTAAACCTCGGCATCTTCCAGCGTTGGCATCCACAATAAATGGGTGCCGGCGGTGATTCGCAGCCAGATATCGAGCGAAGATAGCGTAAATTTGGGTAACACCAGCCCCTCTGCCGCCCGCAGGCAAAAGGTGTTATCCGCCACCAGTGCGGCGGCCATCGCGGCATTACGCGGGCGAATAAACACCAGCGGGCCGTTGCCAAAATTGCGCGGGCTTTGGAGAATGAACAGCGTTTTACGCAGGTTATTCAGCGCCTGCGGGATATCCCTCTCCAGCACGGCATCTTCCAAACAGATCACCATCGACAGCAGTTCGGGGTACTTTTCGCCGCAGGCAATGTGGGTCAGCTCGGGATGCGTTGCGGGAACATACAGGGTGGCCCCGAGGTCATTCGGGCTAATTTTTTTCATCAATATTTCTCCGGCTCATGCCACATGCTTAATCAGGGTTACGGCGCGATAGGCGCCAATCTCAGCCCCGACTTCTTCTACCCGGATGCCCCGGCTTTCGGCCAGATGAACCAGCAGCGCGACGTCGGCATCTTGCTTACTGGCGACCAGCACATGATCCGGTACGCGGCGCATTACGGCACGGGTCGCTTCGGCGATACCGGGCTTAATGTGGTTGAGCGAACCCACCTTAAAACGTTCAGCCAGCCGGTTAATCACCTTTCCGCTCAGGTGCCGCAGGCGGTTTTTCTCTTCATTGCGTGGAAACACGGCGGGAATATCGGTGCTCTGCTGATGGCGCAGGGCGTCGACCGCTGCGACGAAATCTGCACTGAGATCGAAAGGTTGCAGGTGCTGGCAGAACATCGAGGCGTGAAAGCCACTTTCGCGCCAGATTGAACGGCTGACCAGCCCGGAAACCGGCGCTCCGAGAATGCCAAAGGGCATAAGCCAGTCTTCTCCGCTGGCTGACAGCCACGCACAGCCGCCAGGGTCGGCCAGGACTGCAAGCCTAGGCGGTGAGCCGAATTCAGGCCGGTCGTCCAGCGATGCGCAAAGCTGGCGTGAAATCGCCCCTTTGCCGGTCCAGCCGTCAATAAATACCACCCCTTCGCTGCCGTGTTTTTGGGTGATATAGCCCAGTGCGGCCTCGTCCAGCCCACGGTCACGAATGATACTGATACCGTAATGCACGACGTCGACGTGCATTTCACGCAGGGCATGCAGCAGGCAGACTCCCAACGGCACACCGGCGCGCACCAGCGAGGTCAGCACAATCGGGCGGGCGGTTATCTGCATCGCCAGACCTTTCGCCAGTGCGGTGACTTCGCGCGCCAGACGCGGGCCGAAGTCGGTCATGGCGTGCTGATAGAGTGACAGATGTTTGTCCGAGGGCGATGGCTCCTGTGACAGCATGTCCGAATAATGCTTTTCACCGCTCTGGATCAGGCGCTCTTTCTCTGCCACTGAGGTGAACGCAATCTGCGCCGGGGCCAGTAAAAACTGAATGTCGCCCGGTGGATAGGACCCTGACAGCAGTGTCTGTTGTGGAAGTTCAGGTTGCGGCATGGTTCTCTCCCCGTTGTCGGGCAGTGGGCAGGGCACTTTCCAGTGCGGCCAGCAGCTGGCTGCGCTGTGGCAACACCATAAAGTCGCACTGCTGCATAAAGCTGAAGTCTGACAGGCTGTCGCCAAAACCCAGTGCCGGACGGTCAGGCTGTTCAGCCCGAAGCCGCGTCAGCAGGAATTTCACCGCATGGACTTTCTCAATGCAGGCTGGCAGCCAGGCGACATTATTGCCATTGCGGTGCACATAAAAACCCTTCAGATCGAAAGTCTGTTCCACCCAGTCTGCGTACTGATTCAGCGCGCTAAGGTGCTGACTGTCGTTAACCTTCATGACCAGATAGATGGGCATGCCGTACTCCTCGTTCATCCGGCACCATCCCGCTTCAACGGGCAGGTGCGATGAAACCGCCTGCGGGTCAGCCAGCATTTGACTGAGGTGCTGCTGCAGTGCGAAAAGACGCGGCAAATAGTCACGCATTTGCTCTGTGATTAGCTGTTGCCACTGTGCGTCGGCTTTACCTTCAGGGTTGAGGATCACCGCCCCGTGAGTCGTAATGACCCACGAATCAAAGGGAATACATACGCGGTCCACCTCTTCGGTACCGCGTGCGGTCACCGGAATAGTTTCGGCCCCCGCCAGTAACCACTGCACCATATTGTTCTGACGCGGCGTCATGAAACTGCGGGGGGCAAGGCTTCGGTCGAGCGCGCCCGGCAGGCTGAGTTCTCGCTCGCGGAGATCGGTGATTTTCCGGGCGGTCTGAAACAGCGTGTCATCGAGATCGGTGAAGATCAGCGGGCGCGTGGAGAAATTAGCAGTCATGGTTGGCCTCGTTGATTTCCAGATTATTAAATTGCGCCAGAAACGCAGGGTCCCATGAGGCCGCCGGGGTCTCAGAGCACAAAATCACCCGATCCCACTGCGCCGGGTCAACGTTATAGACATACATCGGCACACCAAGTCCGTAGTTATCGTTAAAACTCATGGCGCAACGGATGGCATTGCCCGTGGCGACCGGTGAACGGGTGGTCGAGCTGAAACAGACCTCCGCGCCCTGATCCTCCAGCCACTGCGCCAGTAAATAGGGCTGCCACGCATATTCACCTGAGCCGAGTACCAGAATGCGCTGTCCTTTCTGAGGAGCTGCCGCCGTCAGTAAGCGGGCATGACATTCAACGCCGGTTCGCCCCCATAAATCTGCGATAGCATTGAGGGGTTGTGACCCGCGGGCCGTGACGTTAACGTGCGGGGCGTGGATCGGCGGCGGATTTGCAGCGGGTTCCCACTGCCAGCGGCCGCGGGCCAGCGAAATCGCCGTGACCGGCAGGCTGATTTGTTCAGCCAGTGCGTTTTCCGACCAGTCGGTCAGCGTCGCCGTGACAATGTGTTCGAGCTGGTTCAGCCCGGCTTCTTTCAGTGCAGTGAATAAATTGAGAAAGGTTTTCCCGGTCGTGGCTTCGTCATCCACCATTATCAGCGTGCGGGCCTGTAGCAGTTTTTCCCGAAGTTTAGGGTCGGTCGGCAGATGGACCAGATGCGCGGTAGCATGGCTGTGTTCCTCCTCGAAGCGACAGAGTAAATCGCCCCCGAGCGGATGCCGCGTGGTGGTCAGCAGAAGGCTATCGGCATAGCGCTGCGAGAGAACCGAGTGCACACCGCCCGCCAGCCCGACTGCCGTTTCTGCCATACCGGTGACCAGTACCGGACCGGTCAGTCCGTCGGGAATGCCGTTGGCGAGATCCGTGAAGGCCTTGCGGATCAGCCGCGGCGGGCAGGGGATATGACGTCCCAAAATTTTACTGACAAACAAAAATGCCCGGCGCGGATTGCGCCGCTGGGCCATATCAAACAGGCTTTCTGCGTTCCAGCCTGACTGGCTGCGTAGTTTCAGTGACATCACACCCGCACTCAGCGCGGCCTGATAGCACTCTTCAGCCTGATATTGCTCCTGACAGGGGGCATCAACGACGGATTCAATTTTCATTAGTCAGCTCACCGGCAGGAATGTGGACGGCATGGTCAAGAATGCGCACGTTGCGCTGGGTTAGTTTTTGCTCCGCCAGGGGTAACCCGAGACGCGCGGCGACCATGATGGCGGGTAAATTGATGCCGCTTTGCAGGCCGTAAGGCACACCGCCGCTCGGGCGCAGATTGCACTCCAGTACGCGGGCTTTTCCCTGATTGTCAGCACGGGTTTGCACGTTGATCAGCCCATCGGCATGCAGAAGTTTTGCCACTTGACGGGCCAGTTCGATCTCTTCACCCTCGGTAAAAAACTGTTGAAGGGCGTCATTTTTGCGCCTGCCGAGTACGGCAAGCGTGCGGCCCTGCTCGGTAACCATATCAATGCTGCACTCCGGCCCCGGCAGGTAAGGCATGACCAGCATCGGCTGCCGCAGTCCGCCGCTGTTCGCTACCATATCGAGATAAGTTTGCGTATTTATCCGTCGTGTTTCGGGTTTTCGCAGCACCAGATCCGCCGGCGCATTGTCATCCAGCCGCCAGTAACCGCAGCCATAAATACCCTGATTGGGTTTTACGCACAGTTCGGGAAAATCAGACTTAATGCTCCTGAGCGCGGCTTCCAGCGCGGGAAGGGAATCCACCAAACAAGCCGGCGTGTGGGCGATGCTGTTTTGCGCCAGTTGCAGGGTAAAACGGTACTTATCATCGGCCAGTGACAGGCTCTCAATCGTCAGCGTGCCGGTGATCAACACCACGCCTGCGGCTTCTATCTGCGGGCGGTGCTGCTCAAACCAGGCATCGGCGCGCCCGGCGTGGATCAAGCTCACGTTGTAACGGGCAATATTGTCGAGAATAAAGCCCAGTTTATCGGTTTTATCTGCCGGTTCTCGCAGTGCGATGTCGGCCATGCCGGTGATTTCCGGACGGAAATCCCGGTGCGATGCCATCAGCTGCAAAGGCTTTCCCTGACGGTTGCGCCATTTTTCTGTGGTGATAGCACAGCGCAGGGCGTGAAGAATGCCGCGTTGTGATGAAAGACCTTCCATTAACCAGATCATTGGACTATTTCTCCCGCCGGTTTTTTGCGATCAACGCTGACAAATTTTGTTGGGCTTGTGGCGGTTCCCCAAGGGAATGCGCCACGTAACCGCGCAGCCACAGCCCGTTCTTTTTTACGCCCGTCAGCTCTCCCAGTTGTTTAGCGCTGTGAGTCTTCAGCGTGTTAACCAGCATCGGGATCTCCGTCTCCGGAGTCATAGTGAGCCGGAGCTCGACACCGTCGCTATACAGGGTGATCTCTTCGATGCTGAAGGCCGAACTCTTACTGCAGCGCGGGATTATCTCGCTGAGTAATTGGCGATCCTTTGCCTGTACACTAAGCGGCGAGCTAAACGCGAAGATAAGCTGTATGCGAATGTTAAATAGGTTGTATCTATTGGAATTTATCACTGCCGGAACCACCAAAAATAACGTTGAAACTAAGCTGTCAGCCAGGTGAATTAATTACATCGAAATTATCCGAATGAAAAATAATATTCATGGGATTAGATAGGTAATACTTCTTATAAAATAACAGCGTATTTTGTTATGAATTTTTCATAGTTGGCAGTAAGTAAAATGCTTTAAGCAATGTTATTTACGTTTCTTTTCAGTATTCCATCTTAAATAAAAAAAAGCGTCCGTGAAGATTTAGTTGTGACTGGTGTACGTAATTTGGAATGCAGATCCACAAAAAAGAAAATGGCGTAAATTTGCATATTGTTTTATTGAAAACAGATGTTTACGATTCCATGGCGTCAGGTAGTTCAGGGAGGGAAGTGAGAGCCCATCGCCATCTTTAGCCCTTTGATGGCGTGAGAATAATAAGCGTGAGAATAATTATGATTAATGTCAATTTATCTATCAAAAGTGTGTTTCTGTGTAAAACAATAAACCTTTCCTAAACAAAGTGAATAAAATCGCGTAAAACGGTTCGCACACAACACCGTGAATCTGTCTTGGCATTATGCGCATTTCGTGTGTGTTTTTTATTTGAGTGTCGGTCGGATTTATATTTTCTGAAAAATTTAAAAGTAATCCTAATTTTACCATGGTTATTTTTGTGGTTATCGAATCGCACCGGGTATTAGCCGGGAATTATGTAAATTAATCGATGTTTAATACCGTTTTTCCAAAAAGGAGCTTTCGTGGCTATTTCACTCAGTAAAAATCAATCCGTCTCCCTGGCAAAAGAGTCCGGCGCTTCCGTGACCGCTGTGCATATCGGTTTGGGATGGGATGCGGCGAAAAGCAAAGGGCTGTTTGGCATGTTTGGCGGCGGCGGCGGCGAGATTGATCTGGATGCCTCCTGCGTCATGCTCGATGGCGACGGTGAAGCGGTCGACACCATCTGGTTTCGCAAGCTGCAATCAAGCTGCGGCTCGGTAAAACACAGCGGTGACAACCGCACCGGTGCAGGAGACGGCGACGATGAAGTCATCCTCATCGATCTTAGCCGTGTGCCTGCTGACGTCGAACATCTCGCTTTCACGGTGAACAGTTTCACCGGCCAGAATTTCACTAAGGTTGAGAACGCCAGCGTGCGCATTCTTGACCAGCGCAATAAGGAGTTGGCGAATTTCAATTTGTCAGAAAAGGGTGCGCACTCGGCGTTGTTTATTGCCTCGCTTTCCCGTAAAGGCAACGACTGGACCTTCAAGGCACATGGCCTGACGTCCAGCGGACGCACCGTGGAAAGTATGCTGCCGTTAGTTATCCGCGAGCTGGTGGGGTAAGCATGGCGACTCAACTTATTGCCGGTGGCAACGGGCCAGTACCAGAAACCACGCTAATCATCCGGGTCAAAAGTGGCATTGCTGCCGATGTGTCTGCCTTTCGTTTAGATGCGAACGGGAAAACGCAGTCCGATGACGATTTTATTTTCTATGGGCAGAAGCAGAGCCAGGACCGTTCACTCCTGCTGCTGACTGAAGGGGATAACAGTTCATTTTCGGTCAATCTCATCGCGCTGCCTGTCAGCGTGCAGAAGGTGGCGTTTACCATTACGCCTGAGGCGGGTCACACCATTCAGGCGCTGCGTACCCTGAGTATCAGCGTGGAAGTGAATGGCCAGCCGCATCTGACCTGTCCGGTTGATGTAACAGGCCGCAACGAAGCTGCGCTGATCCTCGGTGAACTTTACCGGCGCAACAATGAGTGGAAATTCCGCTTTGTGGCGCAGGGGTTCAACGGCGGTTTACAGCCGCTGGCCGAGCATTTTGGCGTGGCGATAGACGCACCGGCTGAAGAGGTAACGAAGTCTGCGCCGGTTCCATCTCCATCTCCGTCTCAGCCCCCCGTGGCGAAGGCTATCAATCTCAGCAAAGTGACACTCACCAAAGAGCAGCCGAGCGTCAACTTAACCAAGCCGGTCAATCTCAGTAAAGGGCAGGGCTTTGGCCGTATTCGCGTCAATCTCAATTGGAACCGGGCGTCAGGCGGCGGTTTTTTCAGCAAACTCAACGCTATCGATCTGGATCTGGGCGCGTATGTACGCTTCAAAGACGGCCATCAGGATTTAGTGCAGGCGCTGGGCAACCGTTTTGGCGATTTCAAAAACCTTCCCTACGTGCATCTTGAAGCCGATGACCGCACCGGCTCGGCCTCTGAAGGCGAGTGGCTCAATATCAACGGTGCGAAGTGGGATGACATCGCGGAAGTGGTTATTTTCGCCTTCATCTATAAAGGTGTACCTAACTGGGCGAAAACCGACGGCGTGGTAACGCTGCAATTGCCGGAGCAGCCCCCCATAGAAACACGTTTGAATTCGGACGGTGGCAGCCAGTCAATGTGTGCTATTGCCCGTCTTGAAAACGTTAATAACACCTTAAAAGTCGAGCGCCTGAACGCCTATTTCGGCGGTCATGAACCTATGGATAAAGCCTATGGCTGGGGTTTTAACTGGCGTGCGGGCAGCAAATAAATTTCATCGAGGAAAGCAACATGTTGGATTGGGCTAAGAACAAATTTAATCAGGGGCGCGAAACGTTGCTCTCTGAAGTCAGCCGCTATAAGGGCAAGGATTTCATGCAGGGCTGTGTCGCCGTAGGCACCTATATCGCCTTCACCGATGGCGTAGTGAGCGCGCAGGAGAAACAAAAGCTGATTAAGTATTTTGAAATCAGCGACACCCTGAAAGTGTTTAGTACCGAAGAGGTAATAAGCGAATTCCAGAAGCTCTCCGCCAAGTTTGATTTTGACCGGGATATTGGCCGCTCTGAGTGCCTGAAGACCATCGGCAAATTACGTAAAAAACCGGAAGAGGCACGTGCTGCTGTTCGTCTGGGCGTGATGATTGCCAAAAGTGACGCCAATTTTGATGAAGAGGAAAAGCGGGCATTGCTTGAAGTGTGTAACGAGTTGGGCCTTAAGCCCGAAGAATTCTTCTGATTGTTCGTTTTGATTGAGAGTAATGATGGAATCTACCCTGATTGGTTTTCCGCCGGTAACTGTCGCCGTGTTTGCGGTGCTGGCAATCGCCGCCTTGTTGATCGACTTACTTGCGCACCGTGGTGATAAAGCCATTGGGTTAAAAAGTGCGGTGCTGTGGTCGCTGTTCTGGATCGCCACGGCGCTGGCCTTTGCGGGCTTCCTCTACGTGAGCCATGGCGCTGAGGTTACCAGTCTCTTCATTACCGGCTACGCGCTGGAAAAGGTTCTGTCCGTCGACAACCTCTTTGTCATGATGGCGATTTTTGCCTGGTTCAAAGTGCCTGATGGCTACCGTCACCGCGTGCTGTATTGGGGAATTATCGGCGCCATTGTGTTCCGCGCCATTTTTGTTGCCATCGGTTCCGGTTTATTGATGCTCGGTCCGTGGGTAGAGATGTTGTTTGCGGTGCTGGTAGCCCTGACTGCTGTGATGATGCTGCGCTCCGGGGATGATGGCGGCGAAACGGAAGACTATTCCGATCACTTTGCCAATCGTCTGGTCCGGCGCTTCTATCCGGTCTGGCCCAAACTGGCGGGTAACCGTTTCATGCTGAGTGCCAAAGAAGTCAGCGCTGAACTGGAGAAGCCGGAAAACAAAGGCTTCAGCTTCGATGTAAAGAAAGGCGCGAAATATGCCACACCGTTACTGCTGTGCGTGGCCGTGGTGGAGCTATCCGACATCATGTTTGCCTTTGACAGCGTACCGGCTGTCATTGCCGTGAGCCGCGAGCCGCTGATCGTTTACTCCGCCATGATGTTTGCCATTCTGGGCTTGCGTACTATGTACTTCGTGCTTGAAGCCTTGCGTAAGTACCTGGTGCATCTGGAGAAAGCGGTAATTGCATTGCTGTTCTTTATCGCCTTCAAGCTGGGACTGAATGCCAGTGATCATCTGTGGGGCCACGGCTTTGGTATCAGTGCGACAACCAGCCTCTATGTGGTGTTGGTGGTACTGGCGATTGGTATTGTTGCCAGCGTGATATTCCCGGCCAAAGCGGAACCAGAAGCGGATAGTCAGCCATAAAAAACGTTGTAAACGCGAGGGGGAAACCCCTCCAAACCCTGATAAGAAAAGGAGAATCACATGGGAGTTTCACTTTCAAAAGGCGGCAATGTTTCGCTGAGCAAAACAGACCCTGGCCTGAAAAAAGTGCTGGTTGGTTTGGGCTGGGATGCCCGCTCAACTGACGGACAAGACTTTGACCTGGATGCGTCAGCTTTTCTGCTGCAGGCTAACGGCAAAGTCACGCAAGACGACGACTTCATCTTCTATAACAATCTCAGCTCACGCTGTGGCTCGGTGGTGCATCAGGGTGATAACCGCACCGGCGAAGGAGATGGCGATGATGAAAAGCTGCTGATTATGCTCGATAAAGTTCCGGCGAATGTCGATAAAGTGGTGTTTACCGTCACCATTCATGATGCCGTTGCGCGGCATCAAAACTTTGGTCAGGTGAGTAACGCTTTTATTCGTTTGGCGAATGACGAAAGCCAGATGGAAGTTGCCCGCTACGACTTACAGGAAGACAGCTCCACTGAAATTGCCATGATTTTTGGCGAACTGTATCGCCACAACGGTGAGTGGAAGTTCCGTGCCGTGGGTCAGGGTTTTAGCGGCGGGCTCTCGGCCCTGTGCGCCAATTTTGGTGTCAGTGCCGCATAAATGGTGGTGATACCGGTTAACAGACTGCGCCAGGCGCAGCACTATTCTCGTTCAAGATAAGGAATGTGATCATGGCAGTATCTCTGAAAAAAGGCGGCAACGTCTCGCTAACCAAAGAAGCCCCAACCATGAAAACCGTGCTTTTCGGTCTTGGCTGGGACTCCCGTAAAACTGATGGCTCGGCGTTTGACCTTGATGCCTCTGCGTTTATTGTCGGCGAGGATGACAAAGTGCTTTCTGATAGCAGCTTTATCTTCTTCAACAATAAAACCAGCAGCTGTGGTGGTGTCGTACATCAGGGCGATAACCGCACCGGCGAAGGTGACGGCGATGACGAACAGCTGCTGATCCATCTCGACAAAGTTGATGCAAAAGCCAAAAAAGTGGTCTTCGCTGTGACGATTTATGAAGCGGAAGAGCGCAAGCAAAACTTCGGCATGGTTACCAACGGTTTCATCCGTGCTGTGAATAATGACGACCAGCTGGAGCTGGCGCGCTACGACTTGTCTGAAGATGCGGCAACCGAAACCGCGATGATCTTTGGCGAACTCTACCGTCACAACGGCGAGTGGAAATTCAAAGCAGTAGGTCAGGGCTATGAAGGCGGTTTGTCTGCGCTGGCGAAAAATTTCGGTGTGAATATCTGAGTTTAATGTGACATTACGCGTTGCCCCGGTGAAATGACCGGAGCTGCAATACCCTATCCCGGCGGAATTTTCGTCGGGATTTTTTTTGTCCCTGCTCCTCACCTGCTACACTCCTCACAGGTTTTTTCTCTCCTTTTCACGATGTTTTTCACTCCGGGAGTGACTGTGTCTGCAATGACCTATCTCAGCTATACGCCGCCCTATGATTGGCAGTGGATGATAGCGTTTCTTGGTGCACGTGCCCTGACCGGTATTGAGCAAAAAGAGGGCGAATTTTATCAGCGTACGCTGGTGGTGAAGTCCGGTGAGGAGACGTTTTCAGGCTGGTTAAGGTTGCGGCCTGTTACAGACAAGCACTGCGTCGAGCTGCAACTCTCTCCTTCGTTGCAGGCGGTGGCCGGGCAGGTGGAACAACAGGTCAGACGGTTACTGGATCTGGATGCCGACCCAGCGCTGATTGCCGCCGGGCTGGGGCGGCTGGCCGATAACGCCGTGGGATTACGCCTGCCGGGGAGTATTAACCGTTTTGAACTGACCGTGCGCGCGATTCTGGGGCAGTTGGTGAGTGTAAAAATGGCGGCCACGCTGGCGACCCGCCTGACCCAAAAATGGGGTGAGCCCATTGCAACACCGTTTGAAGGGCTGACGCATCTCTTCCCCACGCCAGCGCGTATTGCAGAACTCTGCGTTGACGATCTGCGAGGAATTGGTGTGCAGGCTAAACGTGCAGCCTGCCTGATTGGCGTGGCGCAGGCGGTTGAAACGGGTGCATTACCGTTAGACAGCATGGCCGATGTGCAGCAGGGCGTAAAAGCACTACTAGCTATGCCCGGAATCGGCAGTTGGACCGCCAGTTATATCGCCATGCGGGCATGGTCGGCGCCGGACGTTTTCCTCGGGGGTGACTACCTGATTAAACAGCGTTTTCCGGGGATGACACCGGCGAAAATCGCCCGTTATGCTGAAATATGGCAGCCGTGGCGCACTTACGCCACGCTGCATTTATGGTTTAACGACGATTTCGCGCCGGAGTGAGCACCGCCTGCCGTCGCAAAAATCAGTGGATGCCGAAATAGCCGGTATTGAGCAGGCTGTGCAGGGAAGTTAACGGCGCGATGGTATCGCCTTCGACCAGATCGATACCGATGCTGGTGAGCTTCTCCAGCGTTTCATTAATATCCGCCGGTCCTGCCAGAGTTTGTGCTGCTATCCGGCGCGTATTGCCGTGCAAAATGGTCACCAGTACTTCATCCATCTGGTTGTAGTGGATCTGGCTCATGAAGGTCGGGTCGATCTGCACGTAGTCCACGCAGCCTTCCGGTAGTTTATTAAATTCATTGAGATTCTTGCCGACATTCTGCAGCACAATTTTACACCCACGCTGTTTCAGACCGGCAATGAAAGTGCGCAAATGCTCATATTTGAGCAGTACGGCGTCATCAATCATCAGATTAACCGACGGGAGCGGCATGACCGTGTTGTCCAGCAAGCTGACCAGCTCCGCACGCAGGGAATCTTGCAACAAGCCCTCGGTTGAGAGCGGGATCGCAACACAAATGCCTTTATTACTGATCCCCAGCGCATGCTCTTTCAGGATTTTACGCAGCAGCCAGCGGTCAACGTCCGGCATCATGTCGTAAAAACGGGCAGCTTCCAGCAGGATATCCGCTCGCTGAATGCCGTTGGGCGGGTCAATAAACTGCATGGACAGCTGATAAAAACAGACCGAGAGCGGGGTTTTGGGCGGCGAAGCGGCGCGGCAATACAGCGACAGCTGATCCTCATCGAGGATCCGGCGGATATCTTCAGGCCTGAAAATGGCGGTATGGGAAGTGAGCAGGCGTTTTTGCTGCGCTTCGTAATTGAAGACCTGTCCGCGCCCGCGATTTTTCGCGGTATAGCAGGCGATATCGGCCTGAGCCATGTATTCGCTGCCGCTGATTGTGCCGTCGATAATACGGGTGACCCCGGCGCTGGCGCCGATACGGTAAATCTGACTATTCCACATAAACTGGAACTCGTTGATTCGGCTCACCATTTGCTGAATGACCTGTAACCCCTGTTCCGGAGGGCAATTAAACAGGATTAGCGCAAACTCATCACCGCCCAGCCGGGCTAGCTTGTCACTGTTGCGGATTTGCTCCTGCATCAGATGGCTTAACTGACGCAGTAATTCGTCGCCAGCCGCGTGGCCCGCGGTGTCGTTGACCGCTTTAAAATGATCAAGATCGATAAAGGCCAGGGTGTGATGCTGATGCTTTTCTGCCGTCAGCTGCAGCGCACTTTTCAGGCTGTCTTCAAAACTGCCGCGGTTAGACAGGCCGGTGAGCAGATCATGGGAAGCGCTGTAGCTCAGTTGGCGCATCAGTTCCCGTGATTTACTGACGTCTTGTAAAACCAGCACGATACCTATCGGCTCATCTTTGAGTGTTCGCAGCGGTGATACCGCCAGTTGAACGTCAAACTGGCCGGTGTGATAACCGTGCAGGATCAGCGACTGGTCGATTGAGGAGTGCAGGTTTTCGTTAATATCAAACTGCATCAGATTGTCGATAAGCGGGCCATTTGGGCCGACGCTGATATGCACCACGCTGCTGACCGCTTTTCCCTGCGCCCGCTGTTGTGTCCAGCCGGTCATCTTTTCCGCCACCGGATTCATGAAGGTAATATTCATGTTGCGGTCAGTCGATATCACGGCCTCGTTGATGGCATTGAGCGTGATATGCAGCAGTTCTTTCTCTTCATGCAGCGCTTCTGACAGCCGTTTATTGGTGATTTCGGTCTGCTTCAGTTCGCTGATATCTTCAATTTGAGAAATGAAATAGACCGGGTTTTGCTGGTCATCTCGCACCAACGACACGGCCAGTAGCGCCCAGACCATCTCGCCGCTACGACACAGATAGCGTTTTTCCATCTGGTAGTTCTGGATTTCCCCATCCAGTAATTGCTGCAGCAGAGCCAGATCTATGCTCAGGTCTTCCGGATGCGTGATCTCCTGGAACGTCAGCGTTTTGAGATAACTGGCTTCATATCCCAGCAGGTTACATAACGCTTTATTCACCTGCAGCCATTTACCTTGCGGTGAGACCAGCGCCATACCTATGGCCGAATACTCCATGGCATTACGAAAACGGTTTTCACTTTGGGTTATGTAGGATTTCTCCACGCGCAATGCGTGCATCGCCATTGCCATTGCGTTGGCGGGCAACAGAATCAAAAGCAGGGGAGTGAACAGCAAACCTTCCGGAAGGCTTTTTGCGCCGGGAATGACCGAGATAATCCCGAGGGTTTGCAGCAGGGCAATCATCAGCGTCATGCAAAGAAAAATGAAAAAAGCTTCAATGCGGGGCAGGCGGATAGCGGCCCACAGCAGAGGGATCGTAATAAAAGCAAAGGGGTAAGGCAGCCATTTCAGCGCCAGAAATCCGGCTACCAAAGTGAGCGTCAGCGTGAGCAGCATTTCATACAGGCGTCGTGAGTGACTCAGTTGCTGGAAATAACCGCGCTGATAGATAAGGCCCAGTGGCGTCAGTGACAAAATGGCGACCGCTTCGGAGATAAACCAGGTGGCGAAACGCTGTTGCAGTTCCTGTGGTGAATGCGAATGGACAATAAATAGTGTAAATATCACGGAACTGAGCAGCGGGCTAAAGACGACGGCAACCAGCAGGAATTTTACCCAGTTTGCCAGCCCGGACAGCGGATCCTGAGCCGGCAGCAGTTTTCGTAGTAACAGAGTACAGACCCCGGCCTCAACCATGTTATTGAGGATATAGGGGAAATAGTGCAGAAACGGCGTGCCCACCAGCGTATTGGCCCCGGCAATCCCCAGTGCGGCGGCGCAAAACAGCGGGATCCAGTCGCGATAACGATGATGGAAAAGCACCGGTATGAGCAGGGCTGTAGGCAGCCAGACGGCGGCGAGGCTAGATGATTGCTGAAGGATTTTCAGGCAGGCAAGGGCCAGCATACAAACGCTGATCGCTATTACCAGCGACATTTTCCAGGCGACCGGTGAAGGTGCGGACAGACGAAGCATGTTTTTTTCCACGGCGAAAACCTTTCTCAGACTCCATCCGGCCAGCGTCGGACGAGAGTAACGGTACATAAAAGAAAGACATTGGCGTTATTGTTATGGCGTTAAAGTTTGACGTTTTGATTGTAGCGCGTTTTTTTTAGTCAACCTTTGTCTCAGGCTGGGCTGGCTGTAGCCTGACAATGTAGTAAGAAAGCGTAACCCCGAAAGGGATTGATATACTTTCTGAATTCTACCTCAGTAATTCATTGATAACGAATGGTGAATGAGTACAAGTAAACCTGTGGGTGACCTCTGCCATTGACAATGGGCCGCCAGCATTCCGCCCCGGCATATCAGGGCGGCGTTTTTCAGTTGATTGAAAGAGAACTTAATCAAAGACTAGCTTAATAGCGGATTTACAGCAGGAAAATGGTCGCCAGACCGAGGAAAATGAAAAAGCCGCCGGTATCAGTGATGGCGGTGATCATCACGCTGGCACCGACCGCCGGGTCGCGTCCCATTCGTACCATGGTC